>SDBV01011785.1_pt1 | contig 11278 bp, 6 predicted proteins | sample 2277081 | NCBI WGS metagenome assembly SDBV01 (sample SAMN10402039, study PRJNA504765) | marine sediment metagenome | isolation source: marine sediment core GS10_PC15, 223 cmbsf | place: Arctic Ocean: Southern Knipovich Ridge | collected 2010
TTATTTTCATCACCATCATGATTTGTATTTCATTTTCCTTTTTTGGAGTGATCAATTCGATCTCTGGACCCAAAATGCCGGATCCTGTGGTGTTTACCTCAATCAACGGAAATGACATCAAACGTTCAGAACTTGAACAGTTGGCCTATTTCATTGGCACCGACGAATATGACAAAATGGCATTCGGGGGGATTTGGGGTCCGAATTTCCTGAATGACGGCGTGATCCAAAGAGACTTCTTAATGACCGGCTTGGCTGACGAGGTCGTTCAAGCGTTTCCATCTGAGATCCGCTCAGACTTAGAATCTCGCTCATCAAAAGAGGCTCATTATACCCTTTATCACCATCCTGAGGCGAAGTTTATTAATGTTGAGAACGCCTGGAACTATTTAGCTCCAGATATGAAGAAAAATTTTGCCACTCTTCAATCGACAAATGATCCATTGTCTCAAGAAGCTATTGATGCACGTATCCAACTCTACTTAGCTCAACGCAAGTTTCCTCCTTATGCCTTAAAGCAGGTGTTGAAGTATCAAAAACAGCAGTATGCCTGGATTCCGGAAGATCCTAATCTCGATTACGCTGACTTATCTCTTTTTGGCTATCATACAGTGGAAGATTGGTTCGGTCCTCGAATGACCCGTTTGGTCGCTGCTTTGATTATCGATGTGGCTCAGATCGCTCAAAATCAAGGGATTCTTGTGAGTGATGATGAAGCGTTGGCAAGTTTGATCAAGAATGCAAATCGCAGTTTCGAGCAGAATAAGAAGTCTCCAAGAATGGATGTGGTGAATTCAAACGAGTATTTAAAGGAGCAGCTCCGTCGGCTGCGGATGGATTTGCACCAAGCCGTTGCCATTTGGAAGCAGGTTCTTTTATTCCGACGATATTTTCAGGAATATGGCGATACGATGATTGTTGATCGCCTGCCCTATCAGTCCTTTGCTCGTTATGCCAATGAATATGTGACGGGGGATCTTTATCAGCTGCCTGAAGAGGTGCGGTTAGGGAACTTTCGCGATCTTCAACAATATGAGTATTATATCCGCGCAGTCTCTACAAAAGGGAATGGTGAAAACTCTCTTGCAGTGCCAGAAGAGTATTTGACAACAGAAGAAATTGCGAAGAATTATCCTGCGTTTGTTCAGAAAAGATATCGATTGAATGTGGCCACGACTGATGCTCAGCAATTGGAACAGGAAGTGGGAACAAAGGAAATGTGGGATTGGCAGATGGCCGATCAGAACTGGCAGCTTTTGGAAAAGACATTTCCTGATTTGGGGGTGATCGGAGCCAAAGAGCGCGAACATAGATTTGAAGCTCTTGATTCGCTGACTGCTTTGACACGAGATAAGGTGGATGACTTTTCAAGAAAACAAATGATGGAAGAGCATCCTGAATGGATTGATGGACAACTTGATGAAGCTGAGGTTCAGTCCATTGTTGTCGGGTTGAGACATGGCGGAGGGGAGACTCCTTTTACTGGAATTCAAGAGACGTCAAAATTGATAGCTCTGCTTGATGCTGCGTTGGACGGAGATCAAGCGGCACAGAACGAGTTAAAGCGGTATTCCGAAGATGGTCAACATTTTTATCGATTTTTTGTGATGGAAGCGGCACCTCAGGATGATGTCCTGACATTTGCTGAATTGAAGCGTGATGGATCTCTTGATGCTTCTTTGAGGGAAGTCTTACAAGATCATTATGAAAAAATCCGAGAAAAAGATTCCAAAAAGTATCAAGCGGCTAATGGAGAGTGGAAGTCTTTGAACGAAGTCCGCGACTTTGTGGCCAAGGATTACTTTTCGGATGTGCTTCTTGCAGTCAACAAAAGAGTCAAAAGTGATGATCCTCTCACCGTGGATGATGCAGCAAGGTATCGTTTTTCGGAGTGGATGGAGCAGATTAAGGCGGAAGTTGAAGAGAATCCTTCTGATTCCAAGTGGGTGCGAGAAAGTGATTCTGAGATTTATGATCAAGATTTGTCTCCTCGTCCCGAGCTGGGAGAACAGTGGAAATTGGTCAAGACCTCATACAAGTTGACTCTTGGTGGTGACCGGGATGAAAGGATTGATCGCAACAAAGCATTTGCTCTTGAAAAAGGTGAATGGTCAGACATCTATGTGCCTCCACAGGGAGATATCACATTTTTCCGTCTCTTAGATAAGGGTGTAGAAAACAATCAGTCTCTGATTCAGCAAGGGATGGCAAGAGCTCATCAGTCTTTATCCAATAGCGCCCAACAGATGTTGATGAGGAAGACGCTTGAAGAGATTGCGGAGAAACAGCCCATTGAGATGCAGTTTTCGAAGAGAGAAGAAGAAATCTAATGTCCTATCAAAATTTACCACAGAGAACACCGAGAACACAGAGTCATCTCCTCTGTGAACTCTGTGCTCTCTGTGGTAATTTTTTTTATCCACTTAATAATAAAAAAACGGTAACTTCAGATGTCCACTCAAGATGATCACGGCATTGAGTCCATCACACTTCTGCCGATCAACTATTTCTCGTTGGAATGCGATTGTTATTATCTCCCTTCCAACGAGAAGGTGGCTCAAAAAAAATACATGCTTCCCTCTACTGCAGAGCTCAATTGCGAAGATTCCTTTGCTGAGCTTTTTATGGGCTGGAATGAAGAGGGCCTTTCTCTGGCCATAAAGGTGAAACAGAAATTGCAAGAGTCTTGTTATCCTAACCCTGAAGAGGGAGATAGCGTTGAGCTCTTTCTTGACACTCGGGACATTAAATCTGCTGGATTCAACCATCGATTTTGCCACCATTTTGTCTTTTTACCGCAGTCTGTAGACGGTGTCCACGCTGCCGAGATCACCCATTTTCGTACAGAGGACATTCATGAGCTTTGTGATTCCCATGACCTGAAAGTGAAAGTCACCGAAAAAAAATCCTCGTATGAAATGGAGATTTGGGTTCCTGCAAAATGTCTGCATGGATATGATGCCAGTCAGTGTGACCGATTGGGATTTTCATATCGAGTCAACAGATGCGGAAGAGACCCGCAACATTTTTCTCTTCATTCAGCAGAGTACCAAGTGGTTCAAAACCCTTCACAATGGAGTCGGATGAGATTAATCAGATGATGGGAACGGTTAAAAAAACAATTCTTCACCCGAAGCATCAAAAACTCAATGCCAAGATGGCAGAGTTTGCCGGGTGGGAAATGCCCATCCAATATCAAGGAATCATCCACGAACATAAATCAGTCAGAGAAAACGTTGGGATTTTTGATGTCTCTCATATGGCCAGGATTATCATTGAAGGTCCTGATGCTGAAAAGCTTTTAGACTTTTTATCGACAAACAAAATTGCAGGAAAAAAAGAGGGATCGGCCACCTACACCGTATGGTGTCATGAAGATGGAGGCTGCGTTGATGATCTGATCGTTTATCGATTGGGACCTGAAAAGTTTTTCGTTGTGGTTAATGCTTCGAATCGAGAAAAAGATCTGAAACATCTCCAAAAATACGCAAAAAATTTCCAGATGAGTGTGACACCACTTTTTGATCACCATGGGATTTTGGCTGTTCAAGGGCCTAAAGCCGATCAACTTTTTCCATTAGATATGAAGCCCATGCGAGTTCGGGAAACCGAATTTGAAGGTCAGCCATTGGTGGTGGCCACGACAGGGTATACGGGGTCGGGAGGATTTGAGATTTACGCCGAAAATTCTGTGATTGATCGACTTTGGGATTATTTTACGGAAAGGGGCGCCGAGCCCATTGGGCTTGGAGCTCGTGATACCTTGCGACTAGAAATGGGATTTGCTCTTTATGGTCATGAACTGGCAGATGACATTCTTCCTATCGAGACTGTTTCCAAGTGGACAGTAAAGTTGAATAAAGAGGATTTTGTCGGAAAAGATGCTCTGGAAAAGAGTGAATCGAATCGTACTGAATTTGGAATCATTTTAATCGACAAGGGCATTGCAAGAGAAGGGGCGCTTGTCTATTATTTGGGAAAACAGATTGGCAGAGTCACATCAGGGACTTTTTCTCCTTCACTGCAAAAAGGGATCGCGATCGTTTTGGGTGATCAAGTAGAAGTAGACGAAGTCGTTGAGGTCGAAGTGAGGAAGCGACGTCTTCAGGGAAAGGTTGTGAAAATGCCATTTATTTAATGGGTATATAACATTATAGGATGGAACATGAAGTATACGGAATCACATGAATGGATAAATGCGAAAGAGGGTGTAGCTACAATTGGAGTGAGTGACTTCGCACAGGATGAGCTAGGAGATATCGTTTACGTAGAGTTGCCGGATGTTGGTCGCAAGGTGAAGGCAGGTGAAGATGTCGCTGTTTTGGAATCGACCAAAGCTGCTGCCGACGTCTATTCTCCGGTGACAGGAGAAATCACCGAGGTGAATGAGGCTTTAAAGAATGCCTCGGATCTTATCAATACATCAGCTGAAAACCAAGGATGGATTTTTAAAGTTCGCATGGACGATGAATCTGAACTCGGAAAGTATATGGATCAGGAGCAATATCGAGCTCAATTTCAGGTATAAGAATGGATTTTGTTTCCAATCGTGAAGAACAGGTCAAAGAAATGCTGGCATCAATCGGGGTAGCCAGCATTGAAGAGCTGTTTTGTCAAGTGCCGGAATCAATATTTGTTAAAAAAACAGCTTTAGACGATGGTTTGTCAGAATTTGAAGGGCTCCAGCTCATGGAATCCATTGGGGGGAGAAATACCTATCCCAAATTCCAGAATTATCTTGGTGCTGGAGCTTACGAACATCATGTTCCTTCAATCGTCGGAGCTGTCTGCAGTCAATCAGAATTTTTGACAGCTTATACTCCGTATCAAGCCGAAGCTTCGCAAGGGATGCTCCAAGCCATCTTTGAATTCCAATCGTCTATCTGCGCTTTAACAGGAATGGATGTGTCGAATGCGTCAGTCTACGATGCGGCTTCGGCATGTGCCGAAGCCGTTTTGATGTCGTTACGCCATCAGCGCGGATGTTCGAAGATTTTATTGGCTGAAACGCTTCATCCTCATTACCGCGCGGTTGTGGAGCTTTATGTGGAAGGAGCTGCTGCTGAAATTGAAATTATCCCTGCTGATGACCAAGGGCGACTCGATTTATCCCCAAAACATCTCGATGATGATATCGCTTGCCTGATTCTTCAATCGCCTAATTTTTATGGAGTGATGGAAGATGTCGCGCCAATCAGTCAAAAAATTAAAGAGAGCGGAGTTCTTCTTGTTCTCTGCGCGAATCCGATGTCCTATGGTATTTATGCTTCAGCTGGAGAATTAGGAGCCGACATTGCAGTGGGAGATGCCCAGCCTTTTGGCTTGCCGCTTCAGTTTGGAGGCCCTTATGCGGGCTATGTGGCGTGCCGAAAAGAATTGGTTCGGCAATTGCCTGGGCGTATTGTGGGAGAAACTGTTGATACTGAAGGCCGGCGTGGATTTGTTCTCACTTTACAGGCTAGAGAGCAACATATTCGGCGCGATAAAGCGACATCGAACATTTGCACCAATCAAGCCCTTGCAGCATTGGCGTGCTTAGTGGGGATGTTGTGGTATGGGAAAGACGGAGCCAAAGAGGTGGCGTTAACAAATTTCCAAAGAGCCTCTTATTTAAAAGCTCAATTAGAAGAAATTCCCGGAGTCAAAACACTTCCTTCACCTATATTTAACGAATTCGTTGTGAACTTTGGACATCCTGTTGAAAAAGTGCGTCGCCATTTTGAAGCTTCAGGAATTGAGCCCGGGTTGGGGTTGGAGAGCATGAAAGATAATTTCCTTGTTTCGGTTACTGAAACAAAAAATCAGGAACAACTGGATCAATACGTTTCAGTGGCAAAGGAATTGAGGTGACTCTGTGACAAAAACGATATTTGAAAAGTCTCAGAAAGGGCAACATGCTTATAGTCTCCCAAAAAGTTCGCCCAAGTTTGACCAATTTCAACCTGAAGCATCCTTAGCGAGGCAAACGGAAATTCCTTTACCAGAAATTTCGGAAATCGATTTAACTCGTCACTTTTCTGAATTGGCATCTAAGAATCTCGGAATTGATAATGCCTTCTATCCGTTGGGTAGCTGTACTATGAAATTGAATCCGCGGGTTAATGAACAAGCGGCTGCCATGACGAATTTCACGCGAACACATCCGTTGGCTCCTGTCGAAACGGTTCAAGGAAACTTGTTTATTATCACTGAACTCATTCAAAAGCTTTGTGAAATCTGCGGAATGACAGCTGGAACAATGGCTTCCAATGCAGGAGCTCAAGGTGAGTTTGTCGGAGTGAAGATGATCGCCGCTTATCATAAAGAGAGAGGCGAAACGCAAAGAACCGAGATTCTCATCCCTGATGATGCCCATGGTACAAATCCTGCTACGGCGCGGATGGCGGGATTTTCTACAATTCCCATTCGAACTGCCAGTGATGGGGATATGTGTATCGAGCATTTACGAGAAGTTGTTTCAGATAAAACAGCAGGTCTCATGCTAACCAATCCCAACACCCTGGGCATTTTTAGTCCTAGAATTTTGGAGATCGCAAAAATCATGCATGAAAGCGGCGGCCTCTTGTTTTATGATGGCGCTAATCTCAATGCCATTCTCAATATTGTCCGTCCTGGTGACATGGGATTTGATGTCATGCACATTAATTTGCATAAAACGTTTTCGACTCCGCATGGCGGAGGAGGTCCTGGATCGGGACCAGTTTTGTGCAACGATAAGTTGAAGAAATATCTTCCCATGCCTCGTGTAGAGAACGGCGATGTGATCTGGAAAGATCCCGATTCTATTGGCCAGATTTCGTCATTTCACGGGAACTTTGCGATTTATTTACGGGCCTATCTGTACATCATGTTACATGGACATTATGGCTTACGAAGGATTGCGGAGAATGCGGTCTTAAATGCCAACTATTTAAAAAAGAATCTGGGGAAGTATCTTACTGTTCCCTATCCTCAGCATTGCATGCATGAGTTTGTGGTTCAGGCCGACAACTATCTGGATCATGGCGTAAAAGCTTTGGACATTGCGAAGAGGATGATTGATTATGGCATACATCCTCCGACAATTTATTTTCCTCTCATCATCAAAGAATGCATGCTCATCGAGCCCACGGAAAGTGAATCGAAAGCCACATTGGATCACTTCTTAATGATTGTGAAGAAAATCGTGGAGGAAATTCAAGAGAATCCGGAGTTCGTCCGGAATGCTCCATATTCACGAAGTGTCACTCGGCTCGACGAAGTGCGGGCCGCAAAAAATCCCATACTCACAGCTCTTTAGACATTAAATGGACATTTTTTTCACAGAGAACACAGAGAAGAGCACAGAGATCCACAGAGAAATTTTGAAATCATCTCTCTGTGTTTCTCTGTGGGTCCAATTCACTATCATAGGTAACAAATTGATTCACCAACATAGGTAACACTTTCTAAAACTTTTAATTTATAGCCATAGATAACCAATTAAATTCTGGAGAATCTCATGGCTTGGGAGTTAGAGAAAGTGGAAGATCAAAGATTTAACCTCATTCAATCTTATGAAAGTGGTATTCCGATGACTGATTTATGTAATATTTATGGCATAAGTCGAAAGACAGCTTATAAGTGGCTTGATCGATACAAAGAGCTTGGAAAAGAAGGGCTTAAAGACCTCTCAAAAGCCCCGCATCATCCAAATCGTATTTATAAAGACGATATTTTTAATTTTGCCATTGAAATGAAACTTAAGTATCGCAAGTGGGGACCAAAGAAAATTCTTGTAAAACTTGAAGAAAAATACCCTCAATTTCAGTGGCCATCTCCTACGAGGTTGTATCAAATCTTTAAGGATAATCATCTTGTAACACGCAAGAGGCTTAGAAGAAGAGTGCCTGCAACCCATCCACTTGGCGATGTCAACACTAGCAATGATGTTTGGATTGCAGATTTTAAAGGCTGGATTTTGACAATGAGTGGAGAAAAATGTGAACCTCTTACAATTACAGATGGTTATTCACGATATTTGATTCGGTGCGATCATTTAAACCGAAAGGGTTGCAACCATGTTTGGCCAGTTTTTGAAGGTGCTTTTAGAGAGTATGGCTTACCAAAAAGAATTAGGACTGATAATGGTCCACCTTTTGGAAGTGTGGGAATCGGCAGGTTGACAAAATTATCAATTAACTTAATTAAAGCAGGTGTTTTACCTGAATGGATAAATCCGGGACATCCAGAAGAGAATGGAAGACATGAAAGGTTTCATTCAACCTTAAAGAAAGAAGCGATGACCCCTCCATCAAAGAACCTTAAAGAACAGAATCTTAGAATGGTAGAATTTCAAAAAGAGTACAATTTTGAAAGGCCACATGAAGCTTTAGGAATGGGAGTTCCTGGGGATTATTATTTTTCATCAAACAAAAAATGGGACGGGGTTCTTAGGCCGCCAGAATATGACGTTAAAGAGTATGAAGTAAGAAAGGTTGGTCAAAGCGGTTGCATTTGGCTAAAGCAGAAGGAGTATTACTTAGGTCAAACATTAACAGGAGAACATGTTGCCATAAAAGATGGGGAGCTTGGAAGAGAGCTTTACTATGGACCAATCTATTTAGGGATCCTGACATCAGAGGGTCGAGTAGAGAGGCCAAAACTTAAAAAGAAAAATATAGTGAGAAGGCAGTGAACTAGATGGAAAAAGTGTTACCCATGTCTATGAACTAAGTGTTACCTATGAATATGATTGCACCTGTGCCCTACTCTGTGTTCTCTGTGAAATAATTTCCGTGCAGCTTTAAATCAGCTGCCTTAAGACATAAGGCATGATGCCACCATTCTCATAGTACGCCACCTCAATTGGTGTATCCAAACGAACAATGACTTTAGCTTCTCTCATCTGACCACCCTTTTCGATGATGAGAGTGAGCTCTTGTCTAGGCTTCAGGCCATTTTCCATTCCCCCTATTGAAAAGACTTCGTCCCCTTCAATGCCTAGCGTGTCGATCCCTTCGCCGTCTAGGAATTGGAGCGGAAGGACTCCCATTCCAATCAAGTTGCTGCGGTGAATTCTTTCGAAACTTTTTGTGACCACTGCTTTGACTCCCATAAGCGTCGTCCCTTTGGCCGCCCAGTCGCGTGAGCTCCCCATCCCATAATCCTTTCCGGCAAAGACAATGAGGGGGACTCGTCGTTCTTCATAAATTTGAGTCGCATCAAAGAGGGGCATGATGTTTCCTTCAGGCATCAATTTCGTGAAGCCTCCTTCCTCTCCATCGGCCATCAGATTTCTGATGCGGACATTGGCAAAGGTTCCGCGCATCATGATGTTGTGGTTGCCGCGACGGCTGCCGTAACTATTGAAATCTCTTTCTTTGACTCCAAGCCCAGTTAGATATTTTCCAGAGGGGGTGTCCTTTTTAAAGGCACCGGCTGGTGAAATGTGGTCTGTGGTGACGGAGTCCCCAAAGAGCGCAAGTGCCCGCATGTTATGCAGTGATTCAAGTTGCGGGAGCTCCAGGCTGAATTCTTTAAAATAGGGAGGTTTTTGGATGTAGGTGCTGTCAGAAGACCATTGATACTCGGCTCCACCAGTCACTTGGATCTCTTTCCAGACAGGATTGTCCTCCATAATATTCGCATAGCGGTTTTTGAACATATCAGGATCAAGTCCCATTTTGACAGCTTTATTAATTTCTTCAGAGCTGGGCCAGATATCTTTCAAATAAACGGGTTGACCTTCGTGGTTGTGACCTAGGGGATCTTTCTGAAGATTCACTTTGATGTTACCTACCAGGGCATAAGCGACGACAAGCGGAGGAGACATCAAGAAATTCGCTTTCACAGAGCCGTGGATTCGCGCTTCGAAATTTCGGTTCCCGCTTAGGACACTGGCGGTCACGAGATCATGTTTTTTAATGGCCGCTTCGATATTTTCATCAAGCGGCCCGCTGTTTCCAATGCATGTGGTGCAACCGTACGCCACAAGATCAAATCCCAAATCATTGAGGGGCTTTTGGAGCCCTGTTTTTTCGAGGTAATCGGTGACGACACGTGATCCAGGAGCCAAGCTTGTTTTCACATGAGGGGGAACTTTCAGTCCTTTTTCAAGTGCTTTTTTTGCGAGTAAACCTGCTGCCATCATGACGTGGGGGTTACTGGTGTTTGTGCAACTTGTAATGGCGGCAATCACAATTGACCCATGATCCAAGACCATTTCGAAGGAATGTCCATCCGTATAACCGGGCTCTGTCACAGCGGCTGTGAAAGGGCGGTTTGTCACCATCTCCTCTTCACTCCAACTGGCGCTCTCAGTTTCGCTGGTTCCCCCGGTTTCGTGGGGAAGGTCGAGGGCAAATGAGACTTCGGAATGAACGCGGATTTTTTGTGTGAATTCTTCGGCATTCCTTTCGTAGCCACCATCCGCAATCGGACCAGTGAATAATTGCTGGAATTTTGATTTGACATTGGGGAGATCGATCCGATCTTGCGGACGTTTGGGACCTGAGAGGCAAGGTTGAACGGTGTCTAAATCGAGCTCGAGAACTTTTGTGTAATCGACCTCTCCCTTGCGTGGGATCCCAAAGAGTCCTTGGGCTTTCAGATATTCTTCCACTTCTTGAATATGCTCTTCGCTTCTTCCGGTCATTCTCATATAGTCGAGCGTTTTTTCGTCAGAGGGATAAAATCCTATGGTGGCTCCATATTCCGGTGACATATTGGACATGGTGGCTCGGTCGGCGACTGTGAGACTGGCAGCCCCTTCACCAAAAAATTCGACAAATTTCCCGACAACATTTTCATTTCTTAGTAATTCTGTTACACGCAACGTCAGATCAGTGGCTGTGACTCCTTCCTTGAGTTTTCTGGAAAAATGCAAGCCAATGACTTCAGGCATTTGAATGAAGACCGGTTGGCCGAGCATGGCCGCTTCCGCTTCGATGCCTCCGACACCCCAACCGACGACTCCGAGTCCATTGATCATTGTGGTGTGCGAATCGGTTCCGACAAGAGTGTCCGGATAAAGCATTCGGCCGTTTTCCGTTTCGTTGTTCACTACAACAGTGGCAAAATGTTCCAGATTGACCTGGTGACAGATTCCGATGCCCGGAGGAACCACTTCGAGTGATTGAAAAGCTTCTTGACCCCATTTGAGAAATTCATAACGTTCTCTGTTCCGTTCAAATTCTGTTTTCAGGTTGAACATGTATGAGTCCATACCTCCGGAGCGGTCCACTTGAACCGAGTGGTCAATGACCAGATTGACTGGGACTTGCGGTTCAATGATTTTTGCATCAAACCCTTTGGCCAC
>SDBV01011786.1_pt1 | contig 11278 bp, 11 predicted proteins | sample 2277081 | NCBI WGS metagenome assembly SDBV01 (sample SAMN10402039, study PRJNA504765) | marine sediment metagenome | isolation source: marine sediment core GS10_PC15, 223 cmbsf | place: Arctic Ocean: Southern Knipovich Ridge | collected 2010
TTTTATATGCTAAGATCTCACAGAGAGTAATCGGTAAGACGAACGACCCAGCTTCTGCTATTGGCATCGAACTATCTTACCCTAAAACCATCATCAGAGGTGAGTCGCAAACTAATTGTTACGTCGATATGGCCTTCAATGAACTCGGGTTCTGGTTGATTAAGAGTAATCGTAAGTTCGCTCTGATCGAAGTAAAGCCTGTCTGGGACAAGTTAGATAATATTACCAAAGATGCGATATTGTGGGACGCAGAGAAGCTACGAGCAATCAAAGAGCAACACGAGCCTAACGCTAGCTTGGCGATGATTGTCCCGATTATTGGCCGCAACGAAATAGACACATCATCTTTAGATACCTTGAAAGAAAAACTCGATGAAGTGATTATTTGCTAGCCCTTTGTCTCGCAATCTTCAAGAACTGCTCATTTGGTAATTATTACACATAAGACAATATTCTTATCGGACCTAAATTCAGGCCAGGTATTTCATGGTCAAGGTCTCGATCTCACATGGCCAAGTTGTAGTGAAGCTTGAGGGTGCCAAGAAATTTCTTGCTCTGAAAGGTACAATTAAGATCCCATTAAAATCAATAAAATCTGTAAGTCTTCGACCGCCTAAATGGATCTCTCTAGGTGTTAGAGCTGGGAGTTATTTACCCGGAGTAGTAATGGCTGGGACATTCTGGACTAGAAGTGGCAAAGAATTTTACTACGTTCGCGATCCGAGTATGTGAGTCACGCTCACCCTCTTTGGGCATGAATATTCAAAGGTAGTCTTTCAAGTAGATAATAACAAGAAAGTTGCATCTCAAATTAGAAAAGCGCTTCGATAGAGCCTACTCGCAAGCGTAGTTCTACACATCCGAACAGGTGTTCGAGGGTATAGCATTAACTCCCTCCCAGTTAAAGAGATGATACATGGTAAGCAAGGGAGTATACGTCATAATCGCGGCGATATCAATAGTAATCGGGATGTCCGTCGTATTGCTAACCCCTACTGGATCGACGGCGGAACCAGTGGTGCCAGCTCAGATAACTAACATGTCTAGCCTAATAGCCACGATGGTTGGAGAAAATGTGCCTCTGCAAATGCAAAACGGTGGAGTGGTAGTCAAGGGCTTGTCCCAGCCATTCTTTTCAGTCGATGCACAGGTTCTTACCGCGTACGGTGAAGACATACAGGTATTCGAATATGATTCAAGTGAAAGTGCATTGGATGAGGTGGCCGAGTCAGGCCTTACGCCCGATGGTCAGTTTCAGACTGTAATGGTTACTTGGATCGATACACCGCATTTCTACCAAACAGGGAGTTTGATTGTTCTCTACGTCGGCGATAACTTTGAGATTATCACCTTATTAGAAGATCTATTGGGACCACAGATAGCCGGAGGCTAGGCTACCCCCGCGTGACACCTATAAGCGACTTCGCCACCTTTGATACGTGCAGCTCTTTGGCCTGGTGTTAACAAGAGAAACCTGGAACAGGTGTTTCGAGATACAAGCCTAGCGAGTGGGGTTAAGATAACGCCCCAGATACTTAGGCAGTGGTTTTGTTGTGAGATGGGTGAAAAAGGTATGGCTGATAGGTATGTTGACGCATTTTGTGGGAGAGTTCCGAAGATCATATTGGCACGGCATTACACAGATTACTCCCCTCTCAAACTTAGCGTAATCTACGGGAAGGCAAAGATTCAGATCGTGAGCTAAATTTAGAAGCTCATTTGTTTTGAAGGTGAAGATCTTCTAAATATATGTCCGTACGAGATTACCAGTGCGCTAACCCATGCAAAGTGGTACGAGTATAATGCTATCCCAGTCGCCTCTGAGAATGGTTCAATCCCGTGTGGGAACAACAGAACGACCATTATGAGATCGATCCCACCGCCAATAGATAGAGCTAGAAGTACAGAATACCAGCCTACCCGGCTTCCGATTCTTAAGAGCATTCGAGCAATTACAGATAGCAATATTCCGGCGACTGCTGTATAGACCGCTGCCATGACAATATGATATTGGGAGTGCGAGCCAAATCGTAAATTCATGGCGCCTTGGATTGCAAAAGATGTGTGCTCCCCAACAACGATAAGTGCTCCAAAAACAACCAGCCACGAGGCTGCATTAAGTACGCCTATCCGTTTTCTAGCTAGAATGAATGCTGCAGGGATACCTATCGTGAAAGTTCCGGTTATCAGGTATTGAGCCAAGTAGTCTGCAAGTACCATAGGCTACTTGTTTTGTTATCTGATTATAATTGATTCTGTCTATCTCATTCGTCGAATCATGGAACTCTGTGGTCGCTTCGTGAACTCACACCAACGTAATTCTCTGAGCCCCCGGGGGTGGGGTGAAATTGCAGTTTGGATGGTACGGTGAAAGTTACCTAATCAGGTGGAGATATGTCTGCGAATTGCTACTGAAGTCTAGTAAGACCTTATCCACTTGTTTGTCTCTTTGGGGTAACTCATCTTTCTCCCAGAAGTATAACACGTGTGCTTCTGAGTATTTTGATATTTTAACAGAGAACGCCCCTTTCGCGAGAGAATTTCGTATATGAGAGCCTTTCGATCCATGATCAAGTTCAATCGCTATTGCTGCGTCACCCACCTCAATTGCTCCATCCGGATACATTCCGGAGCCTAACAATTTCGGCTCACGCCAAACCGAACTAATTGCCTTAATCCCCTCCATTCGCAGATAGTCATCCGAAGAGGTATTGAAATAATTGGAGAATTCAGTCTTTAGATAATCCATTACAATATTTCTCGCAGCCAAATCCCAAGCGCAATTACTTCTTAACTTGTACTCCCTGATCTTAGGTGGTAGCTCTTTCAATTTTAGCTCATCCAGTGACGTTGAAAGAAACTTTCTTACATCAGAAAGATTTATGGTCATATCATCAACTAAATATCTTCTAGCTAATACAGGTAGCTGACTTAACTAGTTGATGGATTAACCCTCTACATTAATTAATCCAAATCAACCCTTTATCTTACTCTAGAGATTACACAACATTATTCTAGAAAGTACCCGACGTCCTATCTGTACTCCAGTTCTATAATCTGTATGTTCAATCTAAGTTCGACGATCGAGTCATGGACATCTGTGGTCTCTACATTCGGTTCGGTGACCGAAAGTTCTGAACCTGCCTAGGCAACTTGCCTGCCCTCAACGGTCTAAATAAATAGAACTTTGATTTTGTCCCTATTACGTTGTCTGGCCCGGCTGAATCGCTCTTCAAACACCTGAGTAGTTTCGACAAACTTCAAGAACTGATTGATACCGGGGAGGCTGAAGATAGTATTTTGGAGTGTAAGGCACCTCGTGAATCTAGTCTTACTCGCGACCAGCGAGCCTGGCTCGCGCAAGCAGTCTCAGGTTTTGCTAATACTAACGGTGGAATAATCATTTGGGGAATGTCAACAAGGTCAGATGTTCATAGTGGGCTCGACATTCTGGTGCAAATCGCTCCGATCGGCAATTGCAGAAAGTTTGCCCAGCAAGTCGATCTTGCTTTATCTAAACAGGTGTATCCACCTGTTCAGGCTACACATTCAAAGATACTATTGGAATCCAAGGGAGATACTAAAGGCGTCATTGTGACCTACATTCCGCCGACTACAGGTGACCCGATTTACTCATTGTCAGATAAGAAGTTCTACTTCAGAAACGGGGATCAATTCAGTCTAATGCCATACGAAATAATCAAGAGAATGTTTGCCGGGACCACAGCGCCAGACCTAAGGCCCCTAATTAGCAGTCAGTTGGTAACTCTAACACCACAAGGCTATTGGAGAATACCGATAATTATAGAGAATTATTCGAGTGCAGTTGCAGAAAAGTGTACGGTCTCAGTCAAAATTCTGAATCCCGGTTCGTGTCAAGATGTCAAGACTGAGGGCTTCAGAGACGCCTCTGGTGTAAATCCAGGTCAACGGCTCTATATGCTAAACATAGATAGGCCAGTATACCGGATGCTCAATCAACTTGGTGGTCACTTACAAGTGCTGATGAAGAAGAAAGTAACTATGCCAAAGAGAATTTTATTGATGGAGATTACGACATATTCGAGTATGATGCGAGCTCACGAATGGAGATTGAGAATTCAATTAGCGAAAAAGAAATTCTCGGTTAAACAAGAAAGCGAGAAATTCTTGTTCTAGCAACCCGTTATAGATGGTATCTTGAAATACCACTCTGAATGAATTACGAAGCTACTGACCGCATTCTCAAGCAGAGTTAGGTCACAATCAATCGGATCCAGGCGTGATCGAGTTAGGTAACAAGTTAGGTCACACGATTCGTATTACCCCAAACCCGACCAAAATCGAGTTTATGCCAAGCCTCTCCAGCTCAATAGATCTACTTTCTAGCCCAGCTAACCTTTCGAGCTCATTTCATAACGTAATACCTTTCGATTTACCTAAAATGGCGGGCCCGGAGGGACTCGAACCCTCGACCTCCGGCTCCGCAGGCTTGCGCGATTCCACGACGCCCTAATCCATGCTAGGCTACGGGCCCTTGGGAACGCTGCTCCGCTACCCAAATAAAGACATAGCGTCTTTCGTCGTGGCTAGTGATTGACTAAAGATGGCTATGCGAGCAGATTTGTGTCCGAGACCATTGGCATACCCCTCGGAAACTCTGAATATCTCAGATTAAACGGCAAAGAAGTAGATACTGTCTGCGCTCATCTTTCCGGCAAGGCCACTAACCCAGACCCTTTTCAACCGGTAATCGAGGATGTGATAGATTCCGTACTAAAAGGTCTCATTGATGAATCAGCCAGTAAGGAATATCCTCTATTCTTCAAAGAACGGTGGCCTGAGGGGAAAGAATTTGCCATTGCCCTAACCCATGATTCGGACAGAATACAGGCTCCCATTTCGCACCTTCGATCTGTGAGAGAAAGGTTCACTGACGAAGATTACGCCCTTGCCATAGAAAATAGAAAGAATCTGTACCTGAATATTGATGACATGGCAGCTATGGAAAGGAAATATGGCTTCAGATCTTCATTTTATTTCTTGCTGGATGAGTATGATATCACATCTCTAACTGAGAAACTCTCCAGATTGCGTAGTGATGGATGGGAAATGGGTTTGCATGGTGGGCTTCGCACCTCTGAAGACCTCAGTAAAATGAGACATGAAATCGGCCTTTTCGTTAGCGCATTTGGAACGAACCCACAGGGGATAAGAGAACATTACCTGAAGTTCGATCCAAAAGTAACTTGGCGAATCATGGAGGAGCTTGGGCTATCGTATGATACGACCTGGGGTTTTAATGACCGCCCAGGTTTCAAAGCTGGGCTCTCTTTGCCATTTCATCCCCCAGACTCCGACTGGGAAATGATGAACATCTTGGAGATTCCACTCATACTCATGGATACCTCGCTATGGGGGTATATGCACTTGACCGAGGAAGAGGGTCTAAGAATGATCGAGAAGGTTATAGCAATTGCTAGTTCTCGAGGAGGGCTTTTCACATTACTTTGGCATCAAGAGGCACTTCTAATGCGAGGAGGCCGCATTTATCCTGAAATACTCAAGCGGATCCCTTCCTCCTGTTTTGTGGGCAGTGCGTCAATGATTGATGAATGGTGGAGAGGGCGAAGCGCGTCCAAGATGACGATAAGTCATACAAACAGAAGCTGGTCATGCAGAGTAACCAACGCGGTAGCAGGACTTCGACTTACGGTCCTACATCGTAATCTCAAAATGAAGACGGAGGGCAAGTGCAGACCAGTTGTAAGTAATGGTAACATATCTAAAGTAGATGTCCAAGGTGATTGTGTAATTAGGCTTGAAGCTTAATGGATACCAAGTATCGGTGATACGAGATGGCTAGCACTAGCCGAGTCCTTGTAACGGGAGCTGGTGGGATAGCAGGGGTTAATTTTGTCAGATCATTAAGGGTCGACCCTAAGGAGTTCTTCATAATCGGGACAGATTTCAACAAATATTATTTGGAGTTTCCAGATGTTGATATGAAGATTAACTCTCCCAGACATTCTGATCCGAGCTTTCTTGATCTTGTGAAGAAAACTGTTATGGAGAATAAGATTCAATTTGTTCACCCGCAACCCTCCTCGGAAGCTGAAGTTATCGCCGCAAATCGCGACTCGATAACGGCTGTCACTCTTCTTCCGCCGACTGAAGTGATCTCTAGGGATAAACTCCAGACTCTTCAAATCCTTCAGGCTGGAGGAATACCAGGTCCCAAGACTCATTCAATTGACTCGATGGAAAACTTCGATACTGCCTACGAGACTATTGGAAGTGACAGGGTTTGGGTACGTTCAAAGAAGGGTGCCGGAGGAAATCTAAGCCTATCTTGCGGTAACGTTGACGAAGCTAAGAAATGGATACAACTCTGGATTAGCAATGGAAGAGCAAAATTAGACGATTTCATATTTCATGAATACCTGCCAGGGAGAAATCTAGCTTGGGATAGTCTATGGTATGAAGGAAAGTTCATCTCTGCGTTCGCCAGGGAGAGACTCGATTACCCGTTGAAGCATGTCGCTCCGTCAAAAATTACTGGCACTCCAAGTGTATCGCGGATCATCATCGATGAGAATGTCAGTAAGATTGGAAAGGGTGCCATTCGGGCATTGGATCCAAAGCCTCACGGAAGTTACGCTCTAGACCTCAAGGAAGATGCTGAAGGAGTTCCTAAAGTCACCGAAGTTGATGCTGGAAAGTTCCATTCAACCACACCTCTCTGGGGATACATCTCCACAAAAATCCTGCATCAAGATCCTTTAAAGAATATTCCTTACAGTTACCTTCGGGCCGGACTAGACGGGACAGCTCCTGAATCCCAGGGAGACGACATATACCCTGCTGGAATGTACTTACTACGCAACATCGATTCTGGTGTTTGGCTCTGGTACGAAGATGGTTCCAAAGTTAGGGTAGTCTAATGCTCAAGGGAGTCATTTTCGATCTTGATGGAACATTGATTCGGTTGCCTGTCAGGTATGACCTTCTACGTGATCAGCTTAGGCGACTCTTTCAGAGCAAAAATGATTTCTTTCAGTTAATTCCTTCCATAGTGGATCAAGCCAAAGGAGATCCTACCATGGTCAGAACAGCATTCGAGCTTATCTGCGTAGAGGAATTACTTGGAACCAGTAAAATAGTAATTATCAAAGGTGCTTTAGATCTGCTCCATCAGCTAAAGTCTGACAATAAGATTCTAGGCCTGGTCACTCTGCAATGTCGGAAGGCAGCTCGCCATATCATTAACAATGTAGAGATGGAGGGATTGTTTAGTAGTATTCTTACCAGAGATGAAAGCTACGACAGACATGATCAAATAGAGAAGACACTAGAGTCCTTGGGACTTTTGCCCGACGAAACAATAGTCATCGGTGACAGACTCAATGACATTGAGGCGGCGGAGAGAGCTGGGTGTAAATCCATTCTTGTTGGTAGAAAACCGTTAGAGAATGAAAATGTCTCGGTATCAGTAGAAAGATTGGATCTGCTTTCAGACAATCCCACTCTTTGGCAGAAATTGCAGGACTGAATCCTATGAAGATCGTTGGAATCATGCAAGTGGGGTTAGACTCTCCATGGATCAAATACTCCCTTCCAAACATGAAGTCGCTCGTTGATGAAACGATTCTTGTCATTGGGACGCGGAGTAAGAAGCAACGCGATGCTTTCGACCGGTCCGCGATCCCTCTCAAAGACGATGAATCTACTATAGAATTTCATGGTAAAGAGTGGGATGGAGTGAACCTTGCGATCAGGAAAGCAAGTGACCTGAATCCCGACTGGTTATTTTTCATGGACAGTGACGAGGTCATAGTGACAACACGAGAGAGATTCGAGAGTTTGGCGAAAAAGAAGGCGATGCACGTTTTCAAAAAGATATGGCTTTGGAAGGATGAGTACCATTACCGGGTGGATGCTCCTCAGAAGTTTCAAACATTCACATCTTACACCTGCCTAATCCCGTACCATGAAAAATTGAAGATGGAGCGCCCTCACCCATTCTGGCTCCGCATCGATTGGGGCAGAAAGGTATTCCAGAGTCCCATAATTGAGAGACACTCTGATATCATCGTAAAGCACTACCAGGCACTTGATCAAAAAAGTTACAAGAGGAAGCAATTGAATACTGTCATAGAGATATTGAAACGAAACCCTCTTCAGAACGACAAAGAATTATCAGAACGGTTCATCCCCCACTTCGAGGAACCAGCAATAGAGCCACTACCAAAAGAGTGGTTATGAATATCATCTCGTTACACTAGATCGGCTTCCCTTCTTTAGCAGCTGAATGAGTCCAGAGTAGAGTACGTAAAGGATTTCTATTTGACCGTTTGATAACGCTCGATGGGTCTTCTGGAGATTGCAGCGATCGAGAGACAGCTCTCTCTCTGGTTGGGAAGGAGATTACCGAGGCCCATCCGTCGGATGCTATCCCATCTCTATGCAGGATTCGAGCAACTCCAAAGAAAGGTTACGGTATGGGATGATGAACTCATGGAAACTTTGCGCGAATTCTACAAAATCGAAAAAACCTCGGAACTGAAGCGGATGCTCAAGGAAGCGGAAGGAAGGAATAGAGAATTCTTCCAGAAGAGCCTTCCAAAGAACCATGATGAGGAGATGAAGTTCTACCGTGAATCACCCTACTACCCACTACTCCTGGCGAACTGGCATATGACATTACAGCAGACGCGTTTTAGAAATTGGGTAGTACGTCAGTCCAGAGGGACTGTCCTTGATTACGGTGCTGGGATCGGAGACCTGTCTCTGAAGCTTTGGCAAGGGGGTCACCCGGTTACATATGTAGATGTAGGAAAATCACAAAACCTCCTATTCGCTAGCCACCTCTTCTCGAAGAATAAGGCGGATATCAAGATAATTCCGACAGAAAACATAGAAGGCATGGGAACCTTTGACACCATCATTTGCCTGGATGTCATTGAGCACCTTCCTGACCCTAAGAAGACGGTTGAGATGTTTCATGACCATTTGCACAGTGAAGGTAGGTTAATCGCTACCAACATATTTTACAAGCCTCTCAAGGCCCTTGATGCTCACGAACACAAACCTACCGGTCTCACGCAAGAAGTAATGAAAGGGATTGGTTTCAGAGATGTAAATGGTTTCATGTGGCTGCGTACAAGCTGACTAACTAACCAACTAACTAACCAATGGATTATTGCACCACCAACGATAGGAATATCCATTATCGATCGCGCTGATGAACTAGACTCTAATGAGAGAGACTCTATCTAAGCTTCGTCCATACCGCCCACACTCCTACTGGGAAAAACGATCGAAGCGCTACCTCCAGGAAGGCCTTGATAGTTCAGAAAAGGCCCAGAAGGCTCTGAAATACTTGGACGGGATGACTGTGGTGGAAGTAGGGTGTGGTCCGGGAATTAATTTTCCTGCCCTTAATCCTGAAGTTGGAATCGACTTTAGTATGAATCAATTAAGACAGATTCAACACTTCAATGGAGACCTCATAAATGCCGATGCATCTTTCCTACCATTTAGGGATGAGGCCTTCGATGGAGTCTACCTCAGCAAGGTCTTACTTCACATCCCACATGATCAAATTGATAGTGTTAGGAAAGAAATACTGCGAGTCGGAAAAAAGGTCATTCTTCTCAATGAGCCGATGACATTATCAAAGTCAAAGAGATTGAAGAAGCATTGCTTCAACCATGATCATGTTGAGGGATTTGCCAGATTGAGAGTTGAGGTCAAGGTTATTGATAATATGTTTATGATCAAAAAAGGAAATAGGCGCTAGCTTGCTTTCCCGGTTATGCTTCGCAGCGAGTTTCGGACTAGGTCTCTAACGTAAGAGTCAAGGGTCACAGTTAGGACGCCATAAAGCGCCAACGATGCTAGACCTGGAATCGCCAGGTAGCTCAGCGTATCTAGTAGCCTGGTCTCTGTCCAAGGGAAGTTAAGTCTGAAGAAGTAGAGAAACCCCGCCATTGACAAACCAGAGAAAATATATTTTGCAATAGCAGAGTAAGGAAGATTATGAGGAAGCTGTTTCCGTGCCAGGATAAGTTTTAAAATGGTAAACGGCACCACGACTCCCCCGAAGATTAATCCCCAGTAGAAACCGAGAGTAATCTCACTGGCACCCTGAGAGTTAAGGATAGAGAGAGTAAATGCAATCAGCCCGAAATAGATAATTCCCTTTGCAAGGTCTATAAGTGGAAGCTTAACGAGCCAGCTCTTCCTCAGAGAGGAAAGGCGAAGATCTTCTATTTTTCTGTCGACTTTTTCGCTTCCAAGGAGAACGAAATCCATGAGATGTTCTATTCCCTGAACCATGGTAACCAAAACCAGAATTCGAAGTATGGGAGCAGAAACGACATAGTCGAGTCTCAGGACACCCAGAAGAGGTTCTGCCATGACGAAGGCTCCGACGGCGAGGGGCAGCTGAACTAGGAGTTGAAGTCTAATCGAGACAGATACATCTGATCCAAGTCGATCTCTTATTAATTTTGGATAGAGGACCACGAGAAAAACCTCCGCAAGAGCGACTATAGCTACAAAGGTTCTTGCAGCCTGAAAGAATCCGACAACGACTGTGGATCCAACTAGGACTGAGACTAGGATAACGTCTGCTATCCAAACTCGAGCTACTAATGTACTAAGTATCGGTACCCACGAGGTTCGTATCCATGACCTGATGACCCCGAAGTGAAATGTACCTTTAAGCAGATCACGTGACCAATACCCAAGAGCAATAACGTGGAAGAGATGTCCTATCGTAAGAGAAACTATTGCTCCTACCAAACCCAACCTGAGGAAAAAGACTAGATACAATATAGCTCCGACTTTTGCCAATTCAAAGATGATAGTTGCATATCCCAAAAACTGGGGGCGAGATGCCTGTATGGAGGACTTTAAGGAGAGGTTTAGTGCCAATATAGGAATCTGGGGGAGGAAGACCAGGGAGAAGATCAGAATCCCTCCGAGCGACAAAGTGAGGACTAGCACTAAGGTGAGAAACAGGGCTACGATCACTGGCGCAAAGATGATTGATCCATAGACCGCTGTTCTTCCTACATCGTCTCCTCTTGCCAGGTACCGAAGAGCCCAGTACGAGATCGGCGCCATAGGAATTAGGGCTACCGAAACAGAGCTCCCCAGGACTTGCCAGAGTCCGAACTGGTCTACCGTAAGATTCCTTGTCAGTATGGTTACGAAGATGAGGCCCGTGAATAGCGTTGAGAATTGTGCGGCCACCTGGATGAGGCCTGCATAGGCTATTCGAAGGGTCATC
>SDBV01011787.1_pt1 | contig 11278 bp, 8 predicted proteins | sample 2277081 | NCBI WGS metagenome assembly SDBV01 (sample SAMN10402039, study PRJNA504765) | marine sediment metagenome | isolation source: marine sediment core GS10_PC15, 223 cmbsf | place: Arctic Ocean: Southern Knipovich Ridge | collected 2010
TCAGCCGCCAGGCGTTCGATCTCCGCATCTATCCTGTCTACCTGTGGAATGAGGCAGGCATCGGGGTAACAGTGTGGGTCAGCCGTATATAGTCCAGCAGTATCGGTAAGAATTAATAGCAGGTCGGCATCTACCAGATTAGCTACCATAGCTGACAGATTATCATTATCACCGAACTTGGCTTCCCGAATCTCATCCACTGCCACCACATCATTCTCATTGACAATACATATTACCCGAAGCTCAAGCAGAGCCAGCAGAGTGTTCCGAGCATTTAGATAACCAGCCCGGTCAGCGAGAACAGCTTTGGTCAGTAAAGCTTGAGCCACCGTGATGTTATGTTGCCCAAACAGCTGTTCATAAACATACATCAGACGGCTTTGCCCCACTGCAGCCAGCACCTGCTTGAAAGGAATACCTCTAAGCTCCTTGGTCAATCCCAGTTTATATTTGCCCGAGGCTATTGCCCCGGAAGAGACAATGAGCATCTCAAGACCTTGCCGGTGCAGCTGTGCCACCTGGGTAACGAGGTGTGACATTATGTCCTCATTCAGGTGGTCAGTGCCGCCAGTGAGCAGAGAAGTGCCAAACTTAGCCACTATGCGGTGATAGGCTAATGCTGGCGGATTCAGGTTGGCTTTTCTATTCCGGTTGTTATCCATTTACTAAATAACTCAAACGAATTTGCTTTATTATAGCAAGCCAGAGTCGATTGAACAAGGAGGTTGCTCCTAATATCTGAGGTCGTTTATTAATCTATTGTTCCCACCCGCTCGGCATAAGCTAAGCTTTGCTCCACACCCTCTGAAGCTAGTGGCAAGACCCTGTGGAAGGGTGAGTGGCCGAAGCAGGCGTTAGCAAATAATCCGTAATATCTATTAAGCTTGTTGAGTCACTACCTCTGTGCTAAAATTTGTGGAAGGGCTAGGCCGTTTCGGCTAGCCCTAGGGGCGTTTGGGGGAGAAAAATGCACCTAGACCTGAGTCAACTATTGCGTATTATTCAAGAGATGCCAGCTTATCGCCGACTGGTGACAGAGTGGCAAAGACGACATAATAATATCAGAGTGGTAGTGCTCGAGACGGCTAAGCCATACCTCATAGCGGCTCTATATCATACCCGTCGATTGCCCATGCTGATAGTTACCGCACAGCCAGAAAACAGTAAAAAACTCTATGAACAACTCCTGACCTGGTGTAACTCCACTGAGGTAAAATTATTCCCCGAACCTGATGCTCTTCCTTATCAGCGTATTGCCTCAGATATCGCCACTGAGTTGGAACGGGTACAGGTACTATCAACTTTAGCTAATATAGGCAAAGACCAGGATGAGCCGATGGCAAATCCCCCCTTGGTTGTCGCCTCTGCCCCAGCCCTAATGCAGAAGACAACCCCATATAGTGATTTCGTCTCTACCAGCCACGCTATAAAGCTGGGGATGGATGTTGAGCCCCTGAAACTGCTGAGCCAGTGGGAGGCTATGGGCTACCGTCTGGAGAGCATGGTGGAGGTGCCCGGTACGATAAGCCATCGTGGCGGTATCATTGATATTTATTCCCCCCAAAGTAACCTGCCTGCCAGAATTGAGTTTTTGGGCAACACCATAGACAGTATCCGCCTCTTTGACCCGGCAAATCAGCGCTCAGTAACATCGGTATCATCAATAGCTATTGGTCCTGCCACCGAACTCCTCACACCTTTATTAGACAATAAACTGGAGTTAGAAGCACTTCTCAATGCCCTTGACCTGACTGATAGCAATACCGAGCTGAGCCGGCAGTTCGAACAAGGGCTAGCTATGCTGCTCAATAAGCAGAGACCGGGCAACATACAGCTTTACGCACCGCTATTTAACACCGACAGTATTCTGAGCTATCTGCCTTCAGATGCTTTGCTGATACTTGACGAGCCAGTGAGTATTAGAGCAGCAATAGAAACCCTGGATGCCCAGGCCAATGAGTTGCGTAGCGAGCAGGTTAAACAGGGAGAGCTACCCCGGAATTTTCCCCGTCCCTATTTTACCTGGTCAGAGCTAGAGTTAAGAATGAAAGAGCAACAATGTCTAAGGCTCACTACCATTGGTATTACTGATAATGAAATGCCACATCGGTTAAACTTCACGCCGCCCCCTAGCTATGCGGGACAGCTACCGATGTTTATCAAGAAGGTCAAACAGATGCTAAAACAAAAAAAACGGCTGCTACTATTCAGCCATCAGGCAAGTCGGTTAGCGGAACTGTTTGATGAAGAGGATGTTATTGCCCCACCCCTCACCGAAATAGGGCAAACACCCGCACTGGGCTCACTGAGCTTAGTTCCCGGTTCACTGGCTGGGGGCTGGGTGCTGAATAACGACACCTACCTGTTCACCGATATTGAAATCTTTGGCCTGGCTAAGCAACCACGGTTAATAAAAAAACGTCCAGTAGCATACCATAAGCTCTCTATTGACATAACTCCGGGCGACTATGTGGTGCATGTTGAGCATGGTATTGCTAAATTTGCTGGCGTTACTATTATGAGCACTAATAGCAGTGCCAAGGAATACCTGGTGTTACAATATGCTGATGGTGACAAGCTCTATGTCCCCACCGACCAGATAGACCGGGTTAACCGCTATATTGGAGCCGGAGAGCAACCACCGGTGTTGAGCCGACTGGGCACACAGGAATGGACACGAACCAAGCAAAAAATCGGGGAATCAGTGGCAACCATTGTGCAGGAACTATTAGCCCTTTATGCTGCCCGGGAGGTTGTCCACGGCTTTGCCTTTTCCCAGGATACCGTGTGGCAGCAGGAGCTTGAGGATTCTTTCCCCTATGTTGAGACCCCCGACCAGATAGCCGTGCAGGCGCATATAAAGGAGGATATGACCAAGCCTAAACCTATGGACAGGCTGGTCTGTGGGGATGTCGGCTATGGCAAGACTGAAGTGGCTATCCGCACTGCCTTCAAGGCAGTAATGGACAATAAACAGGTAGCCGTGCTGGTGCAAACTACAGTGCTCGCTGAGCAGCACTTCGCCACCTTCAATCAGAGACTGGATGCCTTCCCGATAAGAATTGAGGTTTTGAGTCGATTTAAGACACCGAAGGAGCAAAAAGCTGTCCTTGACGGACTGGCTAATGGCAGCGTGGACATTTGTATCGGCACTCACCGCCTGCTGCAAAAGGATGTCGTCTTTAAGGATTTGGGGCTATTAATCATTGATGAAGAGCAACGCTTTGGTGTCGCCCATAAAGAATACCTTAAAAAGATGAGACAGGAAGTAGATGTACTCGCGCTGAGCGCTACCCCTATACCCCGCACCCTTCACATGTCTCTGGTGGGAGTAAGAGATATGAGCACTATGGAGACTCCCCCGGCCGAACGCCTGCCGATTAAAACCTACATTGCCGAATATGATGACCGACTAATCCGTGAAGCCATACTCAGGGAGCTGGAACGGAATGGCCAGGTCTTCTTTGTTCATAATCGGGTTCAAAGCATAGCCTATATTGCCAGTAAGCTCCAATCTCTGTTGCCCGAGGCTAGGATAGTCATTGCTCACGGTCAGATGCCGGAGGCAGAGTTGGAGCAGGTGATGGCTGACTTTACTGCCGGTAAAAGTGACGTTCTGGTATGCACCACGATTATTGAATCCGGACTGGATATGCCTGGTGTTAATACCCTGATTGTTAATAGAGCCGATAAATTTGGTCTGACCCAGCTGTATCAACTGCGGGGTAGAGTCGGTCGTGGTGCTAATCTTGCCTATGCCTATTTTCTATATGACAAGGGGCAGCGCCTGACCCCGACGGCGGAGAAACGGCTGAAGACCATCTTTGAAGCCACCGAGATGGGCGCCGGTTTGAACATCGCCATGAAAGACCTGGAAATAAGGGGTTCCGGTACTCTGCTTGGCGTAAAACAGAGTGGCTATATCAGCGCCGTGGGCTTCAGCCTTTATACCCGGCTGCTGGCGGAGGCAGTAGGGGAGCAGAAGGCGAAACAGGCTGGTATATCGGAAGAGAAGCTAAAGCCGTCACGCCTGCCCGAGCCAACGATAGACCTGCCCCTGCCGGCCTATATACCGGAGGACTATGTAGTTGACATAAATACAAGGCTGTCTCTCTACCAGAGCCTGGTGAAGCTGGATAGGGTTGAGCAAATAGAGGAGATGGCTCAGGAGTTTAGCGATAGGTTTGGCGCTCTGCCGCCGGAAGTAGACAACCTGCTCTACGCGGTCAAGATTAAGGCTCTGGCGGCTAAAGCGGGCATTGAATCCATCGCCACCGAGCACGGGCAGATTATACTGCGGCTATTTGAGGGCATGCAGTTTGACAGGCACAAACTTGAGTCCTTTAGGGATGGAATAAAGGTAGGCACCACCCAGCTCCGTCTCTACCCCAAGCGGCTGGGCAGTGAGTGGCAGGATGTGCTGGAAGAGGTGGTGGGGAGGGTGGGGTGATGTTATTACTTACAATCCAAAGCTTTATTATTTTGCCCCAAATATTTAAGTAACTCTTGCCCAATATTTTGATAGGGTGAGTTAGAATTAGTAAACCAAAAAGGCGGCTCCCCCATTTGTGACCCTCGCTCTAAAGTCCAAAGCATAATTAGTATCACCTGCGGTCTTTGTGGTAGTAGATTCTTAGCTACCCTTTTAATTTTATGGACGAAAACTGCACCCTTGCCTCCGTCTAAAGCAAGAATACCAGGGTGATTTGCGGGTAATTGTTTACTCGTCTTTTTCAGCAAGATTCTTACTATTCTATCTATTTCGATTTCATTCTCTGCATCTTGCTGTGTCATCCACGGCTGTCTTTTTAATAAGGTTTGTATTTTTTGTGCCTCATTCCCTTTTTGGGATTCTATTGATTTTTGGAGGGATTCTCGCGAAGTAACCTAACAATAAATGTCTTGCTGCGAAAAGGCAAGGAGAATATCTCCGACTCCTGTTGAGCAGGGCAGCCCACGCTCTATCTCTTTTAGTAGACTCTTTTGCTTAAACCACAGCGTTATATCTATCTGAGCTAAGAATTCATTATACTCATCCCAATCAGAAGCGCCCCTTAAAAGACGGGCTAATCTATCATACCCAGTAACTGAAGATAACTCAGCTAACATCTTTTCTAAAGTTGGTAAGTATTGACAGGGTTTGGATTTAGATTCTTTATTAGCTAGGTATTCGAGGAAATAGCATTTCAAGCCACTATCGCACTGCTTTCTAATGAAGTCATCATCAAGAAATTGATAGATGTGAGGATGTTTAGACAATGTTGATTGTAGTTGCAGATAGCAGTCATCTTTCATTAAATAAGCCAACCTCAGAATGTATTATACCACTTTGGTAAGAAGGCAGTCTAAGAGGGGCTTCGCCCCTCTTTTTAATATCTTCCCCCTCTCCTTAGAAGGAGAGGGGGATAAAGGGGGTGAGGTTACCTCATAAAATCTAAATATACCCCGCCACCTCGGGGATGCAAATTCATTCCCAGGGCACCTTGTGGCATGAGGAGCATCGCCTTACGGCTCACCGTGCTGGATAAACACAGGGGAAGCAAGGCCGAGTTGGCCCTGCTTCCCTTTAACTAGTAGCCAATAACAGCCTTAGCTCTTATTTGCTATGCACGACTACATCGTCGCTGGGGGTTACGGGGTACCCTCATACGTCTGCCACTCCAGGGTGGCGGAAGTATCTCCAGGTGCGATTTCAGTAGCATCCTTGAGCCTGAAATGCCTCAGCCGGCTAAGCTCGCTGCACCTCGTCGCTACTAAATCTCGCCGCCCAGGTTATTGTAGCCGTCAAGCTCATTCTTCAGGGCATCCATCGCTGCGGCATCGCTCCATGCAGCTTGGACCGCCGCGATAACCTCAGCCTCAGTCAACGGATAGTCGACGTCCGGATGCGCTGCGTTCAGTATCGCCGCTACCGCGTGGCGCATCAGATTGGCTGCGTCACCAAAATCCTTCTTCTTCGCGCTGAGTGCATCGAGAAGCGACACTAGGGAACCTACATTGAATACGCCAGAGAACGTTTGAGAGGGTAAGTAGCCGGTTGGCCCCCAATAGTCTTGGTGATTCCTGGCTTTCCAAAAGCCGGGCGTGAAGCCTTCACCATCACCATTACCATCGACAACATCGAACCAAACCACAGCATACTCGTCGCGATCCTTACCGCCGTCTGTGGGATTCCAGGTTTTGTCGAAGCCACCCGTGTCAGTACCATGGCCGATCGCCTCGAGCATCATGTCAGAGTTGATTTCGAGAGTAAATTCCCATTCCCAGACCTCGCCCGGCTCCATTATATTGGGATCGCCGGTGACAGTACCCTGGAAGCTACTGGAGAATTGATTGAGGGTCTCGACAAGTGCACCGTTAACTTTAAGCTCCACATAGACATTGATTAGCGGGGCCCACTGCGAGGTGGTGGGGCCATCGTTTACCTCTGTTATGTGGATAGTAACGGACTCGCCGTCACTAACCTCAACAGTACTTACATCCTCAACATCTACGCCATTCACAGTCATGGTTAGGTCGGTACTGCTACCCCAAAAATCTGCTGCTACGGGTGCTGCCATTGGCACAATCAGAGCCAGCACCAGAAGCAGCGTCGGTATTGGAAACAGTACTTTCTTCATTTGATTACCTCCATTCTTCTAATGATTGTCGCCTTGCTGAATTGTAGCAACTGCTCAATAAGCACCACCTCCTTACCCTAATAATTACAACCAGAATCCTTGACACCTATAGATAATGATATGGCCCGATAGTTTGAATCACGTTAGAGAAAGGTAAGGATTTCGTTAGAACTTGTTCCAAGCGTAGTCTTAGCATCTGGGCTTCGCCCCTCTTTTTTAATATCTTACCCCTCTCATGGAACATAAAAGTCCTTGCGAGGAGCAGAGCGACAAAGCAAACTAAAAGATAAAGATTAAGATTGCCTCGCCTTTGGCTCGCAATGACATAGCGGACTGAAGGAGAGGGGGATACAGGGGGTGAGGTTGACAAGGAAGAGCAATAGAGCTAGAATTACGCCCATAGCCAACTGGCAGGAGGTAGCATGGACTTTAATCTAAATCCAGAACAACAAATGATTCAGAATACGGTGAGGGATATCGCGCAGAAGGTAATCGCCCCCAGGGCAGCCGAAATAGATAGACTTCTCTCCTTTCCCAAAGAGGGACTGAAGCAGCTGGCAGAGGCGGGAATGATGGGGATGACCCTTCCCCCCGCCTTTGGTGGGGGTGGGGCCGATCACTTGTCCTTCGTGCTCGCGGCCGAGGAAATAGCCCGGGCTTGCGCTTCCACGGCGCTCATCTTTATCACCCATGTCGCGGCCAGTTTTAGCATTCTCGTTGGTGGGAATGATTCCGCCAAAGGAAAGTACCTGCCGGCTCTAGCCAGGGGGGAAAGGCTGGGAGCATTCGCCGCTACCGAAAGTGAAAGTGGTGCCAATCTTTTTGCCATCAAGACCACCGCCCAAGCTGATGGCGACCATTATGTAATAAATGGCGCCAAGGTATTTATCACCAGCGGGGGTGAGGCTGATACTTACCTGGTTGTAGTTCGCACCAGCCAGGCTCCCGGGCCGGTTGGCTTGTCTATGGTGGTAGTGGACAAAGATACCCCGGGCTTTGACTTTGGCAGAGTAGATGAGCGGATGGGACTAAATGGTGTCTCTTCTCGTGAGCTGGTTTTTAACGCTTGCCGTATTCCCAAGGCAAACCTTCTCGGACAGGAAGGCGGTTATATGGCGGTGGCAATGCCCATGGTAGCCCTGGCAATGCTTGGTGCCGCTGGCATAGGGGTGGGGATAGCGCAAGCGGCGGTAGATGCCTCAATAGCCCATGGCAAAACAAGAGTCATCGCCGGGCAACCTATCGGCAACTACCAGGGTGTCCAATTCTTAGTCAGTGAAATGAGCGCCGCTACGGATGCCGCCCGAGCCTTGCTTTATTGGGCCGCTTTCTTGAGAGACAATGCCCCACCAGGCCTGCCTATACCCGCTTTTAAAGCTAAACTTCTGGCTACTGAGACGGCTATTGAAGTTACAAACAAGGCTCTTCAGGTTCACGGCAGTCATGGTTATTCCCGGGAGCTACCTCTTGAGCGCTATTTTCGTGATGCCCGAGGTCTTACCATGCACTTCTCTCCATCAGAAGCCCTGAAAGAAACCATCGGCAGAATGCTCATGGACTTGATGCCCCCGATGTAGGTAGGGAATATGCTTGGGGTGAGAAATCAAGCGGGGTTGATAGATAAATCACCAGGCTCTTTACTTTATAGAAGAAAAGGTGCTATAATGAACGCAACTTTTTATCTGCATGCCACTAAGGGAGACTAACTTGAAAATACTTATGGTTTACCCACAATACCCGGATACCTTCTGGAGTTTTAAGCATGCCTTAAAATTCATTGCTAAAAAGGCAGCCTTTCCCCCGCTCGGGCTGTTAACTATAGCGGCGATGCTTCCCCAGGAGTGGGAGAAAAAGCTAGTAGATATGAATGTAACCAGCCTGACTGATGAGGACATCAAGTGGGCGGACTATGTGTTTATCAGTGCTATGATAGTGCAAAGAGATTCGGTGAAAGAAGTTATTGCCCAATGCCAGCAATTTAATACCATGGTTGTTGCCGGTGGGCCTCTCTTTACTACGGGGTATAAAGATTTTGATGGAGTAGCCCATTTTGTGCTTGGCGAGGCGGAAGCTACACTGTCACCCTTTTTAGAAGATTTGGCGAAAGGGTGTGCCAAACATATTTACACCTCTGATGAGCGACCAGCCATAACAAAAACTCCTATCCCCATGTGGTCGCTAATCAACATGAAGAAGTATTCCTCAATGAATGTCCAGTATTCTCGGGGTTGCCCTTTCGACTGTGAATTCTGCGATATTATCATCCTGAACGGGCATATACCACGCACCAAAGGGAGAGAACAGATATTAGCCGAACTGGAGGCATTATATAATCATGGGTGGCGGATGGGTGTCTTTATCGTTGATGATAATTTCATCGGCAATAAGAGAAAACTAAAGGAAGAAATGCTACCGGCAATAATTAAGTGGATGGAAGACAAGAAATATCCCTTTGCCTTTTCTACAGAAGCTTCAATAAACCTTGCCGAGGATGAAGAGTTATTGCAACTGATGGTCAGGGCTGGTTTTAACCAAGTATTTGTGGGTATTGAAACCCCCAATGAAGACAGTCTAGCTGAGTGCAATAAATCTCAAAATATAAACCGCGATTTAGCCGCTCTGGTTAAGAAGATGCAGAACCATGGCCTGGAAGTGCAGGGGGGGTTTATTGTTGGTTTTGATAATGACCCCCTTTCTATCTTTAAGAGTCAGATTAGTTTTATTCAGCAGAGTGGTGTGGTTACCGCTATGGTCGGTTTGCTCGGTGCCCTGCCGGGCACCAGACTGTACCACCGCTTGCAACGGGAGGGCCGCTTACTGAAAAGCACAAGCGGTGATAATACTGATTGCTCACTTAACTTCATTCCCAAGATGAACTATGAAACACTCATTAATGGCTACAAGAATATTCTAGATACAATTTATTCCCCCAAACAGTATTACGAACGAGTCAGGATATTTCTAAGAGAGTATAAACCTCAAAGAAGAGGGCGGGTATTAACATCGATTAAGTTTTATCACATCAGGGCATTTTTTAAATCCATGTGGGTCTTGGGCGTCAGGGAAAGAGGGAGAGAATACTACTGGAAGTTTTTTGTCGCAACCCTACTGAAACGCCCTCGGTCATTCCCTCTATGGATAACTCTGGCTGTCTATGGCTTCCACTTCCGCAAGATTACTGAGAAGTTCTTCGCCACACCGATTGGGGAAATCATGGAACCTCGGGCAACTGAGAGACCCGGTGGATAAAAGGAATTAACGGTTAGAGATACTCAGCTAATTCGGTCAGGCTATGAATCCGGGGGCAGTCTTTAACTGCTGGAGATAAGTCATAGCGGTCAATAAGTATGGGGTTAATACCCACCTCTCTGGCGCCAATTACATCTAATTTATACTGGTCACCAACATGAACTGCTTCTGAAGCCGCCACTCCGGTTTGCTGTAATGCTGCCTGGAAAATTAAGGGACTAGGCTTATCCGCTCCTACCTCATCAGAGGTAATAATTAAATCAAGATAGGGTTCCAAATCCAGCTTACAGTGCATAGAAATTATATTCCTGGTGGCATTGGTAAGCAAACCCAGAATGAGCTTACTCTCCTTCAATGTTTTAAGGGTTACTAGCACATCATCAAAGAGGGCGAAGTGTGCCTGGCTTAACAGCTGTGGCCACTTCTTGATAATTTGTAGAACTAGTTTTTTATCAGCTTTTACCCCGACCTCACTCAGCATTATGTTAGCGTAGCGAATATAAAATTCAGTCTTTCCCTCAGGGTTTCTTTTATTCACTGGTGAGTGAGCCGTTTCATCGAAGAAGTACTTATCGGCAGCCAGAAGCCCGGGCATTAATTTGGGTGGTGAAACCTTAATGCCAAATTCACCAAGTAACTGGCTGTGTAGTTCCTCACGGGGAGGTTCATAATAGGCTAAAGTGTTAAACCAGTCAAAAAATATAGCCTTAATCAAATTGACCTTACTTAATTATTCTCAATGGACAGGTCTTTCAGATAATCAATGGCATTCTGGACAGTTACCAGCTTCTCAGCATCCTCATCTGATATTTCAAGCTTCTGTGATGGATTACTAAACTCCTCTTCCAGTGCCATTATCAGTTCTACTAAATCTAGAGCATCAGCCCCTAGGTCATCCACAAAGCTAGCTGATGGGACCACCTCCTCTTCCTCAACACCTAGCTGCTCCACAACTATCTTTTTCAGTCGTTCGGAAATAGCTGTCACTTGTACCTCCTTCTACAGACTTCTCTTACTTACTGGCAAGGGCACTAACTGAGCCTAAAACCCCATTAATAAACCTTGCCGAGTTATCACTACCAAAGGTCTTAGCCAGTTCGACGGCCTCATTAATCGCCACCTTCACTGGCACTTTATTATCGAATAAAATTTCAAAGATTGCAAGTCTCAGGATGTTCCGGTCAATCACCGGTATCTGTTCTACCGGCCAGGCAGGAGCAAAGCTCTTAATCTGCTGGTCAATCTCTGGCTTATGCTGAATAACCCCGTTTACCAGCTCACCGGCAAAGACTGCATTCTCTTCAGATAATTCTACATTAGCCAAAAGATTAGTCAAGGTTTCTTCTATATCATGCCCCACAGAATCAACCTCATATAGTGCCTGAAGGGCTATTGCCCTGGCTCTGCGC
>SDBV01011788.1_pt1 | contig 11278 bp, 7 predicted proteins | sample 2277081 | NCBI WGS metagenome assembly SDBV01 (sample SAMN10402039, study PRJNA504765) | marine sediment metagenome | isolation source: marine sediment core GS10_PC15, 223 cmbsf | place: Arctic Ocean: Southern Knipovich Ridge | collected 2010
TATACATGACGAATTTACATGAATATACTTCAAAATTTCCAACACTTTGATAGCTCGGTCTAATTTCATACTACTCACGCTCTACTACATGGGTTTGAGTTCTATTTTATTTGGAATATAAATTCCGTGATTTTGGAAGTTTATGAATTATCAACGTTCCGAATGGTGTTAATCATAATATGAAAATGTTGATATATATATTTTTTTGTCAATTTTTTTTTATTAAGTGAGTTCCAGAAATCTGGAATTCATTTTCACTCAAGTTTATAAACATGTTCTGCAATAATTATCTTACACTTAATTTATCATTTAAGTATAAAAATTTTTAATTAGTTAAAAACAAACAAGACTGAAATTAAACATGGCTGAAGATGAATCTTTTTTAAATGCAAAAGCATTAGTAGTAGATAATGGTACTGGTATCTCCAAGAATGGATTTGCCGGTGAAGATCAACCTCGTTCAGTGTTCCCAACCTTAATTGGGTATCCTAAATATGAGAGTATTATGACTGACGTAGAACATTATACCAGAGAGTACTATATCGGAGAAGAAGCAATGCAGCTCAAAGGTGTCTTGAAGTTAATGTTCCCAGTAGAGCATGGTATCATTGAGGATTGGACCGCAATGGAAAAGATCTGGCATTATACCTTTTATACAGATCTTAGAATCGATCCTTCTGAACATCCTGTTCTCTTGACAGAAGCTCCTTTGAATCCGCGACCTAATCGTGAAAAAATGGCTGAGATTATGTTTGAAACCTTTAACACTCCAGCTCTATATGTCGCAATGCAAGCAGTATTATCCTTATATGCTTCTGGGCGTACTACAGGTTGCGTTATAGATATTGGTGATGGTGTATCTCACGTAGTCCCAATTTTCGAAGGCTTTGCCTTATCCCATGCAATTCAGAGAATTGATCTTGCCGGTCGAGATATTACGACCTACTTGCAGAGACTATTGAGGCAGAAAGGATATTCTTTCACAACGTCTGCTGAAAAGGAGATAGTGAGAGATATCAAAGAGAAGCTTTGCTATGTAGCGATTGATCCGGAAAAAGAGATGATGCTCTCTAAGAAGGTCGCCGGAATGGAAAAGAGCTACATGCTCCCTGACGGAGAAACAATTAACGTCGGTGTAGAACGATTTTTAGCCCCTGAATGCTTCTTTAATCCAAGTGTAATCGGGAAAGAGCTAGAGCCTTTAGACGATGTTATTGTAGGTGCTATCTCAGAGTGCGACGTCGATTTGCGAAGAGATCTTTACTCAAATATCGTTCTTTCGGGCGGAAGTACTATGTTTCCAGGGATTAAGGAAAGATTAACCAAGGAAATAAAAGAACAAATCCCAGAGAGCGTTGATGTAAAGATTATCGCACCTCCAGAACGTATGTATTCCGTATGGATTGGTGGTTCGATTTTAAGCTCACTCAAGACTTTCCATCGTATGTGGGTAACTCGCAGAGAATATAAGGAGATGGGCCCGCAAGTCATTCACCGCTGCTTTTAATCAAATAATCTACTTTACCAATCTAGCAAACCGGTAAAGCAACCAACAGTTTTTTATTTTACACCTTTTTTTTAATTATTTCTGAAAAAAATAAGTTTAATGAAGCATTAAATTGTTTAACTTTTTCAAACAAGAAATTAAATCTACATAACAGAAGTGCATCTGACTATAACGGATTTTGTTAAGTTAATATAGGTTGTGTTTCCTGAAAAATTCGATAACTTTATTTTCTTCATATGATTCCCAACAATGTTTATCTAACTTTTTGATTAGAACAACAAAATTTAGTTTCTTTTTGAATAAAATTACTTCATCTTCGTCTAAATAATCAAAAAATTTAAGTAAAAAGAGGATTCTTATATTTTCCTCCTCTTTATTAGTTATTGTTCTACTTATCTTTTCGTTAATTCTCCCTTTCAACAATTCCATCTGATCACGACCAAAATGAATTCCAGACTCATACATTCTTCGGTCAATATCCTTGTTAATATTCAATAAGACCTCGTACAGGTTAATTTCGGATTTATCCCATAAGAAAATAAAATCCTCTGTTGAAAGGAGGGAAAACCAATCCTCCAAGAATAGAGCTCGAATCTCTTTAATCACCCCTTTTTTAACAACATCAGTAATATATTGGGAAATACAATCTGATTCAAAGTTTTTTATAATTCCTAATTGCCAGTCAAGATTTTGCCGTTCTCCACCATGGTAAGTTAGACAATTTTTATGAGCTATAACAAAAAAGTGTCTTTTTACTTCCGGGGGCAATCTCATAAAGTCGCGAAGATGGATATATAAGTGTAAGCATAGTCCGATTAATGCATCTGTTTTTTCATCGTCTAATTCATTTAAAATTTCTATGAGTTTCTTAGTAATGAATTGGGTGTTTCTATCCGAACAAGGAAGATCAATTCCACGTTCATATAGATTGTATTTATTTACTAATTCTGTAGTTTTTGTAATAATAAAATTGATAAAATCTAGGTTTGGATCGGACGTAATCCGAATGAAATCAATTAGAGATAGACTATAAAGAAATTGTTCGCGCGAAAGGAACAATATTTCATCAAATTGTTCGTTATTAACTGTTTCAATGACCTTTTTTTTTACAGCTTTTGACAGAACCGTCCCGATTTTTTCCGCAAATCCGTAGGGCCAAAAACTTGAATTAAACATTTTGTAGGGATCGATATTCTTGGTTAACTGATAAAACAAAAGAAAAACTTCCTCTTCATATCCTTTAAAAAAACGATTTAAGTTTTCTATACCAGCATTATATAAGAAAATTTCAAGAATTGTTATGAGTGCAAATGAATCACTTTTATTATTTATACGTCTATAGCATTCTTTGAAGAAAATTTCTCTCAATCGGTGACTTTCACTAAATATGTACTCCATAAATGGCATGAAAAACATAATTTTTAAATCTTGAGGTTTAAGCATAGGCGTAGTTTCACTCCACTTATCATCAGTCCACTCATATACGAGTAAAGCATCTGTCTCAAATAACGTGAAAAACTCGATAACATCTGATTCGATTAGATTTTTTGTCTTTATTTTGAATTGTAATTTTGAGACAATTTTATAAATCTCTATTTTATCCAATACTCTTCACCGGTCAGGATTATTCATTTAATTCATTATATATTTGAGAATAACAGCCTTCACAATACCATGTTTCAGAATAGGCATCCCATATCATATCTTCTTCAAAACTAAAACAGATCGGACAGAGACAAATGGATGAGTTACCAACTCGTTTTGCTTCTATTATTGAAAAATCAAAGTCGATATATTGTTTTAAAATATCTTTTGATTTGAAGGGTGGACCTCCAGAATGATTTACTAATGCTTTTTGCGTAATTCTCATTTTATGGTTTTGATTGAGAATAAACGAAAGCCACATTTTGCGCAAGCTATTTCTGAAATCTCTCAACTTTGGGTTTTTCACTCTTATTATCCGTCCATCCTTCATAAGATATGTACCATGGATGCTTTATCTTGTATTATAATTATAAACTCATTTATATAAACCTATATTTTAGTGATTAAAGGCAGTCTAAAACCATATTTACATCATTAAAATTGTTCTTTTTTAAATCTGATTCGTTAATATAGAAATGAAGTCTTCCTCCACCCCCCCATCTCCAATTAAGATGCCTATCATCCCCTAACTGAAGAAGATGAATTGATTTGGTAAAAAATGGACCTTCTTGAATCATATCAGCATAACCAAAAAGAGCATGGTTATCTTCAACGTGATTATAATTAAAAATTTTTGAATGAATTTCTGAATAATTTCTATCAAAATCATTTAACTCATCCCAATTAAACTCATCTCCTTTCATAAAATAAAACAAGTGAATAGCTTGTGTGGGTAAATGAATATCAGGTAAAAAATTTAAATAGCACGTTGGATATACATATTTTTTGTTCGAGGATGGATTTAGAGTTCTCGTTAGTGCAGATTTATCTACTTCATAATAAATTACTCTCCATGCTTCTCGGTTTTTCGGATAATTAATCCCCCATTCTTCTTGTAAAGGATCAAAAAAGAAATATAAAAAACCTTTATGTGAATAAAACTGACTGTATTCGTAATCTTCTAAATCTTCCAGATTTAATTGCATTAAAAAACTTAGGGGTCTTTCTTTCCAATAAGGCCATTCAAATTCAGATGGTAAATCAGGATTTCCTCCTAATTTTGAAAATCCCACATTTCCTGAGTATTCATCTCCAACGTATAATTTGTCTATAATAATACGACGTTTTATTGCCTTCATTATATCACCTGTATAATTACCAAGTCGATTTTTCTCCAATATAACTCTAAATTTTTCCCTCCATGTCTTTTCCCCTCCCGGAGTTTTATAGTTAACTATTTTTAGCAGAGCAGTATTACTTATAAACTCTAATTCATCATTAAATACCACTTTTGACGGAAAATTATATGGATTCATTATTAATGATGGAATTAATGAAGGATTTCCTCCTGCATTTAAACACTTCAAAGAATTTAGATTTTTGATTGATTCTGGAAGAGATTTTAATTTATTCCCAAAAAGTTCTAACTCAATGAGGTTTTGTAGATTTCCAATCGATTCAGGTAGAGATGATAAATTGCAATGAGTTAAATCAAGTTCCTTCAGAAAAATTAAGTCCCCAATCGATTCGGGAAGATGAGAAATATTGCTATATCCAAGCCAAAGTCTTACTACATGGTTATTTTTAACTTCATAGGCATGAAACATTTCATCATGATACCCATAATCAAGAATTAACTGTTCAGGCATCAAACTTTGTATGTTTTTAAGTGCTTTAGCCTCAGGTGAAGGCAAAGCTATTTGAAAATAGTTAAATATACTTTCATCAACTTGAAGCCCAAAACCATGATATTCATAACGTAATTGTTTGATACTTTCAAGGATACATTTTAATAAACCTAATTGTCTATCTCCTAGCAATTCAAATAAATCATCCTTGGATAATAGATCTAACCACCTATTAATTTTTATTTTGATTATCTCGTCGTAATTTCCTGTTTTAACAAAAACTCTTATCAATTTTTTAATAGGCTGAGAAATTCTTATTCCTATTTTATCCCGAAAAATTTTGATGATTTCCCATGGATCTTCATATATTTCAGAATGCGATGCAATATAATAATAATTTTTGATAAATTTTACTAACAAATCTTCAGATAAGCCAGAAAGATCTTCCTCTTCTAAATAATGATACAATTTAAACCATATCAAGAATTCTATTTCCTTTTTACCACATTTCTGTAATAATTTACTGACTATTTGTTTAAGAAATCGGGTATAATTAACTGGAAATGCGAATTTTTGATAGTCGTCTCTTACTATCTTTACAGCTTTTTTAAATAACTCAAGTAACTCAATTTTAAATTTATCCCATACTTCTCTAAAATCCTCTACATTTAAGAATTTGAGGAAATTACTTTTAATCAAATTAGCAATTTTTTCGGTGTTGGAATCTTTAATTAACCCTATTAAATAATGCCTAACGTCCTTAGATTTGAGACTTTTAATCTCTCCTAATTGATTTTCTTCTAAATTAAACATTATTAGGTTTTTTAAGTTTGATATTGAAACAGGCAAAATTACAAGCTTATTCTTCCTTAAATCCAATTCCCTGAGATTAATAAGATTACCTAATGAATTAGGTAGTGTTACAAGTTGATTATAACCCAAATTCAATTTTTTTAGACAAATCATTTCTCCTATTGATTCTGGTAACTCCTCTATCTCGTTAAAGTCCAAATCTAATATTTCCAATTTTTTTAAGTTACATATTGAAGGAGGTAAATTTGTGATTCTGTTTAAATTTAGAGATAATTTTTTAAGTTTATTTAGACTACCGATCCATTCGGGGATTGTTTGAATCTCATTTTCATACATAATTAAAATTTTAAGATTTTTTAAGTTCTTAACCCAATCGGGAATATTTGAGAGATTATTGTTATTCAACTTTAATTCTTCAAGCCAAATTAATTCACCTAACCAATTAGGAAAAGCTACTCCTTCAGTTCCCTCAAAAGATAAAATTTTGAGATTTTTTAAACCTTTTAATAATAAAGGGACTTTTTTGGCCACAAACTCAAAATCCAGATGTAATTCTTCTAACCAAGTTAATTGACTAACTATTTCAGGTACTTCTAGCATGGTTTCTAAACTTAGAGATAAAGATCTAAGGTTTTTTAATTTAATAACTGAATTCGGCAAACCTTCTAATTGTGTATTATAACTCAAATCTAGTTCCTTCAAATTTATCAAGTTTCCTATTGATTCTGGAAGACTTTCGAAATCATATTCAGAAGAAACACTTAATTTTTCAAGTGAAATAATATATGAAATCTCGTTTGGCACACGAAAGTTACTAGATCCTCCTCCTCCTATGCGAATCGTTAAATCTTTTAAATCTAATGATTTCAATTCCTCTTTACTGAAAAGATTCATTCTATCCTCCCAAATTAACCAGTTTATCATGTCTTCAGCTTTTTCTATATCTTTTAGTTTGGCTAAAGCATAATTTTTCAGGTGTTTATTTGCTCGAGTCACACCTCTATTATTAAGTTCACTTAATAGACTAACAACTTCCTCAATGTCAGCATTTAAAATAGTTCTATAGTTAAAATCTTCAAACATTCTATTAATTTCATCTTTACCAATATTCTTTAGATAACCATTATTCACAAGAAACCAGAAGGCAGAGGGATTACCAGATTTTAACCTCTTATATTTCTCTTTTTTTAACTGTTCTTTCGCATCTGGATCCCCTATTTCATCTAGTTTCTCTAGAATAGAGGAGACAAATCTAATATTTTTTGAAGATATAAGTGTATTTAATAAACCAGAATTTTTATTAAGATATATTTGCCCTAAATCATCAGAATTGAGATAGATCCGAGTATAATTTTCACTAAGTAAAAAATCTACAATAGAAAGATTATCACCCGTTAATCTTTTAATTATTTCTAATTTTAAAACCTTGATTGCTATTGGGTCACTTGCTATTTCTAATTTACGTAGTAATTGGAATGCATACGGGCCATAAATTAATTTAGTGTCATAATCATTTTTAGCCCATATTTTCAAATTATCACACAATTTTTCATACCAATATTCTGGAATAAAAGGTCTACTTACATATTTTCTCCTTTCTTCTTTATCTTTTTCATCTATTTTATCCGTAGCACCATCTATAGAATCTAAATTGTATGAAGATTTGACTTCATCTATTGAAACATCTAAATATTTAAAATTCTGTATTTTGTATTGTCTATTTCTAATATAGACCGCCGGTGCATCTTCATGCAATTTTACCGTAATGTATTCATTGATTTTACATTCCTTCAAATCCAATTCAGACTCTGTTTAAAAATTAATTTTTGTCCTATTTTTGTATAGGATACTCAATATTATAAACTATTTTAATACAAACGGGGCTTGATTTTTTTAATATTTTTATTTACATCATAAATTTTTTATCTCAAAATATAGAGAACTACTCAAAAAGGTTCGAATTTTAAAGGGTTACATCAGGTAGAGATTAACAAAATGGTGAATTAAGGTATTTAAGCGCCAAACGCATTAAAAATCTCAAGATAAATATAGATTATTATTTTTTAAGGTACTTAAATAGATTTGGTGATCCTTGTGATAGATAGTCGGGTTGTGGAGGTTTAGTTATAGTCTTAATAAATTTTGAAACAATTAATTTACGCATTTTATTAGGTATATTGTTATATTTTTGAGGTGACATAAATAGGTTTTCACAATGAACTATGATTAAATTTGAAAAGAAATGTTCTATTTTTGAATTAGAAAAAGTACCAAGTTCAGAAAGGATGCTCTTGTAAACATTTATATCAACAGAAAGGTAAGAAAATAATATTATTGTTTTTCCTTTTTGAGGGAATACATTCAAGAATATTGGAGCAGGTCTCCTTGAAGGATCTGATAAATCATTAATTAAAACCTCCTGAAAATCATAATGAATTGTAAGTAGAGAATTAACCGCGATGAGCGATTCATAAGGGAGATAAAAAATTCTGGTATTGATAATATTTAAATTTCTATTACTCTTTGGTTTTTTAAATTCAACAGAAAAGATTTCTAAAAATTCAGATATTTCTTTAAATCCTTGTTGAGTGGAGATTAAAATAAAATTTAACATATCATAATATTGTGAATTTCTGTATCTTTTAATCATATTTTTTTGATGATTACATGCTTCTGTTTTTTTCACATATTCCAAAGCACAAGCTCTATATGCATAAAGGAAATTCTGCTCCAGAGTTTTATTATAATCCAGATTTTCGATTTCGGAAAAAACTGTAGTATCATGATTGTTACAAAATCCAAAAAATGTTGATGCGGAGTTAATTCCAACTTCATCGAATTTTTTTGTATAAAAAATTTTTCGAACATCTATTGAAGTAACCATGCCATTTTGTGCAATATAATTTAGGACCTTATTTTTTTGGATTGAATGGGCTTTGATAGATTTTTTTGAGCAAGTTGATTTATCAGGGTATAAACATCCTTTTATCTACTCCCTTTAGATACTTTAGAATATAGTCTACTGAATTCTATTTTTTTGTTTCTTTCAGCCAAATAAAGATCCTCATCTAATTCATAATTTAATATTTTTATTAATTCATTAATTTTTGTCTATTAAATAAGTAGAATACTCAAAATTTTAATTCATGGCTGACGAATTTTTCTGATGTTTTTATTATTCTCGAAACTCCTCTTCTCTAAAACACCAAAAATATACAGAACCGAAGAGATTAAAATAGGAATAAAGCATTTCTTTTCGTCGCCTTTTTAGACAACGACCTCTAACCTAAATATGAAAATAATTATTGGTTCCAAACTTTTAAATAAAGCTTTAACAAATATTTAAATATAAAACGTTATTAGCTCAAAATTTCATATAAAAAGAAAAAATCTAAAAAAAAAATCTCTACAGATGAGAGTTCTATTAGATACGAACATCATTATAAATAGAGAGGACAATAAAATCATTAATGAAGATTTACAGATTTTAATGAAAGTTATTTATAAATTAAATGTATCTGTCGTTCTTCATCCTAAATGCATTGAAGATATTAATAGAGATAAAGATGATGGAAGAAAAAAAATCATTCTTTCAAAATTTAAGTCTTATCCTTTGTTAGAAGATTTTCCCAAGCCTACAGAAGAATTTATAAATATTGTTGGAAAACCAGTAAAACCTAATGACATTATTGATTTTTACCTTTTATTTGCGATATATAATAATGCCGTAAATTTTTTAATAACTGAAGATAATGGGATCCACAAAAAAGCTAAAGTAGCTAATTTATCTGATCGGGTTCTTAAAATTGTCGAAGCATTAGATTTATTCAAGGAACTACTTCCGAAAAAAGTCAGATTACCACCGGCACTTCGAGAGACAACTATGTCAAACTTGAATGTAAATGAACCAATTTTTGATGCTCTTAGAGATGATTATCCCGATTTTAATAATTGGTTTGCGGATAAGGCTCGAGATGGCAGAAAATGTTGGATTAATAAAAGGGATGATGGTTTATTAGGAGCCGTTCTAATTTATAAAATTGAGCAAGAGGCTATAGGATCTTCACCAATCCTCCCCAGAAGAAGACGACTTAAAATCGCAACTATGATGGTAAGTCATGTTGGTCATAAAATTGGGGAGTTATTGCTTAGAAAATCTTTTGAATTTGCTATTAAAAATAAGATTCCGGAAATTTACTTAACACATTTCCCGAAAGAAGATGACTATTTAGCTGATCTGATTCAGGAATATGGATTTACTAAGGTATCAATCCAAAATCGAGATTGGACAGCTATTCCTGAGGATGTTTTTTTAAAAAAAATATTCATTAATGTAGATGATATTACAGGCTTATCCCCTTTTCAAATCTCAAAAACTTTCTTTCCTAACTTTTATGATGGTAACAAGGTAAAAAAACATATTATACCAATTCAACCTCAATTTCATGAAAGATTATTTACTGATTTTCCTAGTAGACAAACAAAATTATATGAACACATTGGAGAATTTATAATTGAGGGAAATACAATTAAAAAGGCATATCTGAGTCGTTCTTCAACAAGAAAGATGGAACCAGGGCATATAATACTCTTTTACCGCTCAATAGATGTTAAAAGTGTAGTGTCATTAGGTGTCATTGAAAGTATTTATTATGACCTCACTGATCCTAATGAGATTATGTCAATAGTTGGCAAAAGAACAGTATATTCAATGGTAGAAATTGAAAAATTCGCAAAATCTCCCACTACAGTAATTTTATTTAATCATCATTTTCATTTTAAAACACCAATCAAGTACAAAAAGATGTTAGAGCTAAATATCATCCGAGGTTATATCCAATCGATTACAGAAATCGATCATGAAAAATATTTGAAAATTAAAAGACGAGGAGGTATTAATGAACGTTTTACTTTCAATTAAACCCAAATATGTAGAAGAAATAAAGAATGGAAATAAAAAATTTGAATTTAGAAAATCTTTATTTAGTGAAAAAAATCAAACCAAAATCGAAAAAATATTCATTTATTCAAGTTCGCCTGTGAAAAAAATCGTAGCAAGATTTTTTATAAATATAATTTTAGAAGATCATCCAGTTAGGTTATGGGAAAAGTGCAAGAATTTTTCAGGTATTGAAAAAACAGAATTTTTTAAATATTTTAGGGATAAGAAAACAGGATTAGCTATAGGAATATCTGAATTAAAATTTTTTAAGACACCAATTGATCCAAAATCCGTTTTTCCAAATTTTGTTGCGCCTCAATCTTTTCGTTATATTGATGATATTGAAGGGAATATAAAAATTACAAATTATCTTTAAACTTTTTAAAACCTCAAATCTTATTATGGTTTAGAAAATAATCACTAGAAATAGACTTAAACCGTTAGAAAATTCAATAATCTATTATCTAATTCAAGGTTTCTGAATGAGTCTCGAAGATTTGGATTTCTCAATTCTTCAGCTAATTGATCATACCTTTTTTCAATGGTCCTCGAGTTTATATAGTTGAATTTTTGATCATGAAGCTTTTTTCGTAATATTTAGTGTAAATTTTACCTTACAATCATTGAAGACAAGGTGTAGAAAATATTAGAAAATTAGCAGAAAGTTAATTATTTATTTTACCTCCTGACCACATTGTTTACAAAATTTTTCTTCCTCACTCCTTTGATTCCCACAATTGGGAC
>SDBV01011789.1_pt1 | contig 11277 bp, 11 predicted proteins | sample 2277081 | NCBI WGS metagenome assembly SDBV01 (sample SAMN10402039, study PRJNA504765) | marine sediment metagenome | isolation source: marine sediment core GS10_PC15, 223 cmbsf | place: Arctic Ocean: Southern Knipovich Ridge | collected 2010
TGATGGGATTTTCTCGACTTTGAGCCACCTAACGAGTTCGTCTCCCTGTTTTTGGGTTAATTCGGAGATTTTTTCGATTTGCGTTTTATTGATGTAATTTATTGTTGAGGGAATAACAACAAATTCATAATCAGCGGTTGTCATAACAACTCCTTCAGTACGTTCACTTAGACAGATAATAAATGGAGAAGGAGCGGAGTTCTTGGTATTCATCATTTTGTCTCTGATATTATATTCTTTGGCAGCATAATCTACTGAAATCGGAATTCCAATGCGCCTGTAAAGCCCCGGAACATCAGGGAAAAAAGCAGTAGTGCGTAAACTTACGCCGAAATCGATATTTGTATTGTCGTGATAACCTTGGGTATTTTGAACGTCGACGTCTGCAATTAATTTGTAATCGCAGTGTTCAAAAAAGGCCCCGGCCACTAATTTCCAGGTTTGTGGATTGGTTATTCCGAAAGGTACTAAGGATTCCCCGTACAGGACAGTGTCACATCCTACACGTTGTGGTGTCCCGCTGTTAATCCCTTGTATTACAATATAATCCAATGCGGCCCGTATGTTTATTTTGTCCTTAACATGTTTGTCCTTGAGTGTATAAGGATCAAAATCAGCGGGTTGATCCTTCTTGGAATAACGTGTGCAAACTGCGTTTCTTTTGATCATGTTAGTGTCATACTCGGGATCCTCCTGGTCGAAGTGGTCTATACTTAAAACTACGGGGGTTTCTCTGTCATATCGAGACTCAAAGATCTTTGAGTCAAACTCCTTTTCGCATTCGGTTAACCGAGTCATGCCAAACAAAGCCTCATAAGCATCGGTACCCATTATATCATAGAGATTCATAGAATTGAAGTTGAACGCGGATCCAACATTCAAGAAAACAGAATATTGGCCAAAATCATCTTTTTCCGGTTTTAGTCTACACGTTGCGGTAACGTTGTTCATTTGAATGAAATCAAAACAATTGAATTTTTCGGCCACCGCTTGATTTGCATAAACCGTGTATCTCGAGAAGGGGAACAAAAAACGATGGGGTGGCGGAGGATCATCTTTGTCATAAGATTCCGGTGTAACTTTAGGCAGATCAAACTTCACTGGAAGCTTGATCCCATCAGGTTCTGCGTATTGCTCTTCGTCAATTGAAGAATGTCTAAGGAACCCCAATATTACGTCGAATCCCACGGAAAAGGATTTCGCACTCTTTTTTGGATGAAGGGAAAGAAAAAATCCATAAATCGTAACTCCTTGAGAACTGACGCGATTTCGCAATTCGTTTTCTGACGCGAATTGTGTAGATTTGTTGACCAAGTTTTTCACATCGCGCAGTTGTTGAATAAAATTGGAATTCTCTGATGTTATTTGATTCGAACTTGATTTGTTACTCATAGTGAATGGAATGGAATGAAATAAAAATCACGTGCGTAATTGATTTAGTTTTCAAATTAAAAAAAATTTTAAAAAAAAAATTTTTAAAAAAAAAATATATATTTTTTCCCGCCCTTCTCCTTCTTAATTCCGGGAATTGCTGGACCGAAAAAAAGGAAAAAAATATATATTAATTTTTTTTTTCGTAATAATGTTATTTTGATTTGCTGCTTGAAGTAGACAAACACAAAGCCCCCCCCTCTTCTCCCTTCCACCGCGAAGACGAAATGTCACAGCCAACAAAGGATGAAGACTCGGCTATACAAGCCAAAAAGCACCACAAAAAAAGAAAAGAGGTCGAGGATAAAAAAAGAAAAGGCATTCCCAAAAAACGCAAAGGTCAACAGGAAGAAAACGAAAATGTAGTGACGGAAGTGCCCGAAAACGTGTCAAATTCCGTCGACACGCAGACGCCCCCTTCCTCAGTAGTCTCCCCCTCCCCAACGGAACCGAAATCATTACTAACAGTCGCCAAAAATTCTCCAAAAGACCAATTTCTAAATCTAAAGAAGGAGCTTAAAACTCAAAAAACGGAGGATTTAGATGACAGTTTTATCGATGAAATAATACAGAAGATTTTTTGTCCCATGAAGAAGCAGGGTGTAAGATACATCTCTTCACAAAACATGGAAAACGTTAGACGAAATCATTTCAAGGGGGTTTACACAGACTTGGAATCTCCAGACACCCGAAAACAAAAGGTGTTGAAACACCTGGATTTGACCAGTGATGAAATTGCAAAAAAAGACTCTATGAAAATGACAATTATCGTTATTCACGGACCAAAAGTGCTCGCTCCTCCTTTGAAGTATCGTTATCGTCAAATCCCCGGGCATGACCACTGGAGCCTGTTAGTCTGTTTCAAAGACGAGGGTTTTTACCAATACGATTCATTAAATAATTATAACGAAAGAACCTGTCTCGAAACAATAAAAGTTCTCATGCACTATGACATTTTGCCGGTGGCTGAATCCGATCAACGACCAAAGACCCCAAAATTTATTCCTCTTCAAAAACAAACGTGGGAATGTGGTTTTTATACATTGCTTTTTTTCCACATTTTGATGAATGAAAGTGAAAGTGAAAGTGAAAGTGAAATTGAGCGTGGAGCGAAACCTATCAGCCCGTCTGATCTTGAAAAGTTTTCCGAAGAAATCAAAACCATAACTGATGAGAACGGCTTCTTTAAGAGGAAACTTTTGCATTGTCTTGACTATAAAATAAATTGTGTACAATATAAACGCGAACAATAAAACCTCTTTTTGTTACATAAACATAAAAATGCAATCCAAATCCAAACCCAAACCCAAACCCCCGCCCTCACTATATTTTTATTCATATTGGTATTCGGGCTGTGTGGTTATTTTTTGTTTGTTTTTTTTTTTCGTGATTGTGTTGTTGGTGTTGGCATTGACAAATTTCCGGGGGCATACGTCTTCATTGCATGACCCCAACAACCATCACCACCATCACGCAAAACGTCTTGACCTCGGCCCTGACATTCAGTTTGTGCGTAGTAATTTGGCTTACTTAGGGAAAAAATATGATCCTCAGGCCTTTGTCGCCGTTGAAGGCTATGCTTTTTTTATGAGAAAGACCTGGGATAATAATCATAATTTTTCAGTTAGTGCGGGTGTACATGGCACTGGAAAGTGTCTGCCTCCCTTTGCCGACGGAGCGCGGTGGAAAAACGTTGAAGAATTTATAGTAAATCCCGACAATGACCAAGGCCTTTCGGAATCCGACGTCTTGCAAGTAGTCACGTCAGCCATTGGAGAATGGGACAACAAACTGTTATTCCAATTGACAGCGGGAAGAGACTTGAACGGCAATACTGATGGCGTCGACAATTCGGCGCCCGACGGCAAAAACGAGATACTTTTCGCCCATCTGAATGAGCCGGGGGTATTGGCTGTAACGATTCTTTGGGGAATTTTTAGTGGCCCTGTTGAAGACCGGGAGCTTTTGGAGGCGGATATTGTCGTGAATCTCAGATCGAATTGGGGAGATGCCAGCCAATCAAGCTCGGTTTTCGATCTTTTAGCCATTTTAACCCACGAATTTGGGCACTATTTCGGGTTTGAACATTCCAGTAATCAGCAGGCTACCATGTATTTTCAGGCAGGGCTCGGCGAAACCAAAAAAAGGAGTCTCGAAATGTGTGAAATTGAGAGTCTGTGTTTTCATTACAATGAAATTGAAACGTGTCCTGGACATAGTTTTACAGGAACAATTCCAGAAAGTTCTGAAAGCAAGGCAAATAAAATGTTAAGTCCCATGTTTTTGATTGGTTTATTGACAATGAATTTAATGTAAACATAAAGAAAGACAATAAAAAAAAGGGACACAGAAATTCAAATAATAAATATCCAGTTCTTTTGACTAGGGAAAGGGAAAAAAAAACACAATTCTTCTGTAATTCGCCTTTGAGTGTTGGTGAAAAATAGCAAGACTTGTTTTTTTCCTTGTATTTCTTCTAGAATTGGTTTACTTCTAAATATGCATAATAAACCTAATAAGTTATTTAATATATTAAATATATCACTGGAAAAAAATTTATGGGATTTAGCGGAATTTTTAAAACGATTTTTTACAAAACTCAACGCGACAGCACTGGTTTTTTCAGATTAGTGTTTCTCGATTCGATAGATTTGTGTGATAATGACAGACAATAAACCAAGTATTAAATACCCCATACTTAATTATTTTTAACTCTTACCTGACTACCTTATTTTCTATTCAAGAAAGCGAATTGGAAATCCTCAAAGAAAAGCATAAGTTTTATATGAAACTTGTTCTTGCGGTGGCCAGTTTCAGTTTGACAGCATTTTATTTATATTTGGACAAACACCCTAATTTTTTGATTGAATTTATGTTTGAAGATTTTATGCATAAAATCTTTAGAATGAATCTGTAAAGTTAAAGGGGGGGGGAATGGGGTTCCCATTTAAAACTCTTTATTTTCTGTGGATGGGGCTGGGGGAAACAACAGAGATTATCACATTATTTATTTTTAAATTATTGCTAATGCAAAATACAACATTTTGCAATAAAAATGTAACAATCTTTTATCTGGTAATTGCAAATGATGAAAGAGTACATGCTTTACAATGTAAACATAACATAAAGGGACGCAGGGATTTAAATTAATTTAAACTGTGGTATGAAAGCGAAATGCGATTTGTGTTGCTTAATTAGGGACTTTTCATTGTGTATCGGTGTGCAAATATGTTTTTTGCCGGAGGGTGACTTGGGCTCGTCGACGATGGATAAGCTTACAGGAACCTGAACGAACGGAGGGTTGTCATAGTACAAAAGTGTGTCGAACAAAGGCTGGTTTTTGTTTTGTTTACATCTCGCCCACAAATCCATCTTATCAGTAAGAGCTTTCACATTCATTCCATCGTAGCGTAAATTCGGCGGTATCATTTGCTCTATTAAATCTTCAGGTTTTATTTCGAGTATTTCTTTATGTTTACACGTTTCCGTCGGGTAGAAAACAAATTTCATATTTCTAAAGTGTTGGCCATTTGTCACTTTCTCGTAAGCCTCAGGATCGGCAGCGACGTTAAAATTTTCCCCCAAAAGATTTTGAGAACCATCCAATACTGGCCCCATGAACCGGATCTCTCCCGACCTATTTCCAATTTTGGCGTCTTTTTCTAAAAGTTTCAAAAAAGGTGTCATTGGTCCTCCTACAAAAAATCGAAGCAATCCGTTCCCAGACAGATTAGAGATAAGCGAGTCCAAAGATGGCAAAACGTTGGATCCGCTGTAATTTCCCGATGCATCTATTTTAGTCAAATTTTCGGCAGCGTGGCTCCAAATTTGCTCACAGCGCTGTAAGCGCTGTAGGTTCATAGTTGCCATTGGAAGATTTACCATATCAGTCAAATATTTCAGATAGATTTCATAAGTAACTGTTTTTCCTTCTTTGTCAATGAATCCCTCTTCAAATTCATGGATTCTGTATGAAAGTCCGGCATTGGGCGCAATGCCACCGTCGTACAAAATAAAGTGTTTATTGGCAATGCCACATCTCATTAAAGTGCTTGCTAAATTAAAAGCATTCACTTTTAAAAGAGCATCCCCGTGTTCTTTGATATATTTGTAAGTTCTTTGTAGAGGAGGATCTTCTTTGATGAAATTTGACGAGAACTGTACGGAGGAGACTTCATTGGTATTGACATCGAAATAGGTTCCATTTGGATGCCACCTTGGCAAGGCAAAGTTCACAGGCCGGCCAACACAAACGATATGCAACACCTCGTTTTTTTGTTGACAATCCCTTGCTAACAAGTAGGCCAGGACGAAATTGTCGGGATCGACTAGGTCGATAACAGCAATTTTATGTGTTTGTGTGGAGAATAAATTCAATGTTGATGAGAAGCCCCCCATTGTGTGTGCGTTGGAAAAAAAAATGAAAAAAATTCCAAAAAAAAAAAAATTTACAGAATTTTATAATTATATAAAAATTTACAGAATTTTTTTTTTTTTTTTTATATAGAATCACAATGGCATGCGTACCTCCATACGTGACGCCAATTGATCCACAATCCGGGAGACAATCTTCCATGCTTCTACCCGATATTACTCTCTTGACTCCGGATTATGGAAGCAACCTTCCAATTGACTTTGATCTTGAAAGGATGAGGACAAATTATAACGTTTCTTCAAATGAGATAAAGAGAAAACAACAAAAAGAAGAAGAAAAGAGAAAAGAAGAAGAACAGAGAAAAGAAGAAGAACAGAGAAAAGAAGAAGAAAAGAGAAAAGAACAAAAAGAAGAAGAACAGAGAGAAGAACAGAGAAAAGAAGAAGAAAAGAGAAAAGAACAAAAAGAAGAAGAACAGAGAGAAGAACAGAGAAAAGAAGAAGAAAAGAGAAAAGAAGAAAAGAGAAAAGAAGAAAAGAGAAAAGCAGAAAAGAGAAAAGCAGAAAAGAGAGAAGCAGAAAAGAGAGAAGAAGAAAAGAGAAAAGAAGAAGAAAAGAGAAAAGCAGAAAAGAGAAAAGCAGAAGAAGAAAAGAGAGAAGAAGAAGAAGAAAAGAGAAAAGCAGAAAAGAGAAAAGAAGAAGAAGAAGAAGAAGAAAAGCGAAAGAAAAAAGAAGAAAAAGAAGAAGAAGAGAATGTGATGAAGAAAGAAAAAGAAAAGCGAAAGCGAAAGAAAAAAGAAGAAGAAGAGAATCTGATGAAGAAAGAAAAAGAAAAAGGAAAGCGAAAGAAAAAAGAAAAGCAAAGAAAAAAGAAGAAAGGGAAAGAAAGGAAAAGAATCGAAGATTCTGAAGACAGAATTGGAGAATCTGGGTCGGACGAAGAAGACGAGTTACTATACTCGTCTTTGTACCCAAAAAAAGAGAAAGAAGAAGAAGAAAACGGAAAAAAAGAGAAAGAAGAAGAAAAGAAAAAGAAAGATCAAAAAAAGGAACGAAAGCGTAAAAAAAGAGAAAGGGAAATGGAAAAGGAAAAGGAAAAACGCGAACGGCCAACAAAAAAACAAAGACAAAAAGAGAAGAAAGATGACACGGAGGAACAAGACGATTGGAATGTCTATGTTTCAGAGAACGAGGATCGTTGGTGTATACAAAACGAGAACGAGAGCGAGAATGAAGAAGAAGAAGAAAAAGAACCGAACCGTCAGAAATATAAAAACATGAAAGAGGTTATCAATTTGACGATAGACCCTTCCGGTTGGGAGAAACACGACATCACCAAAAACCTTGTGGACACAAAATTGAAAGAAAAAACAACAAGGTACGGCGTCCATCTTACTTTGAACAAAAAAGAATATGATGATGCTCTGAGAAAAATAATGTTGTATGCTCAACATTTTTTTATACCAAAAATGGAAAATCATATTAAATCTTTCGTAAATGCCGACAAACAAATGATTGATAATAACCGTTATTATCGCAAGGTCGCGAAGCTCATGACCGGCGCGGATCATTACGCCGGAGTTTTAAGACCGGCATGTACAGACGGCTACTTCCCATACGACCTGCTTAAGAAAAAAATCGACAAACTAGAAAAACACCAGCTTTTTGATATCAAGCAGGGAGTGATCAGAACTGAAAGATGTATATTCACTGGGCACCTCATTCAAAAATCCCAACCCGCTTTTCTTTTGGGACTTTACTGCCACAATTCCGACGCTCCTGTTTATTGTTTTGTTTCCCAACCTCCTTCCAATCCCAAATTGTATCTCAATCAGATTTTGGCAAACATTGCTTATCGAAAATCCAACGAAAGATCATTAAAAGCTATTTGCAACTGGCAAAGTGAAATTCATGAATTTGGCACTTCTTGCACCCAAAGTTCAAGAATGGCCCTTTTCCTCAAAGAGGGAAGCAGCCGAATAGCAAAGATTATTATTGACTGGGTTGTGGCGAAAAAAATGACTCTTGATTATGTATTAAAACAGAATTCACAATAGTGATGAAATGAAAATAAAACTAAAACAAAAACTCTAGATGTGTTTCTTTTCAAATATATTCTTGATACACTGCAGGCTGATTAAAAAACCGACTTCTCATGTAATTGTTCAACCCCAAGGCAATAACCAAATCATCAAATCCATAGCCCCCTTTGCCGTTGTATCTCACTTTAATCTGTTTTCCGATTTTGATCGTTTTTCGCTTGAAATTTTTGAGCTGCTTTCCGAATTCTTCTTTCAATTTTTCAGGTGTCATGTCTTCGGCCATACAAAAGAAATTGCGGTGGAAACAGATGGCATTGTCTTGTAATTTGTGTTTGATTCCTCGTGCCATTTCCTCTTTCGAATACTCGGTTGTCTTGATCCCAATCCGACCCTGATCCTCGCGCATGTAACAGATTCTTGGCGTCTCGTGCCGCCTTAAAAATTCGGCGCATTCTATAGCATCCCACCCCAAATTAGATTCCATTATGAAAACGAGAGTGGAATTTTCCAAGCCGGGTTTTTTCCGCACCTCCGTGATGTGATTCAACATGATTTGTTTGGCGTCTTGTGGAACTGTTTGAAAGGAGAAAAAATTTTTAAAATTTTCATATTCAAGTATTGTTTTATTGTCATTGTTAATCAATCAGTCAGTAGATTCGTTGTCAGGGGAAAAGTAATCACCTTTCCATTGACCACATTCCGCTCCGACTATCTAATGTCACAAGAGAAAAAAATTTTCAGAGATTTGGAAGCTTTGTTTAAGCCGATGGATACAGAACATTTGAATAAATACAAATTGATTATTTTTGACAGTATCAAAAAAATGGAAGATTCCACCCTTTTGACTCTCGCCGAAAAAATAGAACCCGAATTCCACAAATTAGACGAAAATACACAGAAATTGCTGTTTTTTTTCGTATTAAAAAATGACGTCAACGTTAGAAGAGATCTCTTCGGACAGCAGCCACAATTCATGGTCCAAAATTTCTTTTCCGGACTCAAAATAATTTGCAAAAAATCTTTGTTTCTCGAATTTGAAGATGCGGAATTCATGGGTATACTCAAGGAATTTTATGATGAAATCACAACCGAGAATGTTTGAATATGGGGGAGGGGGAAAGAAAAAACTCACAATCATTTCTCCGAGTTGGAAAATACAAGAAGTCATCGCATATTTGGACCGGTCCCCCCCACAAGCGGGATCTATGGAAAAAAAAACATGTCTCTGTTCATCACGGGTTTTATGATCACGGTCGGGAGAGAGGAGTCGCTTAATGTGTTCTTCATCAAAAGCAGGATAGCTTGAATCTGTTGGTATATTCCTTTTTTGTGACATTCAATTAAAGATATCGAAAGGGAAGAAAAAAAAAACAGAAAAAATTGTTCAGGAAAGCTGAGTATCGATATCTTCCTCGCTCTCGGAATATTTATATTTTTTATATGCTACACTTACCTGATTTCGCGAAGAAACGTGTCTGGATTATTTTGAAATATAGCTTCTACTGTTTCGCTTCGGCTTCTGTCATGGAAATGCGGAATTTCCCCGTTTTTATGGCTACAGGTAGCTTCGGTCCCTGCTCTGATGCACTTCCGGCATGCCATCTTAAAATCCACGACATTCATAATTTTTTCTCCTTCTTTGTTTTTGAGTTCAATTAATTCGGAAACGAAATTGGTGACGCCGGCATTGTCTTCTTCGCCTAAAGTCGTGATTCCAATGAAAGAGGAACCAAGCAGAAGTGTCGGCACAACCACCACATCGTAGACTCTGTTGTCCATATGTGCGAATTCATCACAGATTGCAATGTGTTGTTCTTCTCCAATTCCTCTGCATGTGTATAGGAGGAGAAAGAGAAAAAGAAAAAGAAAAAGAGAAAATCTGATCGACACAACCCGTAAGGAAGGGCGTATACGATCGATCTAGAGGTAGCACAATAACATTCCTATCCGGAATATCGGCTCTTTTTCTCGACGAATCAACGGGGGGAGGGGGACAATTAAACACACATACTCACACACACAACAAAAAAAAACATATATATATTACGACCGCCGAACATTGTCACGCGAATAATTGGTGTGAATTTATCGATTTAAGATTTAAAAAAAAATAAAATAAAATGGATTCAGATGAATATGTACGGCGATGTGAATTGTATTTTATTTTGAATTATGTATGCTTAACAACTTGAATTTCATTTTTTTTACAATTCTCTATCCATGTACGACTTCGTATTGGCAAATTGCTTTCTTTTGAATTGATGCTTTTATCCTTTAATAACAATTTAACTATGTCGACTGGGTTTCCCCCCCCCTCTCCCTATAAATCACTTGCCAAAGTCGTATGTTTCATCACGAATCCATGATTCTGAATTTTTTTCTGTACCTCCATAAAAACGCAACATAGCTTTGGTTCCAAATCCGTCATCCATACGTTGAATTATAATGTTATATCTTCCATAACCTGATATTGACAAGAAGAAACGTTCTTTTGTTCCATCAATTGTTTTATATTTGACGATATTTGTCGCTTTATAACCATCGTCTTTAAGATATAGACAAAGTGACTCTACAGCATCATTAGGAGTTAAACCATATCCGGCATTTGAAAATTCATTTCCCAGAAATATTTTTTGAATATTTCCCATAAAATGGATTCAGATGAATATGTACGGCGATGTGAATTGTATTTTATTTTGAATTATGTATGCTTAACAACTTGAATTTCATTTTATACCTTCTTTACAAAAATTCTAAAAATCCTCTGATGAACTGGTTTCATCCTTCTTCATCTCCATCTTCTTTTTCTTCTTGATTACACTTTTTTCACTCTTATGTTTCTTATTGTTCTGGTTTAAAATGAGCATTTCAAGGTAAAGGGCAGTAGAATAGGCCTCTCCATATATACGGGGAACTTCTTGTTCCTTCACCAAAATCTGTACTCCAATTCCATCAATCTTGGGATTGAGTTCATCTTCAAGGTATTTGCTATTTAAATTATTATGAGAATTTAAAAAATTACAATTTTAACAATGAGTATATAACACTACTTACTTAATGATAGTCTTTAATTCAAACATTACTCCATAGTGACTCCAGGCATGGATAGATTTCAAGAAACCCCCACAACATTTTCCTTGGTATTGTTTATCAATCTTGTCTTCGCGAGCTTTGTCAAACCCATCTATAATATTATCGATCTTCTGCATTATTTCATTAAATGAAGATTGATCCATCCTTCCTTTGAGAAAAATTGGATAATCATTTATATATTTTCCTCTTCCTGGTCCATATGCTTGAATATTATTCAACTTCACAGTTGTCATTGATTAAAATAAAATAAAATGAATTCAGATGAATATGTACGGCGGTGTGAATTGTATTTTATTTTGAATTATGTATGCTTAACAACTTGAATTTCATTTTTTTT
>SDBV01011790.1_pt1 | contig 11276 bp, 11 predicted proteins | sample 2277081 | NCBI WGS metagenome assembly SDBV01 (sample SAMN10402039, study PRJNA504765) | marine sediment metagenome | isolation source: marine sediment core GS10_PC15, 223 cmbsf | place: Arctic Ocean: Southern Knipovich Ridge | collected 2010
GGGATCTGACCCCGTGTATCTCGAGCTGGAGCTAGGGAGAACGGAGGGATCCCTTGACCCTGTGCTGGGACGATATCCGGGGATAGGTGTAGAGGTGTTTCTGCCCCAGCTTGTTTCGGAGAAGCTTACCGTCCGGCTGAACGGTCGCCTCAGCGCATCGAGCCACTGGCAGGGAGACTGGCTGGTAGTCGATGAGCTCAGGGAGCGACACCTCCCCCTTCGGCTTACTATCGGCGAGGACTAGCAAGGGCCAGCAAGGACTAGCCGCTTCCTTGACTTTGGACCTTCAGCGCACTAGCCTTGTATAACCCACGTCAATTAGAGGAGAGAAAAATGGGTACTAAAGAAGAGAGATTGAAAAAAGCGCGTCAGATCGTTCGGGCGAAACTCGGCTTCATAAAACACTTTGTCATTTACTTCATCGTGGTGGTCGTTGTGGCGGTGTTGAACAATGCGATCGGGGACCGCTTCCAGTGGTGGTTATGGGTTGCTTTCGGGTGGGGTGTAGCGGTGGTAATACATTTTCTCTCGGTTTTTCTTTTTCAATCCAGTGAGCTCGAGAATAAAATGATCAAGAACGAGTTAAAAAAGATGGGAGACAAATGATGAAAAAGAATCCCCTCGACACGGTGGGCATCGTCTGCGGAATCGTTGCCTTTGTTATGGTGATCGGCTCTCTCGTCTTTCTGGCGAGGGGCATGCAGGGTGCCTGGTTGCCCTTCGGGTTGCCGGATTTTGCGCGGATGTTCAGAGGCGAAGTGGACTTCGATTTCGGCGGTGGAAATGTTAGGGACGAAGGTGAAGAGCGCATCGATGCCGCCATCACTAATCTGGACGTAAGCACCGTTGCGGGCAGCATATCCATTTCGGGATGGAGTGAGAATTATACATTGGTCAGATGGGTCAAGACTGCTCCCTCACAGAGGGCTCTGGACAACATCGCGGCCACGATCGAGGCCCGGGGAGACAGACTGAACGTGAAACGTGAATCCCTGAGTCGATTTGGCAGGCGGGGGACCGTCATCTTCGAGATCTTTATCCCTTCCGGCATGCAGCGCATCGCGGCCAAAAGCGTGAGCGGCAGTGTCAGACTATCCGGCATGCCTGATGGAATCGATCAGGACCTGGGAACAATCTCGGGTGAAATCGAAACAGACAACGCGGTCGATCTGGAGGCCGCGAGCATCAGCGGATCTATCATCTTTTCCTTTTCGGGAAAGGTCCTGCAGATAAAAACGGTTTCCGGCAGAATACAGGGAGAAATTCGGGATTTAGGCAGCGGCGGTTCTGTAAAGATCCATTCTGTATCCGGTGCTGTTCGTCTGGCCGCCTATCCGGGGCTGGATGCAAGGATCAATCTTCACTCCGTGAGCGGCTCCGTGTCATCGGAGCTCCCGGTCACCGTTACCCAGTCTAAACGGAACAGGCTGGAGGGCACGATCGGCCAGGGTTCCATCCCCCTGGAGGTCGGAACCACCAGCGGCTCCATACGTATTACGAAGCTCTGAAAAAAAGTACTTTACTCATAAAGTACTTTACTGCTGCACTCTATCGGGTTAAGGTATTGTTAGTTTAGCATGGCGTATCCTCGCCAAGACATTCCGATGTCAGCACATGATCCTTGTGCCAAGGCGTATCCTCGCCAGCGTTCCGGAAAGGCGGCCTGATGAAGTATATGGTGCGATGCGACATGGATGGGCTTAGCGGGGTAGTGAGCCGTAAACAGATTACTCCGGGCCACCCCGAGTACGACTACGGCCGTCGCATGCTCATGGGTGATCTATTGGCGTTGCTTCGGGGCCTCAGAGAAGGCGGATCCGAGGAGGTGGTCCTCTACGATCTGCACTACTACGGAAGGAACGTGGATATCTCGGAGCTTCCCGAATACGCCAGGGTCATTTCCGGGCGCCCTCCCTATCTGCACGACTGGGCCGGGGGACTGGACGACTCCTTCGAGGGGGTCCTGCTTCTCGGCTTTCCGGCCAAGCACGGTACCAACGGAGGCATACTGAGGCACAGTTACGGATCGGATATTCGGGATCTGCGATTGAACGGCGTTTCGGTGGGCGCTATCGGTATCGAGGCTGCCATCGCCGCGGACTACGATGTGCCGGTGGTGTTGGCAACAGGTGACACGGCCTGCGTCGCCGAGGCAACCTCTCTCCTGCCCGGGGTTTTCGGCGTTGTCGTCAAGGACAGCATCAACCAGGGCGGCGGGCTGCTCTATCCCCTCTCCGTAACCTCCAACCTGATTCAGACAGCGGCGAACCAGGTGGCAAGGGATCCTCCCGATGTAAAACCCTATCCTCTGGAGGATCGGGTCGTGCTGGAGATCGAGTTGAACGATGGCAAGTACCTCGAGGGCCTGGGTGAGCTATTCAAAGGATCGATGAAGGATGAGAGAACCCTCACGGTGGAGGGGGAGCGGGCATTGGATGTGTGGGTGGACTATCAACAGATGCGCAGGAAAGTAAAGGAGCGGTCAGACGAGACCGTTTCGAATCAATAATGAGTATTTTCAAAACCTACGATATAAGAGGCATATACGGGCAGGAATGGGAGAAGGAGACTGCCTACCGAATAGGCCGGGCCCTCCCGACCCTGCTCGGTGCCCGGGATATTCTCATCGGCCGTGACGCCCGTCTCTCCTCAGAAGAGATAATGGAGGCGTTGAGCACGGGAATCATGGACTGCGGAAGTGATGTGACGGATGTCGGGCTCTGCAGCACCCCGGCCATCTATTTTTCCACAGCTTTCTACAACTTCGGTGGGAGTGTGATGATAACCGCTTCCCACAATCCTTCGCAATACAACGGGCTCAAGATTTCGAGAGAAAACGCCGTTCCGGTGGGGTACAGCACAGGGCTTGATCGGCTGGAAGAGATGGCGGCGGAATCAGCCGGCCCATCGACGGCCAATGGCCGGGTCGCTACCGCTGGTAGCTCCGCTCCTGGTGGCAGCTCCGCTCCCTCTGGTGGCGCAGCCACCAGAGGAAAGCTCACCCACAAGGATATCAGGGCCGATTATCTCACCCATCTTTCCCGATTCAAGGGTGACATCAGGGATATCAAGGCCGTAGTGGACTGCTCCAATGGGATGGCAGGGGTTTTCATACACGACGTGCTATCTGACCTGGAGATGGAAATCACCCTCATGTACGATGATCCGGACGGCCGGTTTCCCAATCATGATCCGAATCCCCTTGTCGAGGAGAACCTGTCCGATCTCAAGGCCAAGGTTCGGGAGTCGAAAGCCGACCTTGGTATCTGTTTCGATGGGGATGCCGATCGGGTCATGTTCGTGGATGAAAACGCCCGATTCGTATCTCCCGATCTGATTACAGCACTTTTGGCACGCTACTATTTTGTGCACTTTCCGGCCCGTAGACAGGGGAGCAGTGTCGTACTGTACGATGTGCGGTCTTCCCGAAGTGTTGTGCAGGAGGTCACCCGTCTCGGGGGACGCCCCGTCATCTGCCAGGTGGGTCATTCCTATGCCAAAAAGCTTCTCAGAGAGACAAACGGTATTTTAGGAGGTGAGTTGGCCGGGCATTACTATTTCAAGGAGAATTTTTTCTGCGACTCCGGCATGATTGCAGCCCTGCTTGTGCTTTCGGTCCTCTCGAGGGAAAAAATACTGCTCTCTGAGTTTGTCGATGAGGTTCAAAAATACTTTTATTCCGGAGAGATCAACTTCGAGGTACAGGAAAAGGAGAAGATTGTTCAGGACCTTCTCTGCGACTACTACGACGGAAAGCTCAACGATATCGATGGTATTCGAATCGACTACTCTTCCTGGTGGTTCAATGTACGCCCTTCGAACACGGAAGCCTATCTGAGGCTCATTGTCGAAGCTGATACCCATGAGGAGCTCCAAGAACGAACCCAGGAGCTCAAAGAGAAAATCCGCAAATACGATTCCCAGAGGTGAAATCCATGAAATCAAAGTCGCTCATTGGCGAGTCCGTGGAAGCCGTATCGACGCCTGCACTGGTCGTGGATCTGGCTGTTATGGAGCAGAACATCGAGGCCATGATGTCCTATCTGGCAACGACTTCCTGCAGCATCCGGCCCCACGCGAAGACACACAAGACGCCTGCCATCGGACATGCGCTGATGAAGTCCGGCGCCATCGGACTGTGCTGCGCCACGGTCAGAGAGGCCGAAGCCATGGTGGCCGGGGGGCTGGGTCATATTTTTGTTGCCAGCGAGGTGGTGAGTGGAGACAAGATCCGGCGTCTCGTCGAGCTGACCCGGCAGGCAGAGCTCATCGTCGCAGTAGACAGCGAGACCAACCTGGCGAATCTTTCGGAGGCGGCACGAGGCGAACGCAATAAGCTGGGTGTGGTTATCGATATCGATGTCGGCATGGGCCGCTGCGGGGTTCAGAGCATCGAGCAGGCCGTCGAGCTTGCCAGGAGGGCCCACGGTTCGCAGGGCATCGCTTTGCGGGGCGTCTTTGGCTACGAAGGCCATGCCGTCGGCATTCAAGATCGGGCGGAGCGAACTAACGTGGGCAGGAAGGCCAACGCCTATCTTGTCGAGGCAGCCGACGCCCTGCGCAGCGCGGGAATTCCCGTGGAAATCGTTACCGCAGCGGGTACGGGTACCTTTGACATTGCAGCGGAGTATAGCGGCATAACCGAGATCGAGGCCGGCTCCTATATCTTCATGGACAGCTCATATGGTAAGCTCGATCTTCCCTTCAAACAGTCTCTCACCGTCTTGGCGACCGTTCTCAGTCGCCCCACCGAGGATAGGGTCGTATTCGATGTAGGCATGAAGGGTATCTCGGTGGAACGGCAGATGCCGATCTTGCAGAACGAACGAGGCATCACGATTCAGAAACTCTCAGAAGCCCATGCCACGGCTCAAATCACGGACAGCGCGGTCGATCCGAAGCTCGGCCAACGCTACCATCTCGTTCCCAGCCACTGCTGCACGACCGTTAATCTCTACGACGCGATGTATGCCGTTCGTGACGGGAGGATCGAGGATGTCTGGCCAATTGCCGGTCGGGGCGCTTGATGCCCTTCGCAATGCCCTTCGGACACTCGCTCAACGCAAGCTGGGCATATTGCATGGTTTCGTTTAGCCCATTAGGTTGTCGTTTCCCCGCACCTTGATAATGGTTATACCGGTTATACCAATGAGGCTGTGTCCAGACTCTATTCTTTTCTTCTCTACAACATCAGAGCACTTCGGATGTTTTTTCTCCAGAGGATTTTACGGTTCTCAGGGAAGAGGCTGAAGAGTTCTCAATAGAAATTCGAGAATATATCAAAGAGAAAGAATTCCTCTGAGTTAATGATGCGTCGGTACAGGGCAACTCTTCGTCAATAACTTCCCGTGCGGGCGATCCCGACGCTGGTCGTTGCCATGATGGCATCGAAGTGCTTCTGCAGGAGCTTTTGTTTGAGATCCGTTTTGTCCGGATCGTTCCACAGGTTGTTGAACTCCCCGGGATCGGAGGAAAGATCGTAGAGCTCGCCTATGTGTTTTCCGTGATAGACGATGCTTTTGTACCGGCCGTCGAAGTACATGGTCCCGTGGGTTCCATCGGGCAGATCTACGGCATCATAGTACTCACTGATGACGTGAGGCTTGTGGTAATCGGGCTCGGCCTCTCCGGTGAGAATGGGCACGAGAGATTTGCCCTGCATCTGCTCGTCTGCTGGTAATCCGACCGCTTCCAAGAGAGTGGAAGGCAGATCCACCAGCTCGACCAGTGCCTTGCTTTTCAGTCCACTCTTGAAGCGCTGCGGCCAAGAAATGATCAGCGGCACGTGTACGAGAGACTCGAAGAAGCGGCAGCCCTTGTAGATCAGGCCGTGGTCACCCAGCAGCTCCCCGTGGTCGCTCATAAAGATGATAATCGTGTTGTCCAGCTGACCTGTCTTTTCGAGGACCTCGATGATGCGCCCCAGCTGGTCGTCTATCAGCTCGATCATCCCGTAGTAGCAGGCCTTTACCATTCTCGCGTCGTAGCGGACCGGCGGATTGGAGTGCATATTCCCCGTAGACCTCTGGCTCTTCAGCTCCTTGACTTTGGGATCGAAGCTGTTGGGATCGAAGGCGACAACTGTCTGCTGGTCGATTTCGGTGAAAGCCTTCTGCCTCTCCACGTCCTGTTCCCGAAAGAGCGGCAGAGGCAGTTCCTCGGGATTGTATCGGTCCAGGTATTCCTGGGGTGGATCAAAGATGGGGTGAGGATCGAAGGGATTGACGCTCATGAGCCACGGACCTGTGTGATTTTCGGTTATAAAGCGAATCGTTATGTCCGAACACCAGGTCGTCTGGTGATATTCGGTGGGGACCCCTGGTCCGTAAAAGTTCTTTTGAGTCTGGCTGAAAAGCTCGTCGGGATCTACGCCTTTCTCGTTTTTCAGCCAATCGGCGTAATCGTGTCCTTCGGGCCAATCGGGGTAGGGGTGATGACTCCATTGGAACACCCTGTATCCGTCGTCGGGACGCTTCTCGACGCGTTCTTTGGACCGTGAAAGGTGCAGCTTCCCTACCATCCCGCAGTCGTAGCCGGCGTCGGCAAGGGTTTTTGTGACGAGCTTCTCGTGGGCCGGGAAATAGTCGTTGCCATTCCTTTGAACCTGATGGGTGAGCGGGTAGCGCCCCGTCAGGAACGTTGCACGGCTGGGAGTGCAGATAGGACACTGGGTGTAGGCATTTTCGAATGCCACACCGTTGGAGATAAGGCGATCCAGATTGGGCGTATTGATGTGGGGGTTGCCTAGGGATCTGATGGTGTCGAACCGCTGCTGGTCCGAACAGTACCAAAGGATGTTGGGTCTTTCCATTGAGGGACTCCGATATAACAGGATGACAGTACTTGACTGGCTGCCAGCACTTTAGCAGAGATAACGGGTCGTGGCTATCGGTTGTATGGCTGTGATCCTTATTCTTAAGGCGCCGAGGTTGTCAGGGCGTTACCTCTGATAGCTTTTTCCCTTCTCATAATAATAGAGAGCATGAGAGTGCCTCCTGACACTCTGGTTTAGCACTCTCGTTTCTACACCATAAAGTACTGCCAGCTCCCTATCGAGCATGACCTTTTTTCCTCTAATCGAATCGATTCGTGACACAGGAGGATTTGCTGGACAGAAATTACATTTGACATCCCAAGCATCTAAGCCCTTGACTCCGTCGGGTCATCGTTATAAAACTTCCATCCATAGATCAGCGTCTAGTCAATAGGGAGAATCGATGCAGTACAGGCAGTTTGGCAATACGGGGATCGAGGTTTCAGTGCTGGGTTTCGGGGCCATGCGCCTGCCGGAACGGGAGGACGGGACATGTGATGTCGAAAAGTCCGTTCCCCTCCTGAAGCGGGGAATCGATCTGGGGATCAACTACATAGACACCGCCCATGTCTACATAAAGGGCACGAGTGAAGTAGCCGTTGGAGAGGCGATAAAGGGCTACGACAGAGAGAAGCTTTTCCTTGCCACCAAGATTCAGGTAGCGGATGAGGAGAAGGCAACGGCGGCATCCTGGAGATCCAGATTGGAGGAGAGCCTCGAGCGTTTCGATACGCCGTACATCGATTTCATTCTCTTCCACGGACTGAGGTGGGGCGCTTTCACCGATTGGGTCTCCAAGCCGGGAATGGCTCTGGGTGAGGCGCGAAAAGCTCAGGGCGAAGGTCTCGTTCGTCACATCTGTTTTTCCAGCCATGATTTGCCTGGCAACATCATAAAGCTGATCGACACCGAAGAGTTCGTGGCGATGCTCGTTCAGTACAACTTCCTGGATCGCGCCAACGAAGAGGCCATCGCCCACGCCAAAGAAAAAGAAATGGGAGTCGCGGTCATGGGACCGCTGGCAGGAGGAAGATTGGCCGTTCCCCGGGGTGTTGCGTTGGACGAGGAGGGTGTGATGACCGTGACGATACCGCGCCTGGCCCTGCGCTTTATCTGGAACAATCCCAATGTAGCGGTGACACTGTCCGGCATGAACGAGTTCGCGCAGATCGAGGAAAACATCGCCGAGGCGGATCAGTTTGTCAGGCTGAAAGAAGATGAAACAGCCGAGATCGGACGACTGATCGAGAAAAATCGAAAGCTCTCTGAGCTCTACTGCACGGGGTGCGGCTACTGCATCCCCTGTCCCAACGATGTCAATATTCCGGAGAACTTCCGGTATATGAACTGGCACCGCGTTTGGGGTCTGGAGAAGGAAGCGAAAGAGGCCTACTCGAATCTGGGTACCGAAAAGAGCTGGGGCCCATGGATCGGCAAGATCGAGGGGCTCAAGGCGGAAGCGTGCATCGAATGCGGAGAGTGTATTCCAAAATGCCCGCAGAATATTCCTATAATCGAGCAGCTTAAAGAGGTTGCCAGTAAGTTCAAATAGGAAGCCAGCGATTTGGCAATTACTCCGCAGAATTTTTTAAAAAAAACAAGATTCTGCTCCATAATTGCACGGAGGTGCTCTCATGAGAGGAATTGTTCACTTTGAGGCGAATGTCGACAGCTACACGTTGACTAGCAATGCAGGGGTGGTTTCATCCATCGAAGGCATACAGTCGGTCGAGGTACTCGAACGATTCGCCGGGAAGACGCCGCGATACTGCCTGTTATTGGATGTCGAGGATGACAAGGCGCAGGAGATCGAAACCAAGTTAGGGGGCCTGCTCGGCCAGTACTCCGGGTTTCTAAGCCAGGTCTCTCTGGGAGTGTATAAAAAAATAGCCTGAGCTCCACGTCGACACCCCTATTGAATACATGAATCGAAACACGGCTCCGGAGAGATACAGCAGAACATCCCTGATATCCCTGAACTGCGTCGCCATGGGGCAGCATGGTCTGGTACTGCTTATGGTCGGTGCGGTACTGCCGGAGATGATGGGCAGCATCGGGATCGAGGAGTCGGCTGCCGGTATCATGCTGGCCTTCGGGTCATTGGGGTTCACAATGGGGCCGATGATTGCCGGGGCGATCGCGGATCGCTCGAGCGTGAAAAGGTCACTCGTTATAGGGCTGATCATCGAGGTTGTTCTACTGTGCCTCTTTGGTTTTGTTCCGGCATTTCTCTTTGCAATCCTGGCCATTTTTTTCCTCAAATTCGGGGCCGCCTTTGTCGAGACCTCCGTCAACATCATACCCACCATCATCGAGAAAGGTCGAAACGGATCCGCCCGGCGCATCGGGTCTCTCATGAATCTGATCCATTTCTTCTTCAGCATAGGAGCGCTGGTGTCTCCTCTGCTTGCCGGGATTGTTCTGAAGATTACCGGAAGCTGGCGACCCGTATTCTGGATCGGCTCTGCTCTCACCCTCGTCTTTGTGTTTGTGGTTCTCCGGGTCTCCTTTCCGGCTTCCGATTCCGGACCGGTCAGATCAGTGCGGTCCCGAGTCAAATTGAGAGAGATTCTGGACCGCTCGCTCATCTACGGGGCGTTGACGATCCTGCTCTACGTGGGGGCAGAGGTGGCGGCCTCCAGCTGGATTGTCTACTATCTCAAAAAAGGCCTCGGCTTTCCCACGATCGTCGCCACCTCGGGGCTTTCGGTCCTCTGGATCGGGATCATGGTGGGCCGAATCCTCTTCAGCATACTGGCAAAACACCGATCCAGCCGAGAGATGGTCGTAAGCGCCGGGCTGCTGGGACTGGCCGGTGGCCTGATCCTTCTCACGGCCCGGTCTGTCGCTTTTGTCTATCTGTGGCTCGGCGTACTGGGGCTGAGCATGTCGGGTATATTTCCCACCGTGATGGCCGAGATCAATTCACGCAGGCCCGAGAAGGCGGGGACCGTAACAGGGATCATGACCGTTGCGGCGGCCGCGGGTGCGGTCGTAGTTCATCCCCTTGTAGGTATCGTGGCTGAAGCCTTCGGTATCGCAACAGCTATCGCCATACCGGGGATTCTGATGGGTTGTGTTGCTGTGAGCTTTCTGGGCGTTTCAGACCCCGAGCCTATCGAAGAGCTTCCTTAGATACGTCCGATTGTGTTCGGCAAACCTGAAGGGACCCTTCATGGCGTGCTCGATCGAGATGTAGCCGTCGTAGCCGTGCTTGCGCAGCGTGGCGAGATCGGGCTTGGAAATGAGCCAGTCCCTCTGCAGACAGAATCCAGTGTTCATGATACCTCCAAGCGAGTCCTCGTGCGTTAAATGCTGGCCATGGTAGTCAAGTGGTAGTCAGATGGGGATCGGATAGGGATCAGATAGGGATCAGATGGGATTGACATTTGCTTCGAGATGGCCTACCAAAAAACTCATGGCAGCGGAAAAAAAACTGAGGCGCCACAGGGACTTTTGGGATCGTACCAACAGGGAACCCCTTCTGGGTTTCACGATAGGCGACTACTTTGTGAGCCGCCGCTTTCGGGCTGCTTCGCAGATCCTTGCGACCAAGGATCCCATCGTGCCGGAGATGCTGAGGGTCGATGAGTTTCGCGAGGATTATCTCCGTATGCACGAGGAGACTGAGAGCGTAGAGCAGGATATCTTTTTCACCGGTACGCCCTTCACGGGTATTCCGTGGATGGAGGCGATGCTCGGCTGCGAGGTGTACGCCACGGGACACAGCTTTGTCGCTCAGGGTCCCGGAGGTCAGGCAGAGGGGCTTTCGCCGGAGGCCCGGTTTTGTCAACCCTGGCTGGACAGATACCTCGAGTTCACCCGGATGCTCACAGAGGTAGGGGAGGGTAGATTTCCGGTGGGACAACCGATCATGAGGGGACCAACGGACATTGTCGGCACCCTGCTGGGGCAGGAACGGCTGGTTTACGAGATCTATGACCATCCCGATGAGGTGCGGAGGCTACTCCGAGAGTCCGCGGAGATCTTCCTGTCCGTCATTCGCGAGCAGAAGAGGTTGATTGACGGTTTTCACGGCGGATCGAGCATGGGTTTCTACGACCTCTGGTGTCCCGGGGACAGCATCTGGTATCAGGATGATCTCAACGCATTGCTCTCTCCGGAGATATACGATGAGATCGTGTACCCGGTTCACCGGATGATTCCAAAGGATTATGAGTACTCTCTCTTTCACCTGCATCCCGCCTCCTTCTTCATACTGGATTCACTGCTCACTATTGAGGACCTGAAGGTTGTACAGATAAACAAGGACGAGGGCGGCCCTTCCGTAGCGGAAATGATGCCGGTCTTCCGGAAGGTGCAGGAGAAGAAGAACCTGGCCCTCTGGGGAAGCTTTTCCCCGGAAGAAGTGACTCTCATCTCAGAGCAGCTTCCCCCGGAGGGCGTCTATGTTATGGTAGCCATTGAAACACCGGAGGAGAGCGTTAATTATCTGCGCTGA
>SDBV01011791.1_pt1 | contig 11276 bp, 9 predicted proteins | sample 2277081 | NCBI WGS metagenome assembly SDBV01 (sample SAMN10402039, study PRJNA504765) | marine sediment metagenome | isolation source: marine sediment core GS10_PC15, 223 cmbsf | place: Arctic Ocean: Southern Knipovich Ridge | collected 2010
GCCGAACCATGCTTATCGCCAAAGGACCTACTGAAGATTTACGTCCTGTAAATATTGGCCTCCTTTTCTTCTCAAAAGAGCCAGAAAGATATTTTGACCGTGCCTGGATAGAATTAGTTTGGCACAAAGATGGTTCAGCAAAGAATTTTAAAGGCCCATTACAAAAGCAGCTGAGGGATACCCTATCGTTTATCAAGGCCAATATTATTGGCGAACAAGTAGTAAAACATGCTGATAAAGCAGAGGCAGATCGCTTTTTTAATTTCCCTTATGATGCGGTAGAAGAGGCTTTGTCGAATGCTGTTTACCATAAGAGTTATGAGTTAGGTTCGCCAATTGAAGTCCAGGTATGGCCAGATAAGATTGAAATACTAAGCCATCCAGGGCCTGTACCACCAGTTAATGCTGAAGTTCTTAGTACACATAAAAGAATAGTTGCAAGAGAATATTGAAATAGACGCATAGGAGATATTCTTAAAGAACTAAGATTAACAGAAGGACGTGGAACAGGATTTCCAACAATATATAATGCCATGGATCGGAATGGTTCGCCCAAGCCTTCATTTGACACAGATGAGCAAACATATGTGCTGGTTACTCTTCCTATTCATTCTCAATCTCTAGTTAATAACCAAGATAGTAACCAAGTTGATGTCCAATCTAGTGATCAAGCATCTAACGGAGATAACGGTATTGTTTTCAATGACTTAGATAGTATTGTTGTATTTAGTAACCAAGCTAGTAACCAAGCTAGTAACCAAGCTAAAATTATTCTTGCTGACCAGGTGCATACCAGAGTTAGAGATGTTCTTAGCGTAGTAACAAATTGGGTAAAACGTGCCAAACTATTTTCTCAGATAGATTTAAGTAATCAATCAACTAACAGAAAGAAGTATTTAGATCAAATGATAGAATTTGGATGGGTAGAAATGGAATTTCCTGAAAAGAAAACGAATCCAAATCAATGATACAAAATAACAGAATCAGGAAAGAGACTATTGAATTTGATAAAGCAATGATGTATAAGTACAAGGGCCTTCATGCAATTTTTTCTTCATCATTCATTTTAGTTTTCCTTCATACGCGTTTGTCAGCATTTGGATTATACCTGACTCGGTAATTGGCCTTATATTTTTATAAGGTTTCGAAACAATAATCCTGGCTGCCTCCCCGATATCGAACTTCTTAAACCCAATACTCTCCAAATCTGTTTTGGCTCCTGCTCCGGTTGCCAATGCTCTCAGCTCTTTAGGTGGGTTATCATTTTCCAAAATCTTTACAAAATACTGTTGCATCAATTTGGGTAAATATGGCCACTGGTAAGCCAGTACATAGGATTGGAGGACTGTATGCACGCTGGCATGTTCCATTCCGAATGATCCTCCAAGGACGTGGGCCGCTTTGTGATGTAGAGACATGGGAACTTCACACAGGCTCTTTCCTGCCAGGTAGGCGCCAAACAATATCTTTTCATTAGTCTCTCTTGTAAGACCTTTACTTTTCGCTACTCCTTCCAAACCTTTTTTCAATTCTTCCATTCCCAGCAGAGCGTTGTAACAGGTGATCGGATTTCCGCCGGGTGAATAGATGGCTTCCATTAAATGGGCCATGGCATTCATTGCGCTTGTCACCGCTAATTGTAAGGGCATGGTGATGGTTAAGTCAGGATCGTAAATAACCACCTTGGGCAAAACCCGATCCGATCTCCCTGTCGTCTTCCCATCGAGGGTAGTGATCCCCCAGATATTGGTTTGTTCGGAACCAGCAAAGGTTGTTGGCACAGCAATGATTGGCAGCTTGGATTCGAGCGCCAACGCCTTGGCCAAACCTAACGAAGATCCGCCTCCAATTGAAACCAGCACATCCGGTTTAACCTCACTTAAATTTTCTTGAGCTTCCTTGACAAGGTTTTCTGGCACATGCTGCACAATATTTGAAAATTGAATGATCCTGTCTTGTCCCAAAGCTGTTATCAAGTCATTCACATGATGATCCATTAGCTTTTCAGCAAATACCATTGCCTTTTTATAATCCTTGAGCAGATCGGGCAAAATCGAAATTTTGCCATATCCAAAGTGAACTTGATTTGCAAAGGATCTATAGTCAAAATTCATTTTAATCTACAGTTTGTGTAATGCGTTTTCCATTTCTTCTATTGTCTTTTTTAATGGTGGTAGATATTTTTCAATCATCTCTTCTTTAGTTACCCTGCTGGCATGTCCACTTATATTTAAAGCAGCTGTGATCCTTCCGTTTTTGTCCCTCACTGGACAAGCGATTGATCTTACACCAATCTCCAGTTCCTGATCAGCAAGCGCCCATCCACGCTTTTTTACCAGATTAATCCTCTCGACTAACACCTTCTTTTTGGTAATAGTGTGGCGTGTGAATGCTTCAAGTTCTATCTTATCCAAGACCCTTTCTAAATCATTTGGTGACAGACCAGACATAAGTACTCTTCCCATGGAAGTGGCATGCATTGGCAATCGCGTGCCAATGTCTAATGAAATAGTCATGATCCGCTTTGTCTGTACCCTGGCTATATACACAATGTCCTTTCCGTCCAATACAGACATAGAGCAAGATTCATTGATATCCCGGGCAAGGGTCCGCATGTAAGGTTGTGCCAGTTCCTTAAAAGACAGAGAAGATAAAAAAGAATAACCGAGGCAAAGCACTTTTGCTGTCAATGAAAAGAGTTTGCCGGCCTCACATTTTACGTAGCCCAAATGCTGAAGAGTAAGTAAAATTCTGCGTGCATTAGCCCTTGTGAGCCCTACTTTTTTCGATACCTCTGTCAACGTCATTTCCTGATATTCGGCATCGAATGCTGCAATCACGTTCAGCCCTTTCTCCAGGGAATGGATAAAATCAGATTTTTTTATTTTTTCTGTGCTCATTCGGTACAATTTGGATCAAATTGCTTCAATAAAATGATAAAAGGTCAACCTCTTTATTTATAGCTTGATAGTTTCTGATAGCGTCTGCGATATACTTTTCCTTAATTTAAGTTTCCAGTTTGGCCAGTTTAAAATCATAGACCACTTCATAAAAGGGAGATCCCACCTGCCATTGATCTGCATCTTCCGTGCCATGATTTAATTTAAAATCGAGTATGAGTGATTCTTTTACACCAAAAACCGCATCCGAATCCAGGTGGTCATCGCCTTCTACAAAAAGGTGAGTAATCAATTGCTGATAGCCATCCGCCTTGATCCAAAAATGAATATGAGCCGGCCGCATAGGTTGCCTTCCTGATGCTCGCAAAAGTTCACCTACCGGACCATCCGTAGGTACAGGATAAGCCGCCGGCTTGATGGTTTTGAACCAAAACTCACCTGTTTCATCGGTTTTAAAAACTCCTCTCAGGTTCATTTCAGGTTGATTAACATCCTGAATATCATAATATCCGATATCGTCTGATTGCCAAACATCAATAACGGCATTTGCAATTGGCTTATTACTCTCATCAAGTATCTTACCTCTTACAACCGTGGGTTCTCCTCTTTTTCCTTCTTCACCCCTTGCAATATTGGCTCCCATCTCAAAATTCATGGCAGAGGTGTGGAATGGTCCGGTTACCGTGGTTTCTGTGACGTCCTTTTTGGTCCTATGATTAATGGCATCCACGAGCATAGAAACACCCAATACGTCTGACAACAGTATAAACTCCTGACGCTTATCATTACAAGTCTGGCCGGTCCTTGTGAGGAACTCTATCGCTTTGGACCATTCTTCTTCTGTAGGCTCCAGGTCCTTTATAAAAGCATGAATATGTTTGATAAATTTTGATAAAATTTCATGGTCCCTTTCTGACTCACAATTCAATCGTTCCAGTACCGCATCCTCTAAATTGTCTTCCGTAAGGTTTTCCATGGCATTTTATTATGGGCAAGAAATACATTATAATTGTACATATATTGAACAAATGTACGATATCAAAACTTATTCGCAAATTGTTAAAAATGACAAAACCTTATGTCTAAGGAGTATAAATTCGAAACAGACGTATTGATCATTGGCAGTGGACCTGCCGGTTCTACAGCTTCGGCGCTGTTGAGTACCTATGGGATTAAAAATGCAGTAGTAACCAGATACAACTGGCTGGCTGATACACCCAGGGCCCATATCACTAACCAGCGAGCAATGGAAGTCTTTCGTGATTTGGGAATAGAAGAGGAGGTCAAGGAAAAAGCCACTCCTCAGGAGTTGATGGCCAATAATGTCTTTTGTACCAGTCTTGCCGGCGAAGAGCTTGGAAGGCTTTATTCATGGGGAAACCATCCCAACAGAATGGCCGATTTTACCCTCGCCAGTCCTACCAAAATATGTGACATTCCTCAAGATCTTGCAGAACCCATTCTGGTTGGAGTTGGTGCCCGCAGGGGATCAAAATATCGGTTTGATACGCAATACCTAAGTCTTGAACAAAATGCGGAAAGCGTTACGGCACTTGTGCGTGACCGTCTGTCGGGTGAAGAATTCAAAATAAAGTGCAAATACCTCATCGGCGCTGATGGTGGGAAAAGCAAGGTTGCTGAGGATATTGGTTTGCCATTTGCAGGCGAAATGGGTGTTGGTGGCAGTATGAACATTGTTTGTAAAATGGACTTGTCGAAATATGTTGCCCATAGACCGAGTGTATTGTATTGGGTACTTCAACCCGGATCGGATGTAGGTGGTATTGGCATGGGATTGGTACGAATGGTTCGACCTTGGAATGTATGGCTTATCTTGTGGGGCTACGATATCAATGAAGGCCCTCCGGAAGTCTCTGATAAAATGGCCAGAGATATTACTCATAAACTTGTGGGTGATGAATCTATTCCAATTGAAATACTATCAACATCCACATGGACGGTCAACCATTGTTTTGCAACAACCATAACTAAAGACCGTGTTTTTTGCCTCGGGGATGCCATTCACAGGCACCCTCCATCAAACGGACTAGGTTCAAATACTTCAATTCAGGATGCTTTTAATCTTTCATGGAAGCTATCTATGGTGTTGAAAGGCCAGGCTAATCCCTCACTTTTAGACACCTACCAGGTTGAGCGTGCGCCTATAGCCAAGCAAATCGTTGAGCGTGCCAATAAAAGCATAACGGAATTCGGACCCATTTTCGAATCGCTCGGACTTATTAATACTACTGATCCGGAACAGATGAGGGCAAACATGGCCAAGCGAAAGGAAGTAACACCGGAGGCAGAAGTGCAACGAGAGGCCCTCAGAAAGTCGATCCTGTTCAAATCCTACGAGTTCAACTGTCATGGAGTGGAAATGAACCAAAGGTATGATTCCAACGCTATCGTGTCCGATGGAACTCCTGAGCCTGAATATAAAAGGGACAAAGAGCTTTACTATCAAGCGACTTCCTGGCCAGGAGCGCGCTTACCTCACGTTTGGCTAGGTGACAATGGACATAAAATTTCAACACTGGATCTGGCAGGTAAAGGGAAATTCACACTTTTCACAGGTATAGGTGGTGAGAAATGGATCGATGGGGTCAGCGTCATTGCCAAAGAACTAAGCATCGAGATCAATGCTATTCAGATAGGCCCGGACCGGGATTATACAGACCTGTATGGAGAATGGGCTGATGCCAGGGAAATTAATGATTCGGGATGTCTTATAGTAAGACCCGACTTTCATGTAACCTTCAGAAGTCAATCTGTAACGGAATCACCTGAATCCGATCTCAGAAATGCCTTTATCCAAATATTAGGAAGACAAAATTAAATCCCATGGATAATACGCAAACATCCTGGAACCGGACCTATGAATGGAAAGCTGTGACCTTGCTCTCAATTGGATTCGGCCTTGTAGGACTTGATCGTTGGATCATTGCCCCCCTTCTGCCCTCTATGATCCCCGATCTCAACCTCAATTATCAGGATGTAGGTTATATTTTTGGAGCACTGGGAATACTCTGGGGCGTATTTGCCATATTTACCGGTAGACTGTCGGACCGCTTTGGTCACCGGAAGATCCTTATTCCTGCTATTTTATTTTTTTCCATCATGTCCGGATTTTCAGGCATGGCCACAGGGCTGGTGAGCCTGATCTTAATTCGGTCGCTGATGGGAGCATCAGAAGGTGCCTACTGTCCTACCAGCTTTGCTGCTACGGCTTTTGCAGCTAAACCCTCGCGAAGAGGATTATTACAAGGCATTCAGCAAAGCGGTTTTCCCCTGTTCGGCTTGGCGTTAGGCCCTATTATCGCTACCCAATTGTTATTGGTGGTACCCTCATGGCGGGAAGTATTTTGGGTAGTAGCTGTCCCCGGTTTTATTGTGGGAATATTGATGTATTTTGTGCTCAAGGATCCTCCAAAACGAAGTCAAGCTGAAAGCCTCCCCAAAGCTGTTTCAGACGATAAGAATAGTTGGTCTAAAATTTTAAAAACCAAAAACATCATACTCAGCATGCTCGCTTTGTTTTGCTGTATGTCCTGCATTTTTGTGCTGAGCGCAATGGTACCATTGTATCTGGAAAACTACTTAGGCCTTACCTCCCAGCAGATGGGTTTAGTAGTGTCAGCCATTGGGTTTGGGGGATTTGCCGGCCAATTTGCACTTCCGGGAATTTCTGACATTCTGGGTCGTAAAATTGTTGCTATCATCAGCTTCATAGGTGCAACTATATTCGTTTGGTTTTTTGCTCAAACAGGTGCGAATATCACCTATCTCTTCGCTACTTTGTTTGTTGTATCGTTCTTTTGTCTCGGTAATATCGCCCTGATTACAGGCCCGATTTCTACTGAATCAGCCCCTGTCGGTTTGGTGGCTTCTGCCATTGGACTGGTAGTTGGTGCGGGTGAAATATTTGGCGGAGGAGTGGCTCCTCTCATTGGTGGATACATTGCAGAAAACTTTGGTATTGAAAATGTGCTGTACCTGGCTCTTGTAGGAGTGGCATTAGGTGCAGTGGTGAGCCTTTTCTTTACGGAAACAGCCCCAAATAAAATATCAAAAATAAGTGAGGCTATATGAAAAAAATCCCCATAATTTCAATTGAAGCAGCAGCTCGCAAAGTAAAAGATGGGGATACTATACTTTGCGGAGGATTTGGGATGACTGGAAATCCAGTTCATTTAATGCATGAATTAGCTACGACCTCAACTAAAAACCTTACCTATATTGGTAATAATGTTGGGGAACCTAATTTAGGAGGCGGGAGGTTATTACTAAATGGTCAAATCAAGAAGATGATTGGGTCATTTTTCACCAGTAATCCGGACGCGGTAAAAGCAGCTCAAAGTGGAGATGTTGAATACGAACTCCTTCCGCAAGGAACACTCGGAGAAGCAATACGTGCAGGGGGCATGGGGATCGGTGGATTTTTCACTCCGACATCTGCCGGAACTTTATTGGCTGAAGGAAGAGAAATCCGTCATCTTAATGGTGTTGACCAGGTATTTATACCTTCAATCCGGGGTAATATAGCATTTATTCGGGCATGGAAAGCTGACACAGCCGGTAACCTGATTTATCGACTCACAGAGCAAAACTTTAATCCGGCAATGGCTACAGCTGCAGATGTGGTGATTGCGGAGGTGGAAGAAATTGTGGAGGTGGGAGAGCTTGATCCTAATCAAATACATACACAAGCCTGTTTTGTTGACTACCTTGTTATTGCCAAACTGGAAGAAAAGAACCTTGGTTCTTCGGCTTCTATAAAAGGAAGCCTCAAAAAAGACGACAATGACAGTAGGATGACTATTGCCAAAAGGGCGTTAAAAGAAATTAAAAAAGGTTATGTTGTCAACCTTGGCATAGGAATACCCACTCTGATTGCTGATCTCATCAAATCTGAAGATGGTATAATACTTCATACCGAAAACGGCATGCTCGGTGTTGGGCCGAAACCCAAAGATGGAAGTGGAGCTATGCATAATCCGGTCAACGCTGGTAAAATTCCTGTTACCCCACTACCAGGTGCCAGTTATTTCGATTCTGCAACTTCTTTCGGTATGATTCGTGGAGGGCACATCCATTTGGCTGTTATGGGAGCTTTACAAGTAGATAATCACGGGAACCTGGCAAACTACGCTGTACCTGGAAAATCACTTTTAGGTGTTGGGGGTGCTATGGATCTGGCATCGGGTGCAAACAAATTGATTATTACTATGAATCATACTAACAAAGACGGCTCATCAAAAATCGTCAACCAATGTACTCTGCCACTAACCGCACTCAAAGCAGTAGACATGATTATCACCGACCTGGCTGTATTTGTAATTGAAAGTGATCAACTGATTTTAAAGGAATTAATGTCAGGATGTACCATTGAACAAGTAAGGGTGCAAACAGAAGCGTCTTTTCATGAAAACTTAACTAATTAGTATTTTAAGTATTTTATATTGTAACCAATTTAAAAAGTAATATTCTGCCATTCTTTAAAACTTTAGGAAATGAGGACAAGGTCCCACATGCTCTTGCAAATTTTAATACTGGAATTGAGCGTCCATTAATTGAAATGCATCAAATATTAATGAGAAGTGATGATTCACCTTTTACAATTGCACAACGTGAACTGTTAGCTGCGTTTGTTTCAGGTACTAATGCATGTAAGTACTGTGTCGGTGCACATACCGCAACGGCAAAGGAATTTGGGGTTGAGGAAGAACTCGTCACAAGTTTATTGAATGATATTGATTCGGCTGAGGTAGATGACAACTTGAAACCTATCTTTAAGTTCGTTAAAAAATTGACACTTGATCCGACAAGAATGACTCAATCGGATGCCGATAGTGTTTTTAATGCCGGATGGTCGGAGAGAGCTTTGTATGATGCCATCATAATTTGTTGTGTCTGGAGTTTCATGAATCGCTTTGTGGAAGGATTGGGTTTGAGTGTAGTACCAGACCAGTTTGTAATGGAAGGCAAAATGCTGCATGCCGGCTAGGACAAAATATTTGACCACTTTAACCTGAAATAATTTTAAGATAGAGGGGCGGTATTAACTACATTTTTCAAATTATTTTCTTTGCTGCTTGAGCGTTTCGACGGCTTTGTCTTGCTATACAATTACTCAGACTAATCTGATTTGTCAAATGGGTTCGGGAAATGCTTCACATTTGACGTTATATCTGTCCCGGACTTGCTTCCGGATTAAATAGCCCTGCTTGCCGGGGCCAGGGGCCTGAGTCAAAAGCGGCGAGGTTGGCGTGGAGATCTCAAAAGGAGTTAACATATGAGTCGTACACAAAAAAAATTAGCAAGTTATTTTAGGATTGGACACCTTTCGATAAAGCAACTAATGCCTCTCTTGCTTCCAGGGTATTCGTAATGGATTGCTCAAAATCAAACCTAACTTTTTTATTATTAACGAAAACATCAAATCCAAAACTATCAATACCAACCATTCGAACAGAATCACCCGATGCAATTGTCATATTTTTGTAATGTTCGCAGTACTTTATCAGATCTTTGTGGTGCTCTTCATTCATATGATCAATTACCCTCTCTTCTCCATTTCCCTGGAAAGGATTTTTGACGAGAAAATCAGAAGGCTCAAACCAATAGATCTTACCAAAACCTCCTATATATCTTAATGATATTGGACGGAGCCGGTAAAAGAAGAAATCATGTACAGTATTATAGGTTCTGGAATTCGGAAAATGACGATAATACCTCTCCTTCGCATCAGTTTCATCCTTGGGAAGGGGTTCCATATTTCCAACAATACATAACCTTCCATTTGATTGTACATCATCGTTATCCATGATTATAGTAATAGAACAACGATCATCATTAGAAATATTTTTGGTGTGTTCGGCAATAGTGGAGATGAGAACAACTGCCATTCCTTCTCCATCGAGGCAATATGGAACAACGGAACCGAAGGGAAATCCATCTAACTTCAATGAAAGGGTCGATAGGATTCCAAAGTCTTTGGAATTAAACAACATTCTTGCATTATCTATTGATTCTCTACTCATCTCAATTTTTTTATATTCATCTTCCAATTCTAACTTCACACCAATGGCCACAAACTTATTAATGAAAAGCCATAACCAGTGTATGCCAGCTATTTTAAGAAATCGGAATAATTAATGGTCAAGGACTGATATCAAAAGAAAATTGATAAATATCTATTCGTAAGTCAAAGAGTTAATCGGGTTTGCCCTGGCCGCTTTGACAGCCTGGAAACTAATTGAAAGTATTGCAATTATTAACACTATAAAACCTGCCAAAACGAAAGCCCACTCGTAAACGGGGATTCTATAGGCGAATTTCTGTAACCATCCATCTACAATAAAATAGGTAATAGGCGATGCGATTATAAAACCAACTATTACAAGCAAAATGAATTTTTTATTGATCATTGCTGCGATACTTGAAACTGACGCTCCAAATACCTTTCTTATTCCGATTTCTTTTGTTCTTTGCTCAATCGTAAATGAAGTCAATCCATACAACCCAAAACATGCTATCAAAATACTAATGATTGAAAACACAGTTACTGTTTGAAAAAGTTGTTGTTGAGCTTTGTAATTACTGATGAACCACTGATCCACAAAATAGTAGTCAAATGGATATCTTGATTCGTATTTTTTCCAGGTACTTTCAATATATGAAAGTGTTTCCTGGATGTTTTCGGGTTTTATTCGAACCGATAGGTTATGAAAATTGGTAGGCCAGATAAACATGGCAATAGGCTCAATTTTATTAAAAGTTAAAGGGTTATAATGGAAGTCTTTAACGACACCAATTATTGGTAATTTTGGATCACCGGGGTTGAATTGGACCTGTTGATTAAGAGGATCGTCCCATCCCATACTTTTGACAAAAGCTTCGTTTACTATCAGAGAGCCAGAATCGGAAGCTATTCTCGTATCCAAATCTCTACCCTCCAGGATCTCCATTTGGTAGGTTTTAATAAAATTTCCATCAGTTCTAAATACTCTTACTTCAAGTTCCTCCTCTTGATTTCCTTCTTTCAAAACAGTTGTTGTAAAGGTTCCGGTTCCTATGGCTGCCTGCCCGGCAGCACTTGAAATAACATTTGGATGGCTTTCAATTTCATTTTGAAATGCCTGATAACTTGTGCTAATTGAATTTGCTGTACTTAGCACCAAAATCTGGTCTTTAACAAAACCAAGATCTTTAGTGCGGAGATAGTCCATTTGGGAATAAACCAGAATAGTACCTGCAATCAACATTATCGAGATCGTAAATTGAAAAGTAGTAAGAACCTGCCTGGGAACATTTCCGGCAATTTTACTTTTAGCAGAAAATCGCAATACTCTTGAAGGTTTGAATGCTGAAAGA
>SDBV01011792.1_pt1 | contig 11274 bp, 11 predicted proteins | sample 2277081 | NCBI WGS metagenome assembly SDBV01 (sample SAMN10402039, study PRJNA504765) | marine sediment metagenome | isolation source: marine sediment core GS10_PC15, 223 cmbsf | place: Arctic Ocean: Southern Knipovich Ridge | collected 2010
ATTGCAACCCTGTAACCGAATTTGGTTGGGATGGTATAAACAGTGGTGCCGTCATAGGTTCGGTCGCCTATGCTAATTGCGGCATAATCATCTAAGCCTGGATCTGCGCCCGCATACAAATTATTGATGGATGTTATTGGTGCGCCAGTAGTGGTCTTGATTAGCGGTTCGGCATCGGTTCCAGACCGGCCAATGAAACTAGACCCGATAATTTGCAATGAATGCAGAGCAGAGCTAATTTTAATAACGTAGTTGTCAGTAAGTGTTCCGTTTGAAAAATCCCTGCAATTTACTATAGATGTAGGCATCGCCCTGCTGTTAAACAGGGTGGGAGTATCCAAATGTAAAAGCCCGCCTCGATTGCTTGTAACGCCATATTCAAATGACATTCCATTCATATTGAGCCACCCATCTTTCACATAGAGCGCATACTTATTGCCAGTGTCTTCAAAACCACCCATAAATCCGCCAAAGAAAACTAAATTGCCACCACGCTTCATATACACATGGCCGTCCGGTTTTTGCGTGTATCCGCTTAGGCGGGTGAAATCAACATTTGTAAATGTAATGGCTGCTGCATTAGTACTATCTACATAAACAGAATATTTAGCATTAAAAATGTTTATGTCCCAGAATCGAGATTCTGCAATGTCAGCGTCTATTGCCGATGTGGTGTAGTCCCCAAGATGAATGGCGTTGCTTTGTGTATTGAGCAGAGAACAGTTTCTCATTGTGGACTGCTTAAATGCTGTTGCAGACCCACCAGCCGTTTCTTTTACATGAAACAGTTTTACGTCTTTATTGTTGCCATCTAGTGTAAAGTTTTCAAAAATCACACCGGATGAGTGCATCTGAATCAGGGTGCCTGCGTTGCCACCCCATTTGAGTCTGGTTTTACCAGTTTGCCCGCCCGCACTTTCGGCCCCAAAATAACCAGACCAAGCAGTTGGAAAGGTTAGGGTGCTACCGATTAAATATGTAAGATAGGGCTGAAAGACTAATTTTCTGAGAGTAGCGGTAATCAGGGTTTGTATAGCCGCCTGATCGTCTGTACTGCCATCTCCTGTCACCCCATATCGTCTTACATCAAACTCTTCGTAACGTAAGTCTGATGGCGTTATGCCCGCAGTCGTTTCAGCAGAAGTAATAGCTATGTCTTTGAATAGGCTGGATAAAGCTACCTTCTCATTAGAAGGTGTGCCACTGGGATCGTCAATTAGGTGTAACAGATCAGCGGCGGCTGGAGCAGAGTTCGTAGCCAGATCGCTTACCTTGGTGTCAGACATTAGTATTGATACGGGGTGAAGGAAATCCAACTACCCTTCTCAAGCGTAGTGGTTCCGGCATCTGTTCCCTGTGCTACTTGCAGGTCAACATTACATGCAGAGGTAGCGTGGGTTAGAACAAAGCCGGTAAACGTAATGCCGTGTACCGTACTTGTAACAATGTCTATAGTGAGTACAGCCGTTAATAGGCCAGAATCATGTACCGTAGTTCCGGCTGAGTTCGCATTGATATACGACATGAACTCTTCCTGGAACGCATTGTCTGTGGTGAAATCTATTTTCAGGTCTTGTGTGTCACCAGCGGCTATGCACTTGAAAAACCCTTCCATCTTGTAATAAGTAGCTGGCTGTAACACCCAATCCACAAGATGTGTGTCATTAGCAAGCGTGGCATCTGTCAGGGACTCATCTGCTGTTTTGAATTTGGTGAATGCTTTAGCATAGCTTCGGCCAATCTCTTCCCAGACCTGATCGTTGAACATCGCCAGAGTGAGGGTATCGCCAGATACCATGCTGAAGCTGACTTCACCCCTTAGAGAAACAGGAGCGCCGTGTGTTATTTTCTTAGAAGTAGCGGCGAGGATTCTGATTACATCGCCAACCTCACCATTATCGAAGTCCGTAATTGCCGTTGTACCGGCAGTAATGAAGACTTCGCTTTCTCTGATGGTTGGCGTTACATCAGTGCCGCCAAACGTAACAGCAGCGCGACGAGAAGCCCTTGGCATCCTGAGCTTGTCCATCGTATCGACAGTTGCGGCATCAGAGTCTTTAACGATGATCTTGTAGTCTTCGTTGTCCTTACCCCAAAGTTCCTGATCTGGTATACCCCTGGAATCAAGGCTAACGTCTGCACTCGTACCATTAGTAGAAGCATCAGCATCAGCAGCAGTAGGGTAAGACGCCTTTACGGCAGAGTCAGAGGGGTTTTGTATTGTGACTGTGCCAGAGGCGTAAGGTGAGCCAGCAGCGTCAGTAAATTGTGGGCTAGGCGTGCCTAGTATGGGATATGCCATTCTCGTCCTTGAGTTAAAAAGCCCGTCACATCCTTGTGACTAAAAAGCATCCTGCTTAGGGCAATAATTCCTGTTCAGCGGTTTTAGATATTTCTAATAACAAAGCTCTATCTGCTCTGAGTTCTTTAATCAGATTGGCGTCTTTAGTTTTTCTAATCATTGCGTCAATACCTTTAAGTAGTTTGCCTACTTCCCTCCTAGATGCAGAGCCAGTAAGATATTTGTAAGCGGCCCAAAAACCAATAGACCCAAATACTAATTTGGTAAACACTGGTGCGAATAGAGCAGATGCGCCAAGACCACCAATGCCAAAGAGTGCCGCACCAGCCTGATTAAATTCTCCGCGTAAGGGTAAGAGCTGTAATCCCTTATGCCACGCTCGTAGCAGTATATTGCCTAACTCGTCAGCGGCTTTAGGTGCAATATTCTCCATTGCTTTCAATAGCAGGGATTGCTTTCTTAATGATTTCTTGACCCCTACGTTCAAAGCATATTGAGCTATAAAATCATTAGTTGCGGTTCTAATTTCCCTTATAGCAAGGGACATTGCATTATCATATACAGGGTCAAATGCCTTGGGCCGTTGCGACCTCACCCATGCATCGAACTTTTTCCTTGCCCTTAACAGTCCAGAGCCAGTTTGTGGTTGCTCTGCTGCAAATTGCCTCATGTGTTTAAGGGCATTCTTTGCTGACTTCGCGGCATCTCCAACAAGCACTGGACTGTCTTTTAATTTTCTCCCAACATCCTTTAATACAGTCTTGTAAAATGTCGGATGAAAGGCGAAATCATTTTTAGCGAGCAACGTCTTTAGCCTTTTGGCTTCTTTTCTGGCCGCAACAGAAATGACATTATAATTTTCCTGTAACGAGTTTTTGTAACTCACTCCAGGAATTTTCGATACCTCTTCTACTATTGCTCTTTCTGACTTAGAAAGTTCTACTTTCTTTGTTTTTAATACGCCCGATTCGCTGGTTCTTTTAACTTCTTCTATGCGAACCGCTTTATCTTTTTTAGGGGTAACAAGATCCTCAATGGTTTCCATTCTGTGCTTTGCGGCAACTCGCTCAGAAGACGCTAGGGCGCTATCACCTAATTCACCAAGTTTCCCCGGCTTTGCTTTTGGCTTGCTCTTAACGGGCGCAGCCAATAAAGCGATATCAACGACAGATTCTATATTTCTAGCAGACCTTGGGCTTTCTTCTTTGAATTTATTCCAAGATTCCACGCCTGCAACAGCGGCCTCTAATCCCCTTTGCCCGATGTCTGTATTTAGGAAGCTGTGTGCAACATTGGTAACAGCGTCCTTTATTTCGCCTTCTATTTCATCAGGGGTTATGGCGCTTAGTCCTCTGCCACCACTAATAAGAATTTCTCCGACATAATCAAGCACCACCCCGGCCCCAACTTTGCCAGCAATATTAAGCAATCCTTCTCCATAGCTAATTTCATCATTTAGATAAGCATCAGTCACTTCCCAATATATCTTTTTGCGATTATCTAAATCTTCATTGATTCTCTGAAGGAAATTAAGCTTTACTTCTTCTGGTTGTTGGGCCTCTGGAGCAAGGGACTGATTACCAGATTCGTATGCCTCTAATGCCTGGAAAGCATTTTCCTTTCTCTCTCCGGTTAGCGTGCCATCACGTATCTTGCCAGCTACAAATTTAGCATCATCTTCATTTGTGATTTGCTGTGGCATCAGTATCCTAATGACGAAAGACGATCTTCGTCTGAAACATTTGCAAGAGAATCTGCAATTATCTTCATTGCGGGGCCTGCTTCAGCCTCTAAAGCCCTTTGCTTGGAGAGTCTGTTTGCTTTCTTTTGCTTTAAAACCGCCTCTCCATCCCCAGGTTGTGGGAAATATTGTTTATCAGCTTTTTCAAACTCCGTAGGAGAAATTGCCGCGCCTGATTCTGGTCTAAGAACGGCATTGATAAAGTTTTCTTTGGCCTGATCAAATTTCTGTCTTTCGTCAGATTTCACCCTATTGGGCATAAGCCCCTCAATGGTGTCTCCAAGACCAGTAAAATCAAAGCCCTCGGCCTCTAGCTCATCAAATATTGCATTAGCCTCTCTAAGCCGTTGAGCATAGCCAGCGGCTTTGCTCTGTGCAGCGGTCGGGGCTTTTGGCTCTTTTGTAGATTCTCTTGGTACAAGATCAGACGGCTTACGGCTTTTTTCAAACTTAGCAATAGATGCTTGGGTATATTTAGACGGATCAATTTTGGCGAATAAGTTTTCTGCTTGCGCTTTATCCGCAAATATTCTGACCCCAAGGCCGATAGTATTGATCTCTGTGTGATCAAACTTGTGGTCATCTCCCGCAGCCTTACGATATTTTTCTTGTTCTTTTTTGCTTAGAGAGCCAAGAATTGATGGAATGTCTCTATTGAAGTTTTCCAATGCAACATCTTCATTTTCTTCCCTTGCATAATCTTCAAGCAACGGTAAAAGAGCTGCTGAAGATAATTCAAGTTCTTTTATTTCGCCATCACGAACTCTTTTGTCTATTAAGGTTCTAAGGTCTTCTTCCCTTAATAATGCAAGCTGTTTGGCCTGCTCACGATCTGCTGGGGCATTTTCCAATGCTTCTTTCAGGGATTGAGATCGAAGCTTCTTGAACTCAAGATCAGCTTCGGCTTGTTTAAGCCCTGCGCGTTTAGCTTTGCCCGCGTAATAGTTAGATACAGGGCTGATTAAGACTTGATTCGCTGCTGCGTTATATACGGCCATTAGGTATATATCCCGCCATATCCGCCTTGGTTCTGAGAACCCATACCCGCAGGAGGCATTGTCGTTGTTTGGCCGCGCTTAAACACATTGCCCCAATCAATTTGGGCTATTTGATTAGCAGCATTGCCCCATGCGTTGTACTGTCCCTGTACCCCGCCAGCAGATGCGTTTGCACCCGCTTGAGCAGCAGCACCCATTTGCTGTCCTGCATATAAAGCGGCATTTCCAGATCCTTGTGCGCTTACCTGCCCTAATCCCGCAATATTGGATATTCGGTTATAAACATTTGTGTATTCGTTAGAGGCATAGTCTTGGGCATAACGTGTAAGTCGTCTGCCGTAACCACCAGAGAGTAATCCACCCCTTGCGGCAGCACTTCTTTCTAATGCTCTTTCACCTTCACCAATCCTGAAGTTATATCCAGGGTCAGTCATAAAGTTATAACCGCCCTCTACACCTCCGGGGTTTTCTCGCGGAGCACCATTTACAGGAAGCCCAGTGTTGTTGTCTATTGTTGTTCCGCCACCTGTGCCGAGGCCAAACCCGGTGCTTTGGTTTGGAAACGGGGAAAGGTTACTAAGCGCCCCACTAGGCGGTTGCATAAAACCCTCACCTGTGCTGTCACCATATTTTGGCGGGCGATTAAAATAACTATCGCCGTAGAAATCAGCAGTGTTCTGTTTTCCCGGCCCAGGATCAGTAATATCAGGGCCAACATTTACATCAGGTTCAAATTGCGGTGGATTCATTATATTTGGCGGTGGTTGATAAGGCACGGAACCGCCATATACCCTTCCCTGAATATTAGGTGCTACATATCCAGTAGGATTCGGGGGGATGGTTTGGGGCAAGTTTGAACGTGTATATGAACCGTCTTGATAGACAGATTCAGCTCCAAGTTCGTTGACGTTATATAATGTACCGCCATGTTCCCGACCATCTATCGGGCCGCCAGCATATTTTAATCTATATGCTGATCCGCCCCTGCGCTGTTGTCTTATATCGGAACCACCGCCACCACTAGTCGGAACCCCAGCAAAGTAATCTGATGCCCTCACGCCCCCTGACCCTAAATTACTTACCGGCGCTCTACTACCTGTACCCTTTAAGCCAGTCATGCTCATAAGAGCGTCTAAGGCCGTATAACCGGCCTCTCTGTATGGTGCTACGTCACCTCTGGCAAGATCCCTTGATTCTCTGGCAAATTCTATTTCTTTGTCTGCTCCACCCGCAGCTATTTCACCAGCCTTCTTAGCGCCCCTCGATGCGATAGTTGCTCCGGCTACAACGCCGACAGTACCAATAATAGCACCTACGATAAATGTCATTTATTCATCCTTGAAAGATTTATGCTCTAATAAAGCATCTAGTTCCTGAAAGCTCTCTGCAATAATTTCGTCCTCTATCTCATCTGGATCGGTCAAATCAGTTGCGTGAATAGTCGTCCATGTACTATCTTCGTGAGCGTATATCGCTCGTTTGGTGCCTACTGGTGAAACGAATGTGTAAGGAGCCTCCATCGTTACAGATTCGCCCTTGTTGGATACAGATACCCTACCTTGTGAAAGTATGTTCAGGTGTTCTGTTAAGTGGATCTTGCCCGTAAGCAAACAACCTGCAGGCACTTTCATTTCCCTCGCGTACATACCCGGCGCGAAGTAATGAGTAATCTGACACAGCTCTTTGCCTTCCAAGTCATAACCTGGAAGTTTCTGCATGGCAGTTTCGAGGTTGAGAATACTGGCCCTTTCTTTTGTCAGGGCTTTCAATGCTTACCCGGCTGTCTTAACATATAAATAATAGAATGCCTGCCTGACTCGTCAAATCCTTTATCGCCGGTATTTGTCCATGCGCCAAGATGTGGGGTTGTACGAAATGACAAAACATTGGTTGATATAATTGTGCAATTTCCAGCTCCTGCCGTTAATGGAGTCCCAGCATCTACCATGCCTTCACAATTAACATTGATATCATCTCTTGGCGTTATAATCTCTGGAAGGCCCGTTATAGTCCAACTGATGGCATCACTGGTGCCTTTAGTGAAATAAAACTCCATATGCACCATCTGCCCATATCGTTGCCACCAGATATTTGCAGTAGCCGGATCAGATGAAAAGCCGGTAAATTGTGCAGTTGCAGAGCCACCAATATCAAAACTGCCAGTCTCGTTCTTAATCCACTTATTCAACTCCTGAATAAAACCATTCCACTCTTGTTGAGTAGTTGGCATTTTTGTTATATTAGGATTATGTAGAAGTCTGTTATCCCTTAAATCTTCGTAATCACCGGGTAAGTTAGCTGGTAGCCCACCAGGGCGCATTATTCCGCCCATTATCTTTTTGATTCCTCGCCATACATTTTTGCAATTAAGCCTTTGAAAACAGGTCTTGCGGTAGTCCATGTTCTAATCCTGAATATCCAGTTTCTTGCTTTTCCTAGTCGTCGCCAGATAACTCGCGTCTTCCATTTACCGCGCTCGCCAGCGGACTTCATAACCTCATTGGAATAGGTGTGACCCCCATCTTTAGAATAGGACAACCAGAACTGATCGTCATTGGCTGTACTGCCATCACCAATACCCTCTTCCATATCTAACTGTAAAGAGGATAATCTGCGCCTGTTCTCTTCGTCAGATACAGACATGGTAGTTCTTTCTCTTTCTACCCTGCCCCCGTCAAAAGTCCCGATAGAGCCGTCCAGTTCATATATGTTACCGTTTAGATAATCACCAAACAGGTGCTTACCAAAAGCAAATACATGACAACTGTATCTCTCCCTTGAGGGGAAGTGCCCGCCTATCTCATGTGCCCTGCGGTGCCATGACTTAGTAGAGGCATCAAAAGCCCATGTCGCATCATTACCCGGAAAGGTAATAACGTAGAACTCATGGCCTTCATGTTGATAGGAATAAGCAAAGGCTTGATCGATGTTCTTATATCTGGAAATCTGATAATTCAATTCAGGGCTGGAAACAACACTGGGTTGATAGCCGTTACCCAGAGTAACTATTAAACCATCACCACGGTCATTCCGTGATAACCACATAACTGAATTATCAAATCTTGCTGGGGAGAACTTGGCAGCACATCCATGTTGCTTGAAGCCACCCTGGAATCTTTGAAAGGTATTATCCGTATCACCGGAGTTGTACCAGATTTCTAAAGTCTCAGTACCGAATAAGAAGACTTCTCTGTTATCGGCAATGACAGACTGTAGATGATCCGGCCAGCCCTCTGCCGTTGCGAAATCAGAAGAGTCAATTGCCGTACCGTCATATTGAGAGGTAATCCAGAACCTGTCTGACTTACCAGCCTGGATGTATAAGAAGTACCCGTCTATAAAGACAACAGCATCGGTCGCTACGAAATCGCTGTCTGTGATCTGTGAGAGCGTGGAGGTGGTGTTATCGTAGATATACCCGAACGTACCATCAACAATCATTATCTGTTGATTAGCGCCCGTCCTGACCCCGTTGTGGGCCATAACAACCCTTCCGACAGAAGTATTCAGAGTACCCCTTGAAGTAGCTGTCCACGCTGAATTAACTTCATAGAGCGTATCCCCAACAACAAAGTAAGCAAGATCGTTGTAAGCGATCCCACCCCTGACTTCTCCGAACTTGGGTGTAACGCGGGACACAGCACCCGCTGTACCTACTAAGGATTCCCCATCAACGCCCTTTTCAAAGAACAGGTTTATACAAGTTGAAGGTGAGACATTAGAAGAACGGCCTGTATAAGCCCCGCCTAAGAACGGAATCTTCAACGATCTTCCAATGCAAATATAACGCTGGCGTTCTCTACGTCATAGTTCAGAACCTTGTCTAGTTTGTTTTGAGCAATAGCCCATAGTCTTGCGTTTTCTCTTTCTGTCGCACCGTATTCCGAAGCAAGTTCAGCAGCCAGATTCCAGATAAGGGCATTGCCCCATTCAGAAGGAAAGTCAGGGTTATTAGAACCGGCATCAAAATCATCGGGATATAGCTGTGTAATAAGAACCAGCTTGTCCCAGTTCTTACCCCCGTTATCAGGCCACACCCATAATTTAGCAGTCGATTGATTGCCCTGTGGGTTAAAGAACAACTCTACCGGAGGGCCATCTGATTTCTTATTAGACTGTCTGCTATATTCGTTCTGACCTACAATGGTAACTTCTGTGTCGAAGTCGTTAATATCCCTACGGAAAGCATAGAGGATCTTGTTGGGTTTATCAGACTTTGTGGTGTAGGCATAGACCTTATTACCACTAGCAGCATCGTCATCTGTGGCGTCATCAATCGTTATCTGAGTAGATGAATCTACCGAAGCAATGGTTGACCAATGGAGGGTATTATCATCCATCTTAATACCAACCCGATCAGCAGCAGTCATACCCGTAGAATCCGTAACTGCAATAACAGTCTGTCCAGACGCCTCGGCAGCAGATAAGGTCGTCTCTCCGGTAATGGTATCTGTAATCTCAGCGGAGGTTAAGAGATAGGACTGGGTATCGGGCTGAAGGAATAGAATAGACTCCGTTCTCAGGAATATATCAGCTCCATCAGCAACCCACTCTTTGACCATAAGATTAAGAGCAATAGTAGATGAAGCTGTATCCTCACCACTGATTGTCTCACCCTGGTCATACACGCCAATCTTTCTTAGTGCGCCCGCGATAATGTCTGCTGTGGTTATGGAATAGTTTTTACTACCCGATACAGCCATTAGTCATCTGTCCCTATATCAGATGTCCAGAACAGTTTCACGCCAAGCAATCTGGCGTCAGCATCCATGTCATCTAAGGGGGTAGAGCTTCCCGTCACTCGGCTGATTTGGAAGAAAACAAGGTCATCATCTGCCGGGGTTCCGGCAATCGTTACCGCTCCTGATTCTGCGGTCATCCACAAGTCTTCAAGCGTCTGTTCAGCATCAATGCCTACAACGACTTCTGTACCATACGCCACATCAATGGTTCCATCAGCCGTAACAGCTACAGCCTCAAGGCCCCAAACCACGCCATCTAATCCGCCCGTGCCTGCGGCTGATACCGTCCAGAATGCCTGAAAAGTAACGGTGCCTAAATTCCACCTCTTGGGCATGGCCGTAACCCACTGTGCATGTTGTTCTGTAGTAGTATCAAAGTCGAGAGCATAAAAATCAGGGCGACCTGCCGTAGTCTCAACCTTGGCAAGAACTGCACAACCTGCTGATGTTGATGGGTACATTTCACTAACAGGCACCCATATGGTCTGCTTGCCAGAAAACAGATTGGCGACTGTAATCTTCTTTGATGTCCCGCCATCATTTATATAAACTTGATCTGTACTAGCGGGGGCAGCCGATAGCTCTGTTAAATCCGATAGTTTTGTGTCAACAGCCATCCTTGGCCTCCATCATTATTCCAATATCAAAACAACCGGATGATCCGGTAGTGTGTATTCAAGTAGTAAGTTAAGCCCATTTTCCAGCAAAAGGTTGGCAACGCCAGCCCCACCATGACCCGAAGTTGAGCGTCTAAAGCGCTTTCTCTTCATCAAGATAAGGCGTCTCTTACTAGGAGGCATCTACCTGGACCTTCTTCTTCAGCCAGATAATTAAACTGATAGTGTCGGCAGTTGCATCGAATCCAGTTGTAGTTATACGAACCGTCATGTCAGGATTGGGGAGCAAAGTAGATAAGCCCCCATCTTCCCATTCCTCATAGAACTCGTTATCTGCAATAGACTCAAAGAACAGCTTGTGTGCGCTGCCTGAGTCTCCGAACTTGAGCTTAAAAGAGGTTCCCACACCATTGCGACCAGCAACCTTCATAACCTTGTAGTTATTTGGTTGTCTTGCGTCGTCTCCGGTGTAATTAGTAATATCCAGCAACGTGAAGTCACTGTAATTCCCAGTGCCGTCTGCAACAATATTGAATTGCACGATTAGATTGCGCGTTCCATTTACAATAGTATGCGCAGTGATTGTGTTAGCCATCCATGGTCACCTTTTAGTTAAAGTTCAACAGCCAATAATGCATATTGAACATCTAATGTATTTGCTTTCGCTTCAGTCGCTTCAAACATTACCTGAAAGACCATTGCGGTGTCTGCATTTAGTTTGGTTTTAAGGGTTGTGCTTACAAAAGCATCATCTTTATAGAGATGGAAATAAGCACCATCGTAATAGCAGGAAAATTTAGCATATGTTCCAGATACCAAATTACCACCAATAGCGATAGTCTGATTTGCACCGCCATCTCTTGAAACAAGATAA
>SDBV01011793.1_pt1 | contig 11273 bp, 5 predicted proteins | sample 2277081 | NCBI WGS metagenome assembly SDBV01 (sample SAMN10402039, study PRJNA504765) | marine sediment metagenome | isolation source: marine sediment core GS10_PC15, 223 cmbsf | place: Arctic Ocean: Southern Knipovich Ridge | collected 2010
TTTATTTCATAGAATTTTCGGGGAAACAACAGAACCCTGTATAAACAGGAATAAAAGGTTTGAATATGGGCCGTATTGGGATCCTCGATGGATATCCTGCTTAGTTCTTTTTCCCAGAGATCCCTTGCCTTATCTTTTGTTTCCTCAAAGGAATCCTGACCTATCTCACGGGAAAGGTTTAACCCGGCCTGCTCCGGGCTGATAAAAGATGATGCTACTTTTACGTGGACAACTTCTCCCTTTTTGGTATTAAACCCAACAATTGCTCCCACATGCTCTCCTTCACTGCTCAAAGCATTCTCCTGTAATTTCCAGTCATCTTCCCAGGTATGAGTGATTTCAAAATCCCTGTCAAATTCAGCCACAAAATAATTATGAAAATTATCCGGAACACCACCTTTGTTATTTCTGCAATACCCCATGATTTTTCTTTCATCAGGCAATATTTTTACCATAGATCCTTTGAAAAAACCATCCAGAATAATGTAAGAGGAGCCGGATTCAGGGAAGGTGAATTTAAAATGTGCTGCACGTTCAGTTGGTGATACTTCAGCAAGCACATCGTAATCCGCCAGATATACTTTATAATGATAGGGTTTTACCGTCTCTGCTTTATGGGAGAACCAGGATTCCCTTTCATTTTCCTCAAATTTCAATTCCCCGGTAACAGCCATTAATGAAAAAGCGGCGTAATCATTGATCCATGGACTCGGCTGATGGGTTTGCTTTATTCCCCGGATCTTGTTTTCATTGTATTTATAGGTCCATCCATCACCCATTGGGGAAGTCATAGGGGTCCAGAAATTCATCCCCCAAGGGGTAGCAATGGCCGGATATGTATTTCCATTTGACAGGGTATATTTAGAATCGGTGCCCATCAAAGGATTTACATAATCTACGAGGAGTCTCTGTTCGGATTCATAATTATCCGGACTTTTATCCACTCTATTACATGAAATAAAGGAAAGTGCCAGCAAAGCAGGTAATAATGATTTTGTTTTCATATTAATTTCAATATTTATTTATTGAATAAGACAAATGTACATCCGGGATTCTCAGTTTGACTATCAGTAAAAATAAGAAAAGAAACTGCCTGTATGGTAGCCCCGGCTGAAGATAATTTAGTTTTCCTGAAAATGAACACTTGCCCATTGTCCGTCGCCATCTTAATCTGAACTTTTTCGGGTAAAAAAGTATGGAGATGTAGCAGGGCACCATGTCTTAACATCGTAAGTCCATGTAGGTTAACGTTCTGTAGGGGTTTTTCAGCGGAAATGAAAAATTCAAAGATAAAGTTGTCTGTTTCTTTGAGATGAATAATTATTGAAAATCGATTAACAATATAACAAATTGATTATTTCAGTGCCCTATGTTCATTTGGTTACAAGTATATCAAAGACAGATCCGCCGTTGAAGATCTCACCCAGGAGGTATTTATCAGTTTGTGGGGTAAACGTCAGAATTTTGATCATATTAATGCGATTAAGGCCTTCTTATATACCTCAGTGAGAAATAAATGTCTTAACCTGCTAAAGCATCAGGTGGTTATACAGAAACATGAAGCCTTCCTGATCAGGGGGACAAAAGGTTCGTTGGAAATTTCACTGTACCAATTTCCCTCCCATTGCACAAATTCTTCTTTACTTTTGGGCGATTCCACTATTCTGTTGGTGGGTACATAACGGGCATTAAGGGCAATCCCGCACATTATATGTGACATATCATTGATATCCCTAATGCAATAACAACATTTTGGTATTACTGATTCTATTGCTTGTATTAATTTGGGCAGTATATAATCCACTTGGCAGTTTATTGCCATTTTCATCCCTGGCATTCCACTCAATCGTATAAATTCCTTTCTCCTTATGTCTTTCTTCCAGTATTTGGATTTTTCGCCCCATCATGTCAAATATGGCAACTTCCACATAGTCTGCTTGAGGCAAATTAATTGAGATTTTTGTTGATAGCTTAAAGGGATTCGGATAGTTTCTGATATAAGGATTGAGAGAAACATCTGTGAAGGATCTGTTATTATTTAATGTAATATCATATTCCAGGGCACCGATATCAGGAGCTGTACCAGCATACTCTTCAGCAGTTATCTCAATTACAGTGCTTCCATCCAAGATAAATTTATCAATGCCAACGTCAATGCATGAACTATTTATTTCAGGCCTGAAACTTATTTCATCAAGCAAAGGGTCTTTTGTAAGAATGTTATCATATTGTTCAGCGGAAGCATCAAATTCGATAAAATTATTATCCTGATTGTTATAAAATAAGTTATTGGCTGCTACTGAATTTGCACCAAACCTTTTAAATCCGCCGATTGTATTTCCTGAAACAATGTTATTTATTGCAATTACATTATTTCCGCCTGTAGCACCCATTTGATTTCCAAGCATTGTATTGTTGTAGAAATACACTCTTTCATCCATTTTTGAAGCACCACTTAAGTCTTCCGAGGTATTGGATCCTTCCATGCACCCGAGACCAGTTTTACAGTTTTGGAATATGTTATGGTGTATATTGAAGACCTTGCCGGTATATACATCGTATGAAATAATCTGGATACCGGCCTTTCCACTCCCTATTATTGTATTATTCCTGATCTCATAATGAATATTCTGGTCTGGAGTTGTAAATAAACGGATTTCAATTCCATCATCAGCGCTGTTATACAATTTGTTGTATTCAATAATAATATCACTTCCGCTTTTGGTTATATCCAGATCAATGCAATCGTCACCCGAACTGTTGTTTTCAATAATGTTATAGCCCACATAACCTCCGCCTCCGGATTCCATACTGACACCATCTTTGTTATTAACCATGTGATTGTATTTAATTGATACACGGGCTTCTATATCAAGAGTGTGGTCTCCATTAATTATTTTCAATCCACTTATTTCCACATCGTTACTTGTCACAGAAAAAAGTATTGCATTTTGAGCATCTATAACTGTAGATTCGATCGTCTCTGAATTACCTGTTAATATCCACTCAGAAGAAATTGTCAATGCTTTATCAATCTGGATGTTATGTTCCTTATACAGTCCTGGAGACAATACGATCGTATCACCATTGGTTGAATTACTAACAGCCTCTGCAATAGTCTGAAAATCGTTTGGAACTTTGATAATTTGAGCATCAATATGATACACCGATGCGCTCAAAAAAATGGCAATTGCTAAACAGGTAATCGCTTTCATTTACTTTTTTTAAAATTGTGAGGTAATCCTGGATATAATTTCCCTTCTCATTAATAATAAAAAACCCCGAAGTCCATGGACTCCGGGGTCTTTCTTAATCAACAAGTGTTTTAGATAATTTATTTTATAATAAGCTTGTGTGTTTCCGTTCTTCCTGTAGTTTTTACATCTACGAAATACATTCCTTTTGCAAAACTTGACAAATCAACCTCAACAGTTGAACCTGAAATATTATTTCTGCTTACAAGCAATTTCCCGTTTATAGAATAAATCTCGTATCCAAATTTATCTGTAGAGGGGTTTTCGATGGAGAACATTCCCTCGGTCGGATTTGGGTAAATCGACTTTGAAAATTTCTCATTTGGATTAATCCCAGCTGGCCATGAAGTAAAGGTAACAACCAATTTGGGGGCACCCGCAGCATCACCATCGGCAGATTCCATTTCCCTGTTTACATCATCTTTTAGATCAGCAGGTGCTGCGACTACTATCATGATATTATTTCCGGAAGCCCATCCGTCAAGTGAAATAATTTCGGTAATTATTGCGCTTATGTCAGGGGTGCGCTCATTTTCGCCAGCATCTCCCTCAGCTACAGATATCCCGGGTTTCCACTCCGCTATTTTTGCATCTGTCGCCGGGTGACTTGAAACAGAAAAAAGGTCTCCAGTGAAAGGTCCGGCCACTGCAGCTTCTTTAGCTCCATATACTTCAAGAGTTATTGGTTGATCGGTTGTCCCCTCCACAGCTTTGTCAACTGTAAATTGCACATATGCATTGGATATTATTGCACCTACCGGAATGTCACAACCCCTGAAAATCATTCCCACAAATTGTGGTTCTTTATCAAATGCTAATTCAAGATCAGAACTTGTTATAGAAACATCTCCCGTGACATCCGTGGGATCAATAGCAGTTCTAATTTCTTCTGCGTCATCAGCTCCATCAAGAATCTGAACTTCAATTGTGGTCTGTGCAATTGCGATACTAGTAAAAAATAAAATGGCCGTAAAAACCATTGTTAGTCGTGTGTAAAATTGTGATTTCATATTTTGTTATTTAAAAGGTTTGAATTTGTAAATCTATAATCAGTGATTGCCCAGGCAAAGGTGAGGACAGATTCCGCACAAATCCTGAGCATAAGCTATATGAACTTATCTCTCCCGTATAAATTCCACTTGGTTATCATGAGCATGATAATTATTCCTTGTATAAATATATAAAAATTTTAACCGATCTAATGGAGCTTTTAATGAAAAACACCTTATGAAACATCAAGCTGATACTTAAATTGTAACAGTCTGGTACTTATATGTCATAAATAACATAGAAATTCAAAAAACTTAGTTAAAAAAATTTGGTAATTCTATGAATTTGCTAAATTGTGTATCAAAATTAAATCGTAATAATTACAGATATTAATATCCTTAAACCAATAAAAGAAAGATTTGCTTCCTTAAATATCTTTTTTCTTCTGCTGCAGACATTCGTTTAGGATGCCAGAGATTTGCAAGAATTTATCCGAGAGACGTTGGCTATATTTAATTAATACTATTAAGGCTTTCTTATATAATTAAATAAAGTAATTATTCTAAACCTATCAAAACTATGAAACGAATCTCAGAAATGTTGTACTTCCCAGGAGGGAGTATGGTTGGAATTCTACTAAAAATGAAAGTATTAAGCATTTTGGTGCTTTCATTGCTTGCTATTTCAGCAGCAGGTTACTCTCAGGATACCAAATCAAACCTTGCGTTATATGACGTTTCAGCGAAAGAGGTATCTCAATCAAATGACCAGCAAAGATCGAATCAACAACAGGAAAGGACAATTACAGGGACTATTACCGATATAAACGGTGAGCCTGTCATAGGTGCTACAGTTCTCGTTAAAGGTACTACCGTTGGTACTATTACTGATGTAGCCGGTAATTTCAATTTAGCGATCCCTGACAATGCGGAAACTCTCCAGTTTTCTTTCGTAGGAATGCAGAGCCAGGAATTAGCAGTAGGTGACAGAACAGTTTTTGATGTTGTAATGGAGGAAGAGACCATCGGAATTGATGAGGTTATTGTGGTCGGTTACGGTACTCAGAAACGAAGCGATATAACCGGAGCTGTTGCCTCATTGACCAGAGAAAGGCTGGACATGACACCGAATCTGAGTATTGCCCAGGCCATTCAGGGGTCCATCCCCGGCGTACAGGTACATACTGGTTCTGGTGGCGCCAATCCTGATCAAACTATCCTGGTAAGAGGTCGCAACTCGATTACGGCCAACAATGATCCATTGATTGTTGTTGACGGGGTACCTTATGGAGGCAATCTCACTGATATTAACCCAAATGATGTTCAGGCGATAGAGGTTCTTAAAGATGCTTCGTCTGCTGCCATTTATGGGTCCAGGGGAGCGAATGGAGTTATTCTTGTAACTACGAAGGAGGGTAAAGCCGGTAAAACTATCTTCTCATACGAAGGGAAATATGGCATAACAAACATTGCAAAGACGAACAATCCATTGACAGGTCCTGAGTTTTATGATTTTAAAATGGAACGGAGTCCCACGATGATGACACAAAGTGAACAAGATGTTCATGATGCTGGCACCTGGGTCGATTGGGTTGAGTTAGCAACCCGTCAGGGCCAGAGCCAGGAACACAACATCTCCTTTTCCGGAGGGTCCGAAAAAACCAAATTTTATGTTGGGGGAGGTTTGACAGATGTCAAGGGTATTGCGATAAATGATAATTATTTACGTCTTTCAACCAGAATTAATCTTGAAACAGAAATTAAGGACTGGTTATCAGTTGGAACACGCACCCAGTTGTCCTATGAGGATGAAAGTGGGGATGAAGCAAATTTCGAACATTGTATTGAGAAAAATCCTCTTACAACAGCATATGATGAGGATGGTAATTTAACCATTTATCCCTGGCCGGAACAACAGGTTGTTAGCAACCCCCTCCAGGGATTGCTGTTTTCCGATCTTGACCATTCTTACCAGATGGTAACTAACAATTATGCTATAATCACTGTCCCCTGGGTTGAAGGATTATCATACAGACTCAATACTGGTCTGAGAATGCGGACCTCTGAATCTAAACAATACAGGGGAACAGATACTGAGAGCGGACTGCCATCAGGAAAATCAGATTTATTTAACAGCGTTGGCACCAACGTAGTTGTTGAGAATATCTTTACTTATAACAGGGAGTTTGGGAAGCATACAATTTTTGCCACCGGGGTATATGGTTTTGAGGGAAATAAGCACAGAGGATTCGAACTGGACTCTGAAGTTTTCCCCAATGATTTTCTTACCTGGCATGCTGTTAGCTCGGGTGTAATCCAGGAGCCCTCAACTTCATTTAGCGAATCAAATCTTATCTCCCAGATGCTCCGGCTGAATTATTCCTTTGCCAGCCGGTATCTTTTAACATTCACAGTGCGCAGGGATGGCTTTTCAGGATTTGGAGCCGACACAAAATGGGGTGTTTTCCCCTCTGTTGCGCTGGGCTGGAACCTGGCTAACGAGGATTTTTTCCCTTTAAAAGATCTGTTCAGTTCCATGAAGTTAAGAGCTTCAATTGGATCGAACGGAAACCAGGCAATCGGACCCTACGAGTCAATCTCCAGATTAATAGAGGCAAACATAGTTTCCGGTATAAACACTCAGTTTGGATATAAACCTGCAAGATTGGGAAACGCGGAACTTGGATGGGAAACTTCCCAAACATTTAACGTGGGATTGGACTTCGGTATGTTTGAAAACAGGATTTCAGGTAATATTGACTATTATCTGACATATACAAGCGATTTACTCCTTGACAGGACTATTTCTGCTGTTCATGGGGTTACTCCGGTTACTCACCTCCCGGGTGGATGGGTCCAACCCGCAATTACCCAGAACATTGGAGAAACTAAAAACAATGGTTTTGAATTGTTTCTTAGCTCAAGAAACATTGTACAAAGAAAGTTTTCATGGGCCACAACCGGTAATATTTCTTTTAATAAGAACGAAATCGTTTCATTATATGGTTTGTTGGATGAAGAGGGGAACGAAGTTGATGACCTTGCCAATAATTGGATTATTGGTGAGCCCGTTCGGGTTAATTTTGATTATGTGTGGGATGGTGTATGGCAGGAGGAGGAAGCTGATCTGGCTGCATCCTACGACCCCAGATCAAAACCTGGATTTGTTAAACTTAAGGATGGAAACGGGGACGGAGTTCTTGACGATGAAGACAGGGAAGTAATAGGACAGACAGATCCCAGCATGATATGGGGAATGAACAACACATTCTCTTACGGGGATTTCAAGCTGAACATTTTCATGCATGGTGTTCACGGCTTAACTATACGGAATTATTTAATGGCTGACAATGTTCAGGGCAGGGAGGTGAGATATAATACCAGCAAGAAGACATGGTGGACTCCTGAAAACCGTACAAATGAGTGGGTTAAGAATGAGATTAATGCGGATCAGATGAACGGGCACTCAGGACACGTATATCAGGATGCAAGCTATGTACGGATTAAGGATATTTCATTATCATATGATTTACCGGGAAGTTGGATTGGAAAAGCCGGCCTGAGCAGAGTAAGGTTTTATGTAACCCTGCGCAACATGTTTACTTTTACGGATTGGGGAGGAATGGATCCGGAATTAATAGACGTAAAGAGCCAGCAAAAGATTCCTTTAACCAAGCAATATATTTTTGGTTTGAGCCTGGCATTTTAAATTAACCAATTTGATAGGAACACATAAAATTAAATATGATGAAAACACATAAAATATTATTAATCACACTGATATTTATTTTAGTGGCTGGCTGTTCAGAAGAATATCTAGAAGAAAAACCACCACATCTTTTCTCCAGTGAATTGCTGTTGCAAAACTACGATGGATTTGAGGCTGCCCTGAATGGTCTTTATAATATATGCAGGCATGCCAGGTGGCAGTCTGAAAAGATCGAGAATGCTTTAAACGGGACTGATAATATGACCAGCAATTATACACGTGGCGATATATATTATAACTGGGGACCTACAAACAGTCCTGATGATAAAAATTTAAGAGAGACCTTTGCATGGCTGTATGAAATTGTCTATTCAGCCAACAATATTATCACCTTTTCAGAGACTAGCGATATATCCTGGAGCGGAGGGTCTGCTACTCCTGAAGAAAATAAACTGAGGATTGTAGCCGAAGCCAGAGCCATGCGTGCATGGGCATACAGGCGCCTGGCATACTCCTGGAGTGATGTCCCGCTTACTACCAGTTTAATAACGGGAATTATAACAGACTGGGAGCGTGCTCCGGTTGCTGAAGTCTGGGCACAAGTAATCAGAGATTTTAAATTTGCACAGCAGTATGTTCCCACAGAAGGATCGCTCCAGGGCAGGATAACAAAAGGCGCTGTGCAGACTTTGCTTGCTGAGACTTACCTCACTGTAGGAAAGCCGGACAGTGCACTCTATTGGGCCGACCAGGTGATCAATAATCCTGCATACGAACTGGTTACGGCAAGGTATGGGGTGTTTAAGGACGACCCGGAAGGCAGTCCATATGGAGACATGTATAAGCATACCCCGGATCAAGGAAATCAGAACCGTGAGGATGGTAATACCGAGGCCCTCTGGGTTTTCAATTTTGATCTGTATAATATAGACGGGCAGGGTCATGAAATGAGCCGTGCCATAACCGGAAATTATAATCAGATCATTATCGGAAGGAAAAGACCATTGTCATATAAATTTCACAGAGGGGGCAGGGGCAAGTCTTATTTTGGCTGTACAAAATGGTGGGTAGATAGCTATGAACCCCAGGATGATAGGGCGCAGAACTATATATTAAGAAAATTCTTCATTCTTGGAGAAGATGCTATAAATAATGAGAAACCCGATGATCCGCCTGTTGATATGGCTTTTGGTGATACCATATGGTGTGATTGGTCACAAGATATCTCTCCTTCGTACTGGGGTAAGCCGAACTGGCCATATTCCAGGAAAGGTGAAGGGACAGATCCTGACGATATGGCTGCGGATTTTGCCTGGTCTGACCAGATTTATTTAAGGCTTGCAGATACATACCTTCTTAAAGCTGAGGCTCAATTCAAATTGGGTCAATCCGGCGCTGCTGCTACAACTATTAATATTATAAGGAATAGAGCTAATGCAACTCCCATCACCGGAGCCGATGTAACCATTGATTATATCCTGGACGAGAGATCGCGTGAACTGTACCCTGAAGAAGAGCGCAGGTATACACTGTTAAGAACACACAAGTGGCTTGAAAGGGTAGCAAAGTATAATAAATATGGTGGAGAATTGATCGCTCCAAGAGACACTCTTTTCCCGATTCCGCAATCCGTAATTGACGCTAACTTAGACAGGGTAATGCCTCAAAATCCGGGTTGGTAATATAATTTTTCCTGAAAAGGCTTAGTTTTTAACAGATTAAGTTCAGCAATATAAAATAACCTGCCCTTCGCTTTCGGGGGGCAGGTTATTTAATTTTAATGTTTTATCCTGTTTTAATTCCAAATGTCATTTCCTATGGGAAAAAATATTTTTTTTCCGGTAATCCTGATAATCGTTGTAAGTTTCATAGATGAGCCGGTTCGGGCGCAGCTGTCTCCTGAACCGCCGGAAGGTTTTATGGCAGGTCAGACCAGCAGGATCTCCAAACCACAAGAACCTGGCTTGCTTTTTTACCTCTCAGGCAATAAAGGGTTTACTGCCGATTTTGCAGGCGGGGCACAGGATCTTCCAAACTTTCTGAAGGATGTGGCGATCATTCCCAATGGGGCATTTGGGCCTGGATTCAGTGCTGAAGACAGCCAGTTACTGTCTTACTGGGCTCCCGGGAACATCTATGCCCAGCGTGGCACTATTTCTTTTTTCTGGCGCTCAAGATATCCTGTTGGTAAAACTCCATTTCCGATTTTTCGTGTAGGATATGCTGACCATTCCAGCTGGGATATGGTCTGGTTGAGGATAGACTATAACGGATCTGGTTTCGATGCTTTTGTAACCGACATCGGCCTGACACGAACCCGAATCTCTTATTTTATGGATAGATTCCCGGGTCCGGATGAATGGATCCATATTGCACTTTCATGGGATGAGACCGAAGGAATCAGGTTTTATGTAAATGGAAAGTTTGCTTCAAAACAGTCAACCAACAATACTGTTTATGACGCCGGACTTGATCAGTTTGGTCCGCACTCCCGGATTATAAGTCCCTATCAGGTACAGAGTGCATACTCTTTTATGAGAGGTGGTGACCTGGATGAGCTGAGAATATACGATCGCATGCTTTCTGATGAAAGCATTGCAGATCTGTCCACAGGTAAATCACCCAAAGCTCTTCCCCTTCTTAACCGTGACCTGAAGGAACGTCGCTGGCGGGATGCATGGTGGATACGCCATGGATGGAACCTGCCCAATCTCCCTCCACCAACGCTGCCTTCATCTGAAACAAGTGTGAGAAAGGTTGAAATTCATGATGCCTTTGATATAAATCGCTGGTATTGGAAAGCCAATGACGGTATAAGGGAAACAACCTGGCCGGGTGTTTATAATATGTCGAGGTTGCCCGGCAGGTATGACTATTTTGTATTGCCGGACTGGGACTGCTACTCGGGGTCAGGCCAGTCGGTCAGGTTCACAATGCCGGATGAACCCTGGAACCATATCGAGATATGGGGTAAAGCATGGGGTCAGCTGACCCTCGAAAGCAGCCCCGGACCCGATTATACCTTTGCGGTACGTTCCCCCAAACAGGTCAAGTCATATCATCGTATACCGGAATCACACTTCGGTGGCAAGATCCGCTTCGACAACGCTTTAATTGAGGAACCGATTGGTTCATTTGAAGTTTACAATGTTGATGAGGGACATGCCCCGGAGACCATAAGCGAAAGCTTTACCCTTATTACATCCCCCGGGGAGTTTAAAAACAAAGCACTTGCAGACCTTGCCTCTTTCATCCGTGGAAGGTACCCTGCTGATGAACGTACAATGATGCTGGGTGTACCTGCAGAAAGCAGTACAAACC
>SDBV01011794.1_pt1 | contig 11272 bp, 6 predicted proteins | sample 2277081 | NCBI WGS metagenome assembly SDBV01 (sample SAMN10402039, study PRJNA504765) | marine sediment metagenome | isolation source: marine sediment core GS10_PC15, 223 cmbsf | place: Arctic Ocean: Southern Knipovich Ridge | collected 2010
TATCCGCTCAAGGGTGATCTCTGGACTTACCTTGCGGTTACGGGTACAATTTACCTCTCAAGCATGTCGGCACTGCTGATCGCATGTTGTTACTGGAAGCGGGCAAACAACTGGGGCGCTTTTGGCGCGATCGTCATAGGCGCGGTGATGCCCGTAAGTTACCTCGTGTGCGAGCAACTGCCGGCGACAGAGAAATTGTTTACCGAACAGATCGGCCCCTATGTTTGGGGCATGATGACATATATAGCGGTGGGGATAGCAATGGTAGCGGGATCACTGCTAAAGCCCGCCCGTAACTCCGAAGAGAGCGACAATAATGGTTGAGCTTTTCTGGCTGCTGCTGTCATTGGGTTGCATAGGCTGGTACCTGGTCGTTCTCGGCTACGTCGCCGTCAAGGGCGGCGCCGATATCAAAGAGATGCTCAAGCAACTGTCACGTGACACGTTTTCCGGTAATAAGTAAAGCAAACAAGTTGACAGAATGTTTGCATTCTAATAGAACCACCGACCGTGCAACCTTCATACACGGGCGAACATCAGACTATTTCAAATGACAGATTGAGTAGGAGCCAGGAAAGTTGGAATACCGCCCGCCCGAGTGAAAACAAGACAAAACACTACGAGACAGCAATTTATACTTAGCGATTTTATGTGCTATCTTTTTAGAGTGGCTCATAATCTTAAAAAGCATTTACAGGATTGCTTTGCTGACGATTTGGCCACTATCATGGGCACTGGCCTGTCTATTGCTGAGGGGGTCCCGGATCTCTTCAGGAAGATGCTATTGCGTGCATTCAATCGTAAGTTCCATGGTTTCGCCGGCTTTGATTTCCACTTCGGCGATTTCAGGGACAAAACCTTCAGGGTTATCTCCCGGCAAACCTACCCAATATTTTTCAGGAGCAATACGGTCAATTTCGAATCGGCCGGTGTCGTCGGTTCTCAGTTTGTAACTCTGCCAGAGAAGGCCTGCTATGGTCGTTGCCTTCGGGTTGACTATGACATTGTGGTTCCTTAGCGGCTCCTGGTTAAGAGCCACGGATCCCTTGAGACGGCCCCAGGGTCTTAGAACAACATTATTGTCATTTTGAAAATCCAGGCGGCTGACCCGGTGATATCCGACGTCACTGAATGCCACGAGTGTCCAGCCCTTTTCAGGTTCGGGAAATTTGAAGCTTCCGCTTTCATCGGCAACGAAAGTTCTTCCGGGCTCCTCATCCATGAAGATGCTATTGGTCATCGACGCAAGTTCGCGTGACTTTATTAGCATAACGGTGGCGCCGGCAGCGGGGCTTCCGTCCGGTTCCTGCACTGTTCCTTTCATCCATTGCTGTCGCTCAAGTGCGAAATCCATTTGCACATTACCGCTGGAGTCAAAAAATTCTTCTGACGTAACAGGTTTATATCCGTCGGCTTCTATCAACAACTGATGCGAGATTTCCGAGATTTCCTGACTGATGGCATAGGCACCTTGCGCGGAAACAATTTCTTCGCCGTCATAGGTCAGCATGCGCTGCTCGTACGTCGACAAGTCCACAGAAAGGTGTTTCCTGAATATTGTAAACTTCTCAATTGGTTCTTTCGTCAGGGCATCAGTAACCTTACCTGTTACAGAAACCGGCTCATACAGTTTCACCAGATACTCGTCGTCATCTTCGTTTATCAACAGTTTAGTGAACTGGTAATTCTTCGCGGCAACAGCCAGCCACAGTTTCTCAACGGGCGCATCTGTCCAGGCAATTTCACCATTAGCGTCCGTCGATTTCATGAGTTTGCGACTGTACCCATTCCAGTGAAGAACATTAAACACTACGCCGGCCATGGGTTTGCCTTCGTGGGCGTCGACCGCCTTTATTCTAACGGTTCTACCCGGGCTCATTACAATCTCGCAGTCGTCTATATTTTCTTCCGGCTCAAGCATACAAAGCTTCCTCGCCATACCCTCGGCGACGATATCGATATATACTTTTGTTGACGGCACCTTTTCAAATTCAAATTCACCTCGCCGATTCGTTTTGCAACTCCTGTCCAACGTATTGCATACGAGTTTTACTTCAGCAGCGACAACAGGTCGGCCTGCCCGGTCGACGACTCTGCCGGTTAGCTGTATCCTGTCGGGCAAAACAAATACGGCCCGCATATTCCTGAAAGCATCCGGCGGGGGCATCGCGGGCACGCTGTAGGCATCGTCATCGAAGTACTCCCGATGCTCAATCAGGATGGCAAGCTTTCGAAGATTGTGGGGCATGTTGTCGCAGTGCCAGCGACCCTCGGGGCCGGTTTTGACAATTTGCATGACATCTGGTGAAGGCGTGTTGTGTTTTACGAGGTTGGCAGGTATTTGCAATTGCACTTCTGCGGATTCAACGCCCTTGCCTGTATAGTCACGCACGACACCACCTATTGTTATTCCCTTTTCCAGAGCAAGTCGATATTCCGCCGGAACGGATATATCGGTGTTCCATGACACTCTGGTTGGTACGTATTCGGATGGTTGGCATATTATCGCAGCGATTCCCTCGTCCGGAAGGTCGAGGAGAATTCTATTTCCGGAAAAATCTTTCTTAGAGGGGTACTGAAATCCTGACAATAGAATATCATCGCCGGAGCAGTTAATATCTTCTCTTGTGCTTTTGTCGACGATGGCCAGGTCAATCACCGGCCTTGCCCCATAATCCAGAAGCATTTTGGCGATATCAGAATAGCCCAGCCAAACAGCTTTTCGCAAAGGGCGTTGATCTTGTTCGAGACTGCCTTCGGGACTGGCTCCTGACTCCAATAGTATTTGCGCCACAACGGAGTGACCAAAATGTACCGCCGTGTCCAGGGGACCGCCGTAAGGCAGCAATGTGTTTTCCTCAATGACATAGCCGTCTTCTGCGATTATCTCCCTCAAACGTTCTTCCAGCCCCAGCCTGGATGCCCAGTAGATGTTCGGCTCAAGCCCTTTTTCAAAAAGCATATTCGCTATATCAATCTGATCGGCCTCGGCAGCATGATCCGGTATCGTTCGCCCCCCTCGGTCAACGGCAAATATCAAATCCGGATCGTCAGAAAGCATCTGCTGCAGATTTTCCACCATTCCATGACCGGCTGCGGCAAAAATATCCGGCCTTAAGCCATGGATTTCAAGTAACTTGGCTGTGTCCGCAGAACCAGGATAACAGTGGATAGCCTTACGGTAGTGATTATCGAAGGCGTGAACATCAATTCCCAGGCCGATCAGATAATCCACCAGATGTACGCCATTAGAATGTTTCGCAGCCAGGTGCAGCAACGTACCGCCGTCTTCATCGCAAACGGTCAGCATGTCGGGATATTTGGCAAGATAGTTGCGCACGGTATAGATGTCGGCCTGCCGGGCCGCACGGAGCAATGAACCTTTCACAAAGTCATGTACACTGCCTTGATAGTTGAAAGCCAGAGTCAAGAGGCGTTTGCCCGAATGATGCAACATGATGCCGGCTGGTATGAGAAAAAAGGCGATCAAAAGTAATACCGATACGGCATTGCCGGGAGACCGGATAATTGATGATGTAAACTTTGGCAAGGACCTGAAAGCCGATACGGCATTGTTAACCGCAGTACCCATCAGAAGCTTGATGTTCTGCAACACATTTGTGCTGTCCATTTCAATATGCCTGGACACAATTTCGGGCAGTTCTTTTGTGTCCGCGATGTGTCCCGCTTTTTCGAGATAGCAGGCTCGCAATTGCTTCCTGGTGTCGGCACAAAGAAGCCAGACAGCGGGATTATAGAAAAACATGCAATTGACGATATTGCAAATGTACTCGAGCACATTACCTGCCAGTTTTATCTTTGCCAGTTGCCAGGCCAGCAGAACGCTTATGTACTCCTGGTCATAATCATAAATTCCTTCAGGAATCACTACGGCAGGTTCGCAAAAACCTGTCATCGCAACTGTTGCGGCTGAATTGCTTCGGTATACTCGTATTGAACGTGCTACATGCAGTCTTTCGACCTGGGCGGCGAAGCCTTCCTTAAAACCGCCCTCTTCCACCTTTGAGTGCTTCAGCAGCCCGTACCGTCTCAGTTGATAATGCAAAGTCAGCAGCAGAACGGTTATTGAGCCGGTCAACCACACAACATACGCAATGGTTTCAGTAACATCTCCCCGCAGATCATATGTATTGTGCGACTGTTTTTCATCCATGCCGTCACTGACTTTCAACCAGACTTTTTGGGTCTGAGAGTCGACCGCCGTCTCTTTCCTCGCAAGTTCAGCGGATTTGTAAGTGCCTCTTGAAAGCGAATAGTAAACAGCAAGGTCTATGACCGGCAACAACAGCAATGCTGCGACCACGCCAACCACAACGCCATATCTCAGTCTCATCCGGACCACGGGGATAAACCTCAGCAGAGACGCCTGCAGTACATAGAGTAACATGTATTGCCATATCAGCGCTTTGACGATTCCAATGGAAATCTCTGCAAACATATTCATATTTCTATTCCCCTGATATCATGCTATCGAAGTTCCGATCGTACTTTTCGCTGTACCTTACTCTCGAATAACGCCTGTACCATCCGATATGATCGCTCCTGCCGGCATAACACGGTCCTTGCCGCTCTATTCTCCGGGCGAACTGCAGGATTGTTTCCGAGGGCTTCCTGACCAGGCCTCGCTTTAAGAGCAATCTGTCCATCCTGCGCATTTGTCTGAGCATTCTACGGACGGCGCTATCCCTCTCTGCTTGATTCAAAAAAGCCGAAAATGTTTTACGCAGCAAATAAACCGCCATGCCGCACACAATAATAATGGCGGGTATGGCCCGGATTGGTCGGCTTGGAATAGACGTGATAAGACCTGCACCAACCTTGCCGGAGAGTTTCAGAATTCCGGCAAAACCGTCATTGAGCCACGCAACGACAAATCGCTGCCGCATTGATAATTGCCCGGCGGCGGCAACCGTATCTGACGTGTTGTGGCCGTTTGTCAATACACTGGTAACGTCAACATCAATCCATTGACATGCCGTGGCATCCCATGCCTCGACCCAGGCGTGGGCATCCTTATTCTGTACTATCCAGCAACCATCCTGATAATTAGAAACCATAAAACCGGTGGCATATCTTGCCGGAACATTTGCAAGCCTTAATAATATGCAGGCGGCGGAGGCATAAAGCTCGCAATGAGCGGGGGGCTTGTTCTTCACGAGGTGGATTAGCGGCTCTTCGCCCGAAGGGATATCTACGTCAAGCGAGTAGCGGGCATTTTCCCAGAACCCATAAAGGGCTTGAATCTTTTGCTGAATGGTAAGCCGATCCCGAAATATGCTCTGGGCTATGCCGCCAAGCTCTTCCCTTATGTAATCCGGAACACTTGTCAATCGAGCGGTAACGTCGGTCGTAAGCGTCTTTTTACGTTTCCTTGCCGCCGAATATACCGTATAGCTTTTCTTCTTTGCATTGTGAGAAAGCAAATCTCCCCAGTTGTTCTGCAGCAAACTGTCGGCCTCTACGCTTAAGGCAACGGTGCCGGGAACACGAAACAGGACGCCGTCAAAATAACGCAATGTACTTATCTCAAATACGTCTCCTTCATTTTCGGCCGGCAATGGATCAAGCACAAACACATTCTGATCTTCCATCCGTGCCGAATACTTCTTATCCGGCAACAACAGCTTATACTTCTCATCGCTGTCCCAGCGGCCATTGCGATATATTTCGTACACCTTACCCTTGAGATACCCGGGGTTAACCTCGCCGAATAACCGGAGGGCGATCTGGTCGCCCTTTTCATCGTTGATACGAGTGGTGGCAATTTTCCTGTTCTTGATGGAGAAACCGACTTCAGATTCTCTTTCGGCGGCGCCATTGTCAAGGAGGATCTTACCTGACGCCAGATAACTTACACCCGATCGGTAGTAATCGTACAGGACTTCCGTCTGGTTCGAACTGCCATAGTACGTCAGGGAAAGAAGCGAGATTACAGCGGCAGTTTTTATCATCCTGCCGCCGACATATCTTACATTTGTTTCCGGTGAAAGCCAGAATATCACCGCAGCCGCCACATTCATAAACACACATGCGATTTCCAGCCCAGTGGCATTACTGTCCATTTTATCGAGCAATGCGATCACTACGAAACAACAGGCGACAAACCATAGCCCGATGTTATTGGTCCGGCGAATGATGATCGCAATGACCATGACGGACACTATGTATTGGCTGATATTCAATAAGGCATAATTCCTGATCGACACGATATTCTCACTACCGAACGAAAAATAGAACCGGTTTTTGATCACAAAAGCCAACGCCAGCAATAGCAAACCAAGCAGACAGGTGTAAGGTCGCAAGTTCACCTTGAAATGTATTCTCCCACCGATCAGCGAGACGGCCGCAAAGAGAATACTGATAGCCATATTGCCCCCGTTGACCCACAATAACATGGAACACAGGCAACACATCGCTATAGCTGTGAGTAGTCTGCTGTTCATAATCTTTCCAGTTTCCCGTCTGTTATCTGCCGGGCCGCAATATACGTGATGTGAGGCCCAGGTTGAGCGGGCAGTTCATTTGCAATAGCATCGTCACATACTACTACGGCTTTGACATTGCAGCCCATGGCTGCTATGGCATCTATTACCTCGACGCGTTTGAGGTCAAGACAGGTGAAAATAAAAACCACAACAGATAATCTGTGAGTATGCTCAACTAACATTGCGGGTATTTCTCCAAAGCTGTCCTGCTGTCTCCAGCCGACGACCGCCAGGACCTCAAGGACCTTTTCAAGCACGGTGATATTACGTATGGTTTGAAAATCCCAAAAACGCTTGTTGGCGGAAAAGAGCGTTATTAGATGTTCATTGTGACACAGATGTTCTGTTATCGAAGCGGTGAGGCTTATCGCCGCTTCCAGGCGGGTGTCGAAATGCTTATTCGGATTCTTTCCCGATCCAATATGCGTATCGAGTACAACGCCAACATTTGAGTAGTACTCCTGCCCGTATTCGCGTACAACCGGCTTGCCAAGCCTGGCCCAGGCATTGACATCGATCCTTTTCAAATTGTCGCCATAGCGGAATTCACGATTGCCGAGGTACTCAAGTGAATCACCGGCGTTGCTGCATAGTATGTTCCGTGAGCCCTGATAGCTTTTGATCATCGGAATATCAAAGTTTCTCAGGGGGAAATAATTCGGCTCCACTATTACCGTGCTCCTGGACCGATGAATTCGGCCGAAGCGAAACATGCCAAATGGAAACACCGAGTAACATGAGGGAAGATACAATTGATATATCCCTCGGCTTAGCGGCAACAGCTTCAAATGCATCTCTGCTGTCTGGGCCGGCTTAAGAGAGGAAAGCATGTCATAACCGATGACTCTGAAATGCCTGGATAGTGGTATTATCGCAGGAATAATCTCATAGGCAGGCATAAACGATCTGTTCGCGACCTTTATACACAAATCTATCTCTTTGCCTACGGTTGCTCTTGACGGCACCGAGCAGGTCACTTTCAGTCGTGGTCTAAACAGAATTGACAGGAAAAGACCAAGACAGAGCATATAGGACAGCACGCACCAAAAAGGAAAAAGCACGCGCGACGGATTTAACACCAACATTATGATCAGGCACGAAAATGCGCAATATCCCGTTGACGTTATACGAATCCCGAATAGTGCGTAAATACCGTCTTTGATCTTGCTTGCTGAATGCCGGACCCTGAGATTCACGATAGCCGGCAACTTTGACACACGCCAACGTCGAGGTATTGCCGCCCAATGAAGATTCTTACTTGTTTGGAAAGTCATATTCATACCGGCACTTCAACGTGATCAATAATATCCCGGATCACCTCCCGATCCGTAACACCGGAATAATTCGCAGCGGAATCCAGTATTATCCTGTGAGGCAGAACATGAATGGCCATACGCTGTACGTCATCGGGGATAACATAATCCCTGCCATCTACGAATGCTACAGCCTGAGATGCGCACGCAAGCATTACAGAACTGCGAGGGCTCAACCCAAGTTTCAGGCGGGGCTCCTGGCGGGTCTGTGCAGCTATGAAAGTAATGTACTTTGCAATATCGCTTGAAACATGCACCTGCCTCACGGCTTGGCGAATTGAAAGCAACTGGTCACAATCAAGCACAGGTTTCAGTTCATCCAGTGGTGAAGCATGACACTGCGTCAGTATCATATTGGATTCAGCTTCCGAGTCAGGATACCCTATATCCAACTGGATGAGAAACCGGTCCATTTGAGCTTCGGGTAATGGGTAAGTGCCGTGAAAATCAATCGGATTTTGGGTTGCAATTACGATGAACGGTTCGGGCAGGCGGTGTGTCAGTCCGTCAACAGTGACCTGCCCTTCACACATGGCCTCCAAAAGTGCCGACTGGGTACGCGGAGAAGCCCGGTTGATCTCGTCGGCCAGCAGAACATTGCAGAACAAAGGACCCTTTCGAAATTCGAATTTCCCTTCCGACTGGACATACATCGCCGAGCCCGTGATATCGGCGGGCAGTAGGTCGGGAGTGAATTGTATGCGGCTGAATTGAGCCTCTATACTCATGGCGAGAGCCTTGGCCAGAGTGGTCTTTCCGACTCCCGGAACATCTTCCATTAAGACCGATCCGCCGGCAAGTATTGCGATTGTAAGAACATCAATACATTCGGATTTACCAAATATAACCGACGTGAGGTTCTTTTTTAACTCTTCCACAAATGGCCTGTAATCCATAATCTCGTTTCCATTAACCGGGTTATCAGGTGTTCTGGGCCTTAAAGCCTGCCGAAATGAAAAATAGCCCAAATTATTGCATTACTATTTAGTTTTGGCGCATAACCAGAGGAATCGTTACATTTTTTTTTGAAAAAAGTTGATACTTTCCCGGCTTAGCTGCATCTAACAATATAGTGCAAGACAAATGATGAGACTGAAGGACATCCGGTTGGTTAGTTGTAAGACATTAAGGTATAAGGCTTTATGAAATCAGAGCACAACTTGTCATCGATTGTCAAGGCGGCGGTTTCAGGCAGTAAGGATGCCAAAAAGCAATTGGCCAGGCTCATAACGCCCAGAATCTGGACATATATTTTCCGCAGTACGCTGGACAAGAGCATTACTGAAGAGTTGTTACAGGAGGTCTACTGTAAAATGCTGCGATCACTAAGCACTTTGGAGAATGTAGATGCGTTTTGGGGATGGCTTTATCGGATAACCTCTAATTGCATCAATTCGTATTATCGCACCAGGTCAAGGAAGAGCCGCCATTTCAATCTCCAGGACGGAATGCTCGAATCTGTCATATCCGAGGAGAGTTCTGTCGAAACAAAACTCATGAACAAGGAACTTGCCCAGGCGGTGATGGAAGCCATGTCTATACTCAAACCACGTCATCGGCAAGTGGTCACGCTCAGGTGCTTCGAGGATTTGTCATCCAAGGAGATAAGCAGGGTAGAACAGACCAGCGAAATATATGCTCGCGTGATCTTTCACCGGGCGGTTGAAAAACTGCGAATAGCACTGAAAAAACAGGGTTTCAGCAAAGCGTCGCTCGTTCTTGCTCTGACGATGTTTGCTCGACTTACCGCCCCTGCAAAGACGGCCTCGGCCGCCGCCACCGTGAAAGTCGCCGGCATAACCGGAGCAGGCGCAATCAAGGGGCTCGGCCTGGGCGCCAAGGTCGTCAAGACCACTGCAACAGCTTCGGTGCACTATGTCAAAGTTGCAGTTGCCGCCGCCGCAACGGCCGGTATAATCACAACTGCCGCCACGATCGGACCATTCCGCTCAAATATAAAAAGCATTCACTATGTTATTCAGGGCGTAACACCCGTTGTCAAGCAGCAAGTCGCACCAGCCAGGAATCCCAATGCAAGAAGAAGCGTACGCTCCTCTTCCTCGTCATTTTCAGTGGTCGGCAACAAAGCAAACATCACGTATAAAACAAAAGGCGCCTACGAGAGCAAATTGGTTATGCCCCAGGGACCGGACGGCGCAATCATGCGTTTCATGCAGCGATGGAATATCGAGCAAACCGGCAAATTGTGTTCGTGGCTTCAGGATGGCAGCGGGAACTATTATTATCATTCCGGCGAGAAGAAGATGTATCTCACAAACGATCCTCTTCGCATGTTGATTTTGCCGACAGATCCACCCGATCTTGTTAAATTCATATATTCACAGGTCGGCTATGACTCACGTCTTTCTTACCAACGCAAATTCCTTACCGGCCTGATAAAGTACAGCACCGACAACCGTGTTCCGGACTACGCTGATTACAAGTGCAAATACGCCTACGACACACTGGAACATGCCGATTTGTCTACAACATGGCCCACCACCGACAACGTTGAAGATTTGCGAGACGAAATGCACAAACGGGGCTGGACATGTTTCGACGTTACCGGAAAAATAAACGGAAAACCGGTCAGTGGAATGGGAAGAATACCTTTCATTTACAACGCGTATCAGGATCATTTGCCATGGCTGTCCGTGCGTATCGGCGATGATTTATATGTTGACTATCCCGGCCATGTTGCAACGGCCGATTCCGAACAGGGATTATTCACGTATGAAAACGAAACTTTCTTTGAGGGTTTCCCCAGGCCCTGGCAGGGAATTCCATGCGTGGATTCTATTCGCCGCGATGCCGCCAAATACCGTTTACGATTCAACTGCCAGGATGAGGGGAGCACCGCGGTTGTGACAATTCTTGTCAATACCTCCGGGGGACAGGTAAAAATGGTGTATGATATTGACAGGGATGTTGATATTGTGCGCAGCATCAGGTTTTTGAAAGGTAAGAATGTTGTTGGTGAATTGTACTTTGACTATAAGCAGGATGCCTCACAAGCTGAAGCCGAGAAGTTCAATGAGCCGCAAACAGATTTCGCCGCAGAGGCCGGAAAGCGACCTCACAATCTCTGGCTGGCAATGCTTGTGAAGAATAATGTTTAATTCTGTCCAACAACTCTGTGACTATCCGGCGTCTGACTAAGACTTTGAAACTACCGAATTCAAAGAGGAATTGAAGGAACAAACCCTCTCTGTGGCAGAGGTTTTTTTTTGGGGGGGGGTATAAAGGTCTAAGCGTTCTTTTTCGATACTGCCATGGCCCCCTTTTCGTCAGTTGACTCTTACAACTCCCCTACAACCCGAAACCCCGTTATCTGACGCCTGTGTCAAAAGTAGATACTGCCGGGAAAGTGCTATAAGTTGTTGTGATTATTGGAATTAAATCATTTTTTTGGTTGACAGGCACTGCGGGTCGTATATAATATAACCTGTTATA
>SDBV01011795.1_pt1 | contig 11271 bp, 20 predicted proteins | sample 2277081 | NCBI WGS metagenome assembly SDBV01 (sample SAMN10402039, study PRJNA504765) | marine sediment metagenome | isolation source: marine sediment core GS10_PC15, 223 cmbsf | place: Arctic Ocean: Southern Knipovich Ridge | collected 2010
CAAAAAATGATCTTTCTAATAATCCTTTCTTTGCTTCTACTGCTATTCTTCTATCTAATTGAATTAATTCTTTTGAAGTTATTTTTCTATCATCAAATTTCTTCAATAGTTTTTTTGTTGCCTTTGTTAGTTTCTCTTCACCACGAATTGGCTTCCTAACAATTTTTCTAGTTTTTATAAAATTAACAAGCCTATCAGCCTGTGCAGATACAGCAGTTGTTCTTTTTCCAGCAAACTTTAACTGATCTGGTATTCTCCCTCTCCCTAATTTTTGACTTACTTTAATTGTTAATGCTTTTCCTTTTTGTAAGTGTGGAATAAATATAGCCCTTTTTGTTACCTTTATTCCTTTCAGACCACTAGAAACTTTTGTAGCTGCTTTTGAAGTTAAGCTTCCTACAACCTTTAATGTTTTTCCAACTCCCTTCATCACAAGGTATTCTGATCCAATTTTCACAATAGCTTCTGTAGGACTTATCTTCGCTAAATATCCAAACTCTGCTCCACCTCTTCCTATTGCTTCTGGAATTTCTTTTATACTCTTAGGGTCTTTAACATATCTTTTAAGAGTGGATGCTATTGCTGCAGGTAATTTTGGTAATTGTGTTATGGCTATTCCAGCTCCAATAATAGTTCCTGCTACAGTTAACCCAGCCAATTCTAATTCTCCTTTTACATCAGCTTTTCCTCTAAGTCTTTTTTGTCTTAGCTCTGTTGCTTTTTTTTCAATATCTGCTAGTACTTTTCCTTCACCTACTTTTAATTCTTCTGGAACTCTAATTGCCTCTCGAGTTCTTCTGACAATTTCTATTTCTTTTGCTGTAGCATCTCTAACTTTTTTTCCTCTTTCATCAACGATAATGGTTTTTGTTATTGGGATTTCTTTTCCATCCCTTCTGAATGTATCCACAACTCTTTCTTCAATGAACAAATCTTTTGGAACTTTTTTTGCTTGTGCTATTAACCTACGAAATTCTTCTCCACTTTTACTCATAGTTCTTTCTTTTTCTTTCTTTGAAGTTTCTATGGTTTGTCTAAACGCATCCCTTGCTCTTGCTTGAGCAGTCATAGATTTTTTTGCCCTTGCTCTTTTAAGTGCTTGGTTAAGACTTCTTCTTGCAGCTTCTCTTCTTGCGGCTTCTCTCGCTAAAGCTTCTCTCCTCGCTCTCTCGAGTTCTTTCTTCGCTGCTTCTTCCCTAGCTTTCTTCGCCGCTGCTTTTCTTACAGCAGCGGCTTTAGCTATCTTTATACGCATAGAAGAAAGGCTTCTTCCTCTAACACTATAACCAGATCTAGCAGGAGTTCCAGGAGTAGATACTAACTTTCCTGCTGTAGTCCAAGTTTTTCCAGCAGGAGTTCCAGAAAGAGTTATAGTATAAGCTGGTTTTATTCTAGCAAGTCTACTTAAACCAACTATGCCCATTAGAAATACACCTCAATTTTTTCCATTTTTTCTAACACTTATTGGAATTCAATACTTAAAAATCTTTTGTGCAAATTGAAATCAAAAGATTTTTAAGTTCTGTTAACAATAAATATATTATGGTTGAGGAACGAGCAAGTCCATATCAAGAGGGGGGGTTTCAACTTAGCAGGTTGAATTCACTTTTAGAAAAAATAAATATGTTAAATTTAAATTTGATGGCATTCAACGACGACATCGGACAATACAATTACCAGATAAAATTTGATTGTCTCAATACATTATTTAGTGAAGTTGCATCTCTTGTTAGTTCAGATGAAAAAAAGAAAGAAGATAGATATAAAAAAGTTATTGACAATCTATTATTAGGTAATAGTCCACATCAAGAAAAAAAAGTTATTGGTGGTTGGGGAACAATAAAAAAAGAAATGCAATTCAGTCTTAAGAACTTTGAATCATTAAAGAAAATTTTATATGAACACGAATTATTTGTTAAAGATTTATTACATAAATATTTTAGAGGTGGTACTAATGTAGAAGACAACCCTAAAACAAACAAAGAAGATTAAATGGCGGAATATATACCAACTCAAAAAGAGAAGAGATCCTTTAAAGATTTAGTCTTTGATCAATGGCATAAAATAATGGAATTGAGTTGTGATGAATTTATCGGGGGATATACACAAAAACAAAGCAAAGGTAATTTTATAGAAGAAGTTTATATTCCAGATGCAAGAAAAAGGATTTCCCAAGCCATAGAATTTTTTTCTTTTTTATTGCAACCCCTTTATGATAAAGATATGAAAAATAAATCTTCTAACATAAAAAAGGATGTTAGGGAAAACCTTAACAAATTTAATGATGAAAAGATTAATAGAGAAACTTTTAGAGTTAATAAATTAAACCTTATGAAAAAGTTGTTCGAGGCATTAAACTTTTTATTAGAAAGAAGTGGGTATCTTAAGGTAGCTCAAGTAAGAGATACAAAAAATAGAAAAGATAACGAGGATTATGATGATTGAAAACTTAATAAAAAAAAAGGAAGGAGAGTCGGCTATAGTAACTCTCACAAAAAAAAGAATAAAGTTAAACCTAAATATGTTTTGTATATTCACAGGTAAGTTGGGGTCTGGAAAAACATGGTCTGGAATTTCTTATGCACAAGAATTAGATGATGATTTTAATGTTGATAAACAAGTTGTGTTTGATTTTAGATCTTGTATGGGTTTAATCAATGACGAATGGTTTAGAAATAAGAAAATTAAAGTTATCCTTTGGGATGAACCACAGATAAGTATAAGCAATAGATCATGGCAATCACAAATAAATAGATTAGTTAATTATTTGATTAGCACATTTAGGCATCAGAATATAGTTTTAATTATGTGCGCCCCCTACAAAGATTTTTTAGATGTGCAAACAATGAAGTTGTTGCATTGGGAGTTTCAATGTTCAAGTATTGATAGAAAGAAAAAACAATGTATTGTATATCTAAAATGGCAACAATATAATCCCCAAAAGAAAAAAACTTATCCTCATCCTCTTTTTATTCTTAATAAGAACAACAAACAAGTTCAAGTAAATATTTGGTGTGTTGATAAACCAAGCAAAGAATCTATTAAGGTGTATGAAAAGAATAAGACAACATTCACAGCACAGCTTAATCAGAGCATACAAAAGACTTTAGATGATATGGAGAAGAAGCCAGAGCCAAAGCCAAGGCAAGAGGAAGTTAAACTTCCAGAAGCCTATGAAGAGTCTGCGGAGTTATACGATCAAATAGAGAAAGCTAATCCAGACTTAAAGAATGTGGATATTATAAATAGGATTGCTGAGGTGAGTAAAATAAGTGTTCGGAATGTTTATAGGAATATAAGAAAAGCAAAAATTTTTCAATTTCGCCAAAGTCAAAAACTGGAAAATGACAAAATTGTTCCCATAGCAATCGCACAAACGCCCATTGATTAATTTAGGGGGTGTTTTTTATAACTAATGAGTGAAGAAAAGAAAATGTCAGAAGAAGAAACAAACAATAAACAGAAGACAGAAAAGATTCCTCTCCTACTTTTATATAAGGAGGATGGATTAATTAAGACAGATGTATCTGATGATGCTAATGATTATGAACTCTATGGATTCCTAAAACTATTTGTAGAAAGGATGGGAGAAGTGTTAAAAGATTTAATTGAGGAGAGAACAGATGATGAGGAATTGCTATGAAACTACTAAGACTTATTTTAGGAGTGGGAGTTCTTCTAGTTACATTTAAGATAGGACTAGACATTAAACAAATCTATGCTGGAATATTATTAGCAATCGGTTTAATCTTAACTCTCACTTCTTTGAGGAAAGATAAAAAATGATAGAAGTTGGATTTGTGGTTTGTGTTGAATTAGTATTTATAGCAGTTACCCATACAGTTATTTCAATAGTGAGGAAAGATAAAAAATGAATTGTGATCATAAAAGAATAAAAAAGAATTATCCTTTCGGCAAGAAGTCTAAACCAACAATGTTCTGTAAGCAATGCGACGAAGTTATTACACCGCATGATTTAATGTTAAAAAGAGGAGAGAGGGTGGGTAGAAGAATACCTGTTAGAAAAAGACCTTCTACTGTTCGTAGGATTAGAAGATGAAAGCAAGAGATTATAGAAAAAAAACTACAGAAGATTTAGAAAAAGAATTGCAAGGTTTGGAAAAGGGATTGATTAAATCCTATGGTGTGATGAGTATGGCAACAGTTAAATCAAACAAGGAAGGAACAAAGAGGAAGGGAGCAAATGTTTCTAGGAGAATTAAAAAAGAGATTGCAAAAGTAAAAACAATCTTAAGGGAAAGGGAGTTAGAGATTTAATGTCTTCTTTCATATATTAAGAGACACTTAGGGTTTATTCTGTGTTGAGGGTTGTGTCGGTTTATGATTGATCTGTTCTATCTTATCCTTCTTAAAAAAGATTACTACAAAGAATCCAACAAACACAAATACAAAAATCATAGGAAATAATAAAGGAATCCCAAACACTTCTGTGTTTAGAAATTTACCTAGCCCAATTAAAATAGCAACCATTCCAAGTGCAAACCCCACAAGAAAGATTGTTGTTCCTTTTAGTAAACTAACAATATATTGTATCATCCAAACAACTCCTCATATTTTCCTAAAGCTTCTTTGGGTTCTGAATGCAAGTAGATTGAAGTTGTTGAAATATTGGAATGTCCAAGAAAGAATCTTGTATCTTGTAATGACATTCCTCTCTTTAAACATTCTGACGCAAAGCCATGTCTTAAGGAATGAAAGTGAGCATCTGGTTTTACTTTCAATATTCCTGATTTCTTACAAGATGTTTTAAATGCTCTTTGCAAACTCCTAGCAGTTATTGTAATTGGAATATATTTCAATAAATCATTTCTAAAACTTTTAGGTAATGGGACAATCCGATCCTTACCACCTTTCCCACTTCTAATCAAGATTCTTTTTTCCTTAAAATCAATATCGTGAGATTGAAGATGAATGACTTCTGATATTCTCAACCCAGAAGCAAAGGCTAAAAGGAATGCAACTCGATGGTGCTTCTGTTTTGTATTTCGCATTAACCTCTTAAATTCATCAAGAGTTATTGCTACTGGTAATTTCTTTTGCATCTTCTATGAAAGCTTTCTTTAATCTATCATAATTTAAATTACCAAATTTGGCTATAGCAGCTATTTGGAGAACTAAGACCTTATCTATCTCAAGATGGTATTTACTTTTTAGCTCAGCAATTTCTTCTATATAATCCTCGCACGTTTTCTTTATCATATTACGACGTTTACTAATGAATAGATGTTTATAAATATGTCGCTTTATCTGTATTAAGAGACACTATTTCTCAAAGCCACTATCACTACCCAAATAATCCTTAACTCTTCACTCTCACGATAGTATGCTTCATCAGAGACCTTCTAGCATAGCATCGATAATAGAAGCCACACCAGAAAGATACTCTTCTCTTTGAATTGCATCCATACCCTTAACTTCTTCAAGGAGTTGTCGTTCTGTTCTTTCCTTAGCAATATCTGTTATGCGTATCATTGATTATCCCTCTCTTATCTCAAGAGGCTTTGCACGGAAACTAACTCCTGCACGAGAATATATTGATTATGCACGGAAATGGAAATGGTTAAAAATAGCATCTTCCTTTTCAATATATGCCTACAATCCTTACAGCATTGCTAAATATAAAGAAGCATAAAGATAATGATTTAACTAAGGTGGTGTCAATAACAAACAAGGGGCAGCCAAGGGTAAATAAGGCTGGAGATCCCTTAGATACCTACATTAAAGATTCTTTATGTAATTCGTTCTCAATCACAGATCCAGAAAAGAAAAGAGAAGTCTATTTATCAGAGTTATCTCTTTTGGGCGGTCAAAATAATCCTCCAGATATAATGATTCGTGGAGGAGATGCATTGGAGGTAAAAAAGGTTGAAGGAATTAAATTTGGCTTAATCGCTTTGAATAGTTCTAGTCCAAAACAAAAACTCCTTTCTGATGACCCAATGATTACAAAAGAATGTAAAGATTGTGAAAATTGGAAAGAGAAGGATCTTATCTATTCTATTGGAAATGTGGTGGATGATAAATTAAAAGTTTTGGTTTTTGTATACGGCTCTTGTTATTCAGCAAAGAAAGAAACATATACAAAAATTAGAACATCTATGAAAGAAGGAATAGAAAAGATTGGTCTAGTTCTTTCAAAAACCAAAGAGCTTGGAAGAATAAATCAAATCGATCCTCTAAAGAGAACTGATTTAAGAATTAGGGGGATGTGGCAAATTCAATCTCCTCTTGCTGTTTTTGCAGATACAATAAAATTAGATTTAAAAAAAGATTTAGAAGTTTATGCAATAATCCCAAAAGGTAAGTATGAGAAATTTGCAACTGAAGAAAGAAAAGAGATAGAAAAACAATTACAAGTCTCAAAAATTAAAATAGACGACCCAGACAATCCAAAAGAGAGATTAGATGCTGTTTTAATCTCCTTCGCTTTCTAAATCTTTTTTTATCTGTCTAGCGATAACTTCGGCAAATTTTACAGGGACTGCATTTCCAATCATCTTGTATCCATTTTGGATACTTCCGTAATGAAATATAAAATCATCTGGAAATGTTTGTATTCTTGCACATTCTCTAACCGAAAGTCTTCGATGTTTCCCTCCCTCTTTCTTAAACTTCCATTCATCTACGCCAACCTTAATCATCTCCGTAGAGTCTGGATGTAGTGGTGCATGTCTTGCACCTGCCTGAATTGTGAATGATGGTTGATCCCAATTTTTTTTTCTATTCCTTGACAAATACATTGTGGAAAATCCCCCATTAATATGTTCATGATTTTGAATACTTAGATTCTCATTTGGTTTAGTTCCCTCCTTTGGGGGTGTTGACTCTAACAAATCTCCAATAGCTTCTTTCAGAGAGATTTCATCTAAAGTTTTTAAATTGTCAAAATTAAATTTCCTATTCAAATCTTTTCTATATCCTACAACAATTACTCTTTTCCTTGATTGTGGAACCCCATAGTCTTTTGCGTTAAGCAGTCTCCAACTTATATTATACCCTAACTTCTCAAACTTCTTCAATATCTTCTCAAATTCGGGGAGATGAGTTTTGGAAACTATTCCTGCGACATTCTCTGCCAAGAAGAAAGAAGGTTTCTTTTCTTTCAACAATCTAAGATACTCATAAAATAGTTTTCCTCGGTTATCCTCTACGCCCCTCATTGCTCCTGCCAAGCTCCAACTCTGGCAAGGAGGACCGCCAACAAAACCTATAACCCTTGGGATTTCTTCTGAATGAATATCTGATATGGATTTCTTATTAATCTCAATCTTATGGTTCTTTTCAAAGGTCTCCCAACAGCCACCCCAATTATCGTTTGCAAAAACTAGTTCAAAACCTGCGTTGGTAAATCCTAAATCTAAACCCCCCGCACCAGAAAAGAACGAAGCTATTTTCATTTCCCCAATTCCTTTATCTCCTGTAAAAATGTTTTTGCTGGATCTTTTAATTTGTAAATTGTTTTACGAGCATCTTCAGAAGACATTTTCATTTCCATCCATCCAGCCTTTCTAAGTTGAGAAAACAAAACCGCCATAGAATTATCCTTTGGTAAGACTTTAATAGCTTCGGCTTTTGTAAATTCTTTCTCTTTGAACTTATTCCAAAGTTTTGCATATCTTTTCATCATCCATTCTGGTAAGTGTTTTATCATATTCACCTCATAAGTTATCTACTTATTTAATAAATAGAAAGGTTTATATATTTTTGGTTCTAGTAATTATTATTGAAAGATGAGAGAATTACTTTTATTTAGAAATGTATTTAAATGAAAGTAAATAAGTTAAAAAAGATGATAAATAAATCAATATCCTTTGATAAAGAGAAATTTAAACAAGCTTTACATTACATTATATTTAAAGCAGGAGCTAGAGATAATGTTGGGAAGACAGTTTTATATAAGATGATGTATTTTTCTGATTTTAATTTTTATGAATTAAATAATAAATCAATAACTGGTGAAACTTATGTTAAATTACCCTTCGGTCCTGGACCTTCTCATTTTGATAATATGGTGGAAGAATTACAAAAAGAAGGAAAAGTAGAGAGCAAAAAATCAAAATACGGGGGGAAGGACCAAAAAAAAATTATTCCTATCTGTGAACCCAGTTTAGATAAATTAAATGGTGAAGAAATTAAACTAATAAATAAAGTTATTGGCAGACTTGCTAGTATGTCTGCAACACAAGTAAGCGAATACTCTCACGAAGATATCCCTTGGAAGGCGACAGAAGATAAAAAAGAAATAAATTATGATTTAGTTTTTTATAGAGATGAAACTTATTCTGTAGAAGAAGGACATCCTACTTGTTAAGTTTTTTTTACTAAATGTTTTTTTATTACAGCACAATTGTGGTTTTCCCTTTTACCTTTGAAATATATCTCTATTAAAACTATTTCGTCTTTATAGGGGTCGTAAGTATACACTGCTCTTATGCTGGTGTTCTTTTGTAAATCTGTACTGTGAAATTTTTCTACTTTGTAAACTGGATGCACTCCTTCTCCAAAACCAGGAATTATGTTGGTTCTCGGAATCCGTTTTGGAAAATAACCTAAAAGTGCTTGTTTGAAGGTATCTACGTCTTCTTCTATATGTCTATATTTACTAAGTTCACGGACACACTTATCAAAATCAGGGGTAGTTCTTATTGTTGGCATTTTCCTCTTTTCCTCCTCGGGGTTTTAAACATAAATTGCATAAAATAATATGAAAAAGCTTGTTTATAAAACTTTTGAAAATGCAGGGCCCAAAAAATCAAAAGATTTAAATACGCTTTTTGCTGTTAGAATATATGAAATTGAAAGTTATTCCAATAATTCAAAACAATAAAAAAATGTATGTAGGATCCATAAGCTCTGGAGACCTTTTTGATCATTTTGATCTTAAAGTAGACACCCAATCTTTGAAAAATAATAGGGAAGGTTATCAAAGAAAGTCTGTTAAAAAGAGGGCAAGATCTTTTTTGAAATATCTTCAACAGGCAAAAGATGCGACTTCTCCAAATTCAGTATTACTTAATTATAAAGAAGATTTGAAAATTGAGGAATCTAGTGAATCACAAGTAGTTTATCTAAATTTCCCAGAGAAAGCTGTTTTATGGATTGTTGATGGTCAACATAGGTTAAACGGATTGGAGGAAGGGCAAAAAAATGAGGAAATAAAAAAATTTGAAATACCTTTAATTATTATGAATGAAAAAGATAGATATCTTGAAGCCCTTCAATTTTTCATAATAAACAAAACTCAAAAAGGAGTTAAGTCTGATTTAGCTCAGAATTTTCTTTTAGAAGTAGAGAAACATGATCCTGATTTTCTAAAAAGTAATTTACCTTCACAGATAATAAGAAATCTAGAATGGAATCCTGGAGCAGTAAGAGTTATGCTAAAATTAATTGAAAGGGTGGATAGTCCTTGGTTTAATAAAATTCAACTTGCAAATGAGCCAAAATTAAAAACAATCATTCCTCAAACATCTTTTATAGATTCCTTAGAACCAATATTCAAAGATGATGGTTTTATGATTTCCATTAACCAAGATGAAAATATGATAGTAGAATTGCTTATAAGATACTGGCAAGCCATTAAATCATTATGTCTTAAAGCTTTTGAGTATCCAAAGGAATATGTTATTCAAAAAACAATTGGAGTATTTACTTTGCATAAACTTTTTGTGAAAATAATTACTTTATCAAGAAATGAAGATAATAAAGTAACTACTGCTTCTATAGAAAATACTTTATCTCAAATTCCAAAAATTTTTAATTCAGAATATTGGCATTCTAATGTGGGAGAAGCTGGAAAAGTTGGTTCAAATAAAAAATCATTCAGTTTCCTCGCAAAGAAAATAAATGGAGAATTGAATAATGTTGATTTTTCTATCAAAGTTAGACCATTTGAGATATAGATATTATAAAATAACAAAGTTTATATAGATATATAAGTAAATAGCTTATATAATAAGGTATATCAAATGGAAACACAACAAACAATATTAGCAGACTACGACAGACAATTTAGTTGGCACAACTACAACAAGTCGCAAACTAAGGAGAAAGCTCTATTTGTGAACATACTTGGAGACCTATGTAATCAAATCATAGAACCCAACCATTGTAAGGGAAGAAAACCAAGACCAATGCAGGATATTATATTTGCTCTTGTTATGATGGAATATCTCCGCACTTCTTCACGGAGGGTGCAGAGTGATCTAAAGTTATTCGCAGAAGCAGGATTCATTAATTCAGAGATTCCTTTCAATACCTTACTCGACCATCTTGATAGAAGAGATTTGAGAGATTCCCTTATAGAACTTATTGAAATATCTGCTATGCCCTTAAAACAAATTGAAGTTGATTTCGCCATAGATGCAACTGGCTTTGGAACTTCAAGGTATGAAACATTTTTTCATTATAAGCATGGTAAGGATGTTAAATGGAAGGAATTCAGAAAGTGTCATGTTGTCTGTGGAGTTAAGACAAACGTCGTAACTGCAATAGATGTGACAAGGGGAAAGGATCATGACAATACAAGATTCGCTCCTCTTGCAAAAGATACTGCAAGAAATTTTACAATCAGAGATTTCTGTGCCGATAAAGGTTATTTAGCTTCGCCAAATTTTGGACTAATAGAAAAGCTTGGGGGAAAGGCTTACATTCCATTTAAATCAAATACTACTGGAAAGGCTACTGGAAGTAGATTGAGTTACTTTCGTTCTGCTTATAGATTCTTTAAAGAACACAAAGAAGAATATCTTAGCCATTATCACAAAAGGAGCAACATCGAATCTACATTTAGTATGATAAAGAGGCGTTTCGGAAATAATGTTAGATGCAAGAAAGAAACTTCACAAGACAATGAGATCTTAGCAAAAGTTTTGGCTCACAACATCTGCGTTTTGGTTCAGGAAATCTTCTTGAATAAAATTGATATAAATTTTAATAAATGTTCAAGAGAGTATATTGGTAAATAAAATGGATGAAAATAGGCATGATGAATGGATGAACAATTCTCTTGGCTTAATGCATGTTGAGATGCTTATAGTTGGAAATGCTCAAGGTTTGGGAATCTTAGATGTAGAATTAATTAAGGAATTTCCAGAATTAAAAATAAATTCCAAATTAGATGAAGACCGTGAGAAAAAACTTAGACACATTACTCTTTCGGAATTATGGATTATGGGAGCTTACGAATTGGTCAGATTTATAAGTGAGAAATTATCTGAGCCAACAGATATTTTTAGTGAAGGTTCAATA
>SDBV01011797.1_pt1 | contig 11270 bp, 6 predicted proteins | sample 2277081 | NCBI WGS metagenome assembly SDBV01 (sample SAMN10402039, study PRJNA504765) | marine sediment metagenome | isolation source: marine sediment core GS10_PC15, 223 cmbsf | place: Arctic Ocean: Southern Knipovich Ridge | collected 2010
CGAATTCGGCGCGTACAGTAGCCATCTCGCTCCGCGAGATGTGGCCATCGAAGCCCCAGACTGTTTCGGGCTACATCTCGCGGAGCGAGATGGCTACTATACGGAAGTAATTCCCATACGAGTCCTAAGTAAGGAGACCGACCATGCCCCGTACGATGCGAGTTACCTACCCACTGCGTGCAGGATTCGTTTCCTTGGGAATTCTGCTTTTGTCCGTTGGAGTTCTCAGGGCGGCCGACACCGCCGGCGAGATCCTCGATGCCACGGGCGTGCGAGGCGGCCTGATCGTGCATCTCGGATGTGGCGACGGCAAGCTGACTGCGGCCCTGGGGGCGCGCGACGGGTACCTCGTTCATGGCCTGGCCGGGACGGACCGCGACGTCGCCACGGCCCGGCGGACCGTGGGGGCTGAGGGGGTGTACGGCAAGGTCTCGATCGACCGTCTGACTGGCGACGGGCTGCCATACATCGACAACCTCGTGAATCTCGTCGTCGCCGAAGATCTCGGCCAGGTCGGCATGGACGAGGTCATGCGCGTGCTGCGCCCGGGCGGCGTGGCTTACATCAAGCAGGGCGGCAAGTGGACGAACTCGGTCAAGCCGCGCCCGAAAGAACTGGACCAGTGGACGCACTACATGCACGACGCCACCGGCAACGCCGTCTCCAGCGACACGGTCGTCGGACCGCCGCGGCGACTGCAGTGGGTCGGCAGCCCGCGATGGGGACGTCACCACGAACACATGAGCAGTATCAGCGCCATGGTCTCGTCCGCGGGGCGGGTGTTCTACATCTTCGACGAGGGCTCCCGCGCGGCGATCCAATTGCCGCCGAAGTGGAAGCTCATCGCCCGCGACGCCTTCAACGGATGCGTGCTTTGGAAGCGAGACATCCCGCTATGGTACACGCACCTCTACCCGTTGAAGAGCGGCCCGGCCTTCCTGCCGCGGCGGCTGGTTTCGGTCGGCGAGGTGGTCTACGTCACCCTCGGACTCGACCAGCCGCTGGCCGCGCTCGACGCCGCCACGGGCCGGACGATCCGAACCTACGCCGGCAGCAAGGCCACCGAGGAAGTCCTCTTCTCCGACGGCGTGTTGTTCCTGCTGGTGAACAAGACACCATTTGAACCTGACCGCTACACGTGGAAAGACCCCGTCTGTTGGAATGAAGACGCCCGCGTTGACAAAGAGCGGCCATGGGACCGGAAGCAGCGGACCATCCTGGCCGTCGAGGCCGACTCCGGCAAGATGCTCTGGTCGAAGGAGTCCGCCGTGGCGCCGGTGACGCTCTCGGTCGATGATCGCCGGGCCGTGTTCCACGACGGTGAAAAGATCGTCTGCCTCGACCGTAAGACGGGCCAGCAGAAGTGGGCCTCGGAGCCGGTCGTCATGCGTCTGCCCCTGGCGACCTTCTACGCTCCGACGCTGGTGCTCTCCGACGGCGTCGTACTGTTTGCCGGCGGCAAAGGCCAAATGGGCGGCTACGACGGCGAGACGGGCGAGCATCTCTGGACCGGCAAACACCACCGGGCCGGGCACCGTTCGCCGGAGGACGTGCTGGTGATCGACGGCCTGGCGTGGACCGGTGAATTTGCGGGAAGAGGGTCCAACACCTGGACCGGCTACAACATCCGCACCGGCAAGATCGAACGCGAGTTCAAGCCGGACATCCAGAGCTACTGGTTCCATCATCGTTGCCACCGCAGCAAGGCCACGACAAACTATCTGCTGCCGTCGCGGACCGGCATCGAGTTTGTCGACTGGCGGGCCGAGACGTGGAATCGCAATCACTGGGTCCGCGGCGCGTGCGTCTATGGCATCATGCCGTCGGACGGCCTGGTCTATGCACCGCAGCACGCCTGCGCGTGCTATCTCGAGACGAAGCTCAACGGCCTGAACGCCTTGGCCCCGGCGGCCAAGGAGCCGCTGCCGATATGCCCCGAGGACGCTCGTCTGGTCAAGGGTCCGGCGTACGGAAAGGTTTTGGATGACCGGAGCACGGACGCCGATTGGCCGACGTACCGCCACGACGCCGCACGCAGCGGTTGCGTGCAGACGTCCGTCCCGGCCGAACTGAAATCGGCCTGGCAAGCGGAACTCGGCGGCAGGCTCAGCAGTGCGGTGGTCGCCGGCGGCCGGTTGCTGGTGGCGTCGATCGACACCCACACCATCCACGCACTGGACGCCGCAAGCGGCGAAGAACTGTGGCGGTTCACCGCCGGAGGCCGCGTCGATTCCCCGCCCACGATCCACCAGGGCTGCGCCATCTTCGGTTCCGCCGACGGATACGTCCGTTGCCTTCGCGCCGCCGACGGCGAACTCGTATGGCGATACCTGGCCGCCCCGGCCGACCGGCGACACGTGGCGTTCGAGCAACTCGAAAGCGTCTGGCCGGTTCACGGCAGCGTGCTTCTCCGCGAGGGCGTGGTCCACTGCGTGGCCGGGCGATCGACGTTCCTCGACGGCGGCATGCGATTCTGCCGCATCGACGCCAAGACCGGCAAGCTGGTCTCCGAGACGGCGCTGGACCACCGCGTGCCGGGCACGGACGACAACCTTCAGACCATCATGCGCGGGCTGAACATGCCGCCCGCTTTACCCGACGTGCTCAGCTGCGACGACAACTTTATTTACATGCGGTCGCAGAAGTTCGATTTCCACGGCAAGCGGACGGAAATCGTCGCGGCCAGCGACGCCACCGACCAACTCGGCGAGGGGGCCCACCTGTTCTGTTCGATCGGCTTTCTCGACGGGTCGTGGTTCCACCGCTCGTACCAGCTTTACGGGCAGAAGGTCCTCAACGGCTGCAACTGGTGGTTCCGCGCCGGCAAGTACGCGCCCGCGGGCCGGATCATGGTCTTCGACGACGACACGATCTACGGCTACGGCCGCCTTCCGCATTACTTTGTCTGGTCGCCGGCCCTGGAGTATCGGTTGTTCGCCACGGACAGGCACGGCAACCCCGAGTCGATCCGGCGTGCGGCGGCCGCACGGCAGAAACTGGAGAAGGAGAACGGCCGGTGGATCTTCAATCGCGACGTCACGCGGCGGCAATCTGTCAAGGAGCTTTCCGCCGCCGACGTGAAGTGGTCGCAAGACAAGCCGCCGTTGATGGCCCGGGCGATGGTTTTAGTAAATGCGAAGGCGAACAAGACGCTGTTCGTCGCCGGCCCGCCCGACTTGCTCGATGAGGAAGCGGCGGTGGCCCGCCGTTTTGACGCCGACGTCCAGAAACAACTCGTCGAGCAGGACGCCGCGCTTGCCGGCCGCCGGGGCGCGCTGCTGTGGGCCGTCTCCGGCGCCGACGGAAAGCGACTCGCCGAGTACCCACTCGACGCGCCGCCCGTTTGGGACGGCATGGTCGCCGCCGCCGAGCGACTTTACCTCACCACCGTCGATGGCAAGGTATTGTGCTTCAGCGGGCGATGAAGCATGGCCTCGTGCTCACAGACGCCACGGCGACCGCATGGGGACGTTCACCAGGCGGTTGGCTTGCTCGTCGCCGACAATCTGCTCCGCGACCGGGTCATAGTGGATGGTCCGGCCCATGCGGATGGCGATGTTGGCCAGGTGCATGGCCGCGCAAACGCGGTGCGACGACTCGGCGTTGCCGCCGGAGAGTTTGCGATTTCGGACCGCTTCACTGAAGGGGATCAGCGGCTGGGGGTCCGGCAAATCGGCCAGCTTCTGGCGGCCCTGCTCGTCGAGATCCGAGGCGCCGACCATCCTTCGCTCGACCGGCCGATCGTACTTCTTGTTCCAGCTTCCGCCGGTGATCACCATTTTCAGACCGTCGGCATAAGTCAGTTCCACCCAGGCGAACCGGCCGACCGCGTCCGGGTGCTGCGGCCATGGGGCGCACGGCTCGGCCTTGACCGGGCTGGTGTCGTCCTTGGCGAACGTCCACTGGAACGGGTCGACGCTGTGGGCCCCGAAGTTCGTCAGGTCGCCGCCCTCGTAGTCCCAGTAGAAGCGGTTGCTGTAGTGGACCCGCTGCGCGTTGTACGGCTTGTACGGCGCCGGGCCGAGCCACATGTCGTAGTCGAGGCTCGACGGAACCGGCTCCTGGCGCAGGTCGGTCTTGCCGATGCGGTTTTGCGCGCCGCAGAAGGCGACCGTGCCGCCGAGGTCCTTCAGCAGGCCGTGCTTGATAATCTTATGGTTGACGACGTGGTCTTGTTTCTTGGAATTGCCGAACCGCCCGAAGGTGCCGATCTGGAAGACGACGTTGTGTCGCTGGCAGGCCTCGACGACCGCGCGGCCCTCGGCGATGAACTTGGTCATCGGCTTTTCGCAGAAGACGTCCTTGCCGGCCTTGGCGGCGTAGATTGCCGCCAGGGCGTGCCAGTGGGGCGGCGTGGCGATGGCCACCACGTCCAGGTCCTTCCGCTCGAGCAGCTTGCGGAAGTCGGTGTATCGGGTTCTGTTGTCCGGCTCGCCGCCGATGTGCTTCGTGTCGACGTCGCACACCGCGATCTTCTTTCTCGCTCCCAGGCAGCCGATCCCCGCGTCGGCCCGCTTTCCGTTGCCGATGACGGCATAGGTGGCCGTGTCGCTGGGGGCGTCCTGTCCCGGGCCGCCCAGCACGTGTCGAGGGACGATGCTGACGGTCGCCACCGAGACGGCCGAGGCGCCGAGGAACCGGCGGCGGGTAACTTGGTTACGCGTGGTCATGTTCGATCTCCTTTCACAGCCGGCGATGCCGGGCTATTTGCCGGTGAAGATTTCCAGGGCCTGGCGGATCGTCGCCTCACGCTTTCCCTCCGCGCCGCCCAACGCAGCCTGAAGGGCTTTCGCCCCCGCCGAACCGCCGATGGCGAGCATGGCCTGTGTGGCCGGTTCGCACAACCGGTCGCTACCGAGCAGCTTGGCCAGCGCGGGGATCTCCTCCGGCCGCCCGCACAACTGCAATTGTCGGCAGATGAACGCCTTCAGTTCTTCTGAATGCTTCGCGTCGAGCTCCTTGGCGAGCGTCTCGGCGACCATCTTCCGCTGGCCGTCGGCGTCGCCGCGCGCGGCGTAGATCGCCAGGGCGTGCAACGCGTACTTCGGTTTTACGCCTTGCGGGTCGCCGAACTCGTCGCCGACCATGCCGAGCAGCTCTCTGACCGCTGCCGGCCCGCCCGAGACCAACTCCTTGCCGAGTTGCTCGGCGGCTTCGTAACTCTCGGCGGGGATCTTGTCGAGGATTTCAGGATTCACGATACCACCTTTCTGATCTGACAGTCAAAGTCGGTAACACAAGTCCGTGTATCGAACGAGGTTGGCAAGCACCCACGGCAGGAGTCGAACCCGCAACCTTGGGATTAGAAGACACGGGGGTATTCTCTGGGAAAACGAGGGTTTACGCAACCTGCTTGCCAAGCGCTTGTCATAGACGACCCCGATCTTGCCACGGCGGTCGAGGCGTGGCCGACGCTGCCGCCGGGGAACAGGGGGGCGATTCTGGCGCGGGTCGAGGCGGGGTGAGGCCGCCGGGTTGCGACGTGGTCTGCAACTTTCGATCGGGCGCCGGTTCGATTCCATAAGCTTTCAAGATGTTGCAGAAGAAAAGATCACTTGCAAGCTGAAGAGTTTTCTGGAAATCGGTTGCGAGGAGGAAAGCGGTGCAGTATACTGCTTCGGGAAGTCCGTGATGCGCGAATTGGGGGGCAGTAGGGGCCCTGAGTCAACCGTGTTCTAATCAGGAGCGTTTGTGAGGCGAGTGACGATTCCAGCAATGGAAGGGCTTGTTCTGGCGGCATGCGAGTGAGCTGTTGCCCAGGAAGCTTCCAAGAACACCGGCACCATTGAGGCCAAGATCGATAGCCCCCTACGCCAGGCGAAGCGAAGGCCTGGTGTTGATCAAGTCGGCTCCGGGCAAGTTCAAGCGCCCGGAGAAGAATCCGGTGATGGGCCAGAAAAAACTGGTTTTCATCCCCCGCGTTCTGCCGGTCGTGGTGGGCACAACGTCGATTTCCCCAACAGCGACGTCGTCCGGCACAACGTCCTCGAAGCAGTCGGTGGAGCAGTTTACCCGCGAAATCCGGCTTTCGGGTGGAAGAATACCCCTTACATCCACGGTAAGATGTGGCTTGCGTGAGATCATTAGGGGTTGTCAACGCAGACGGCTTTCGCCAAGATTATGAGGCTCAAGCGTGGCGTCAGGAATTAGGGGCGTTGGCATTGTCTCCAGCCGCTACACCCAAGATGAGACGCGCACCAGCAGGCGAGACATTCATTTGACGCACCGATTCCTTCCGAAAGAACAGGAGTTATGAGTCCTGACGATCTCAGAGACCGCGCCAGCGCCGGACGGGCAGTTCGACATCATCTGTTGCTATCGCTGGCGAAGGTAGGCGCCTTTCTCGGCGTGGCGGCGGTGCTGCTGTTGGTGGTGCTTCCCAAGTTGAGCGGGGAGTACGTGCAGTCTCCGCTGGTCGACTCCCGCACGCTGATTTGGGTGGCGATGCAGATCCACCTGATGTTCGCGGCGTTCGTGCTGGGTGTGCCGATCTTCGCGTTGATCGTGGAGGTCGTCGGGGCCGCCACCAAGAGCGAGAAATATGACCGGCTGGCCTGGGAGTTCACCCGGCTGTTGACGCTGGCCTTTATCACCACGGCCGTGTTCGGCCTGCTGGGGCTGACGGCCCTGGTGGTGCTCTATCCGAAGTTCACCGTGTATCTGGGCTCGATCTTCTCGCCCACGTATTTACCTTATGCCGCGCTGATCGTCGGCGACGCGGTGCTGCTGGTGTTTTATTTTTACGCCTGGGACGTGATGAAAGGGCGGCTGAAGTGGCTGCACATCGGCATTGGGCTGTCGCTGAACCTGGTCGGCACCGCACTGATGTGCATCGCCAACGCCTGGACGACCTTCATGATGAGCCCGGGCGGTGTCAGCGAGCAGGGCGCCTTGATGTCGCTTTCCGAGGCGATTCAGAATCCGCTCTGGTGGCCGATCAACGTCCATCGACTGATCGCCAACACCGCCTTCGGCGGCGCCATCGCGGCGGCTTACGCGGCGATCCGGTTTTTGACGGCCAAGACGGACCAGCAGCGGGCCCACTACGACTGGATGGGCTACGTGGGCAACTTCGTGGCCATGTGGGCGCTGATTCCTCTGCCCTTTGCGGGGTACTATCTAGGCCGAGAAATGTACGCCTACAGTGCACAGATGGGAACTACGTTGATGGGAGGCGCCTTCTCCTGGCTGTTCATTATCCAGGCCGTGCTGATCGGCGCCCTGTTCATCGGGGCCAACTACTACATGTGGCTCGGGCTGGGAAGGATTCCCGGCGGACAGCGCTACTACAGGTACGTGCTGGGAATGGAACTCCTGATTTTCTTGTCGATGGTGGTCTGGATGACCCCACACACGCTGGTCGCTTCGCTGGCCGAGGCCCGAAGGATGGGTGGGGCACATCACCCACTGCTGGGTGCGCTTGGCGTGATGAGCGCCAAGAATACGGCCGTGAATATTGTGATCCTGACTACGTTTGTTTCCTTCGTCTTCTATCGGCGCGCCAACAAGCAGCGTGTGGCGTCTCGCCCCCGCGGCGGCTTCAGTGCCCCGGTGTTTATCGTCGCCTTGTCGCTGTTTCCGATCGTCTATTGCGGCGTCAACGGCTTTGTCAGCGAGGGGGCCCGGGCCGAAAAAGAGATTCCCCTTCTGGAGCGGGAGGTTGACGAGCTGCGCGAGGAAATCCGCACGTCGGAAGCCCCCATGCTCGAGGCCCTGCACCTCGATCCGGAGGAAAAGGACAAAGGGGGAAAACTCTACGAGCTGGGCGGCAAGGAAGCCGAACTCGAGGAGCTGCGGCTGACGCCCGGGCGACTCCATGCGGAAGGATACCGTTGGCTCACGGGGATCTTCGTGGTGCTTCTGGCGTTGGCACTGGTGGACATGTTCCTGGTGCGGGGAAGGATCGGCAGCCCGCTGCAATGGGTGATTCTTCTCGGGGCGGCGGGGATCGTCGTGTATTACGGCATCAAGGGCTATTATGTGGACACCGAAGTGCGGATCGGCTACTCGGTCTACCAGGTGATGGCCGTGCTGTTCGCCATCCTGGTGGTTACCGCGATCGACCTGTTCATCTTTTTCGGCTCGAAGTCGCTGGGCGAGGTTCAGTGGGGGAAGATGCCGCCGAGGGCGCAATACGTGCTCGTGTTGCTGGGGGTCGTCTTCACGCTCACCATGGGACTGATGGGATTCGCACGATCAGGAATTCGCGAAACCTGGCACGTTTACGGAGTCGTGCGGGACACGTCCCCGCAGGCTTATACGCCGACCCTGGGATACGCCGCCGTCGTAATCACGGCGGCCACCTTGATTTTCTTCGGGCTGTTGTTCGTGATCTTCCGGTTCGGCATGCGTAGCAAGGAGACGGCGGAGTGAACAACGTGAGAAACCTGTTGCTGTTCGTGGCGGCCATCTCCGGCGGCTTCGTTTATATCTGCAACGCGATTCCCCAGATCGAAAGCCAGCCGGCCGGCGAGCAGACCAGCGCCGCGTCGCTCGACGAGTTGACCGCCGAGGAGCTGGTGGCGGCGGGAAAAAAGATCTTCGAGAAAGAAAGCTCCCAGTGTCTGACTTGCCACTCGATGGCCGAGGACCCCAAAGCCCGATGTCCGAAAATGGAAGGGCTCGGTGCGCAGGCCGCCGGGCGTACCGGCCTCAGCGCGGCGGAATACCTGGTTCAGTCGGTCTACAACCCCGATGCTTTCATCGTTTCCGGATTCCCCAAGAAACAGATGACCCCGGTCAACAAGCCGCCGATTGCGCTTTCGGACGCCGAGATTCTCGCGGTGATCGCGTACCTCAACTCGCTGGGTGGCAACACCGACGAGGCCTTTATTGAGCAGCTCCGCGAAGCACGGGGGAACAAGGATCTGGTGACGCCGAAGGAAGGCGTCAAAGAGGTCAAGCTGCCGATTCTAGCGGGCGATGCGGAGGCCGGCCGGAAGATTTACGAGGGCAAGGAACTGGCCTGCAACAAGTGCCATAAGCTGCGCACCGAAGGCGGCGAGGTCGGCCCGGAACTGACCGCCATCGGGGGCTCGCAGAGCGCCGAGTATATTCTCGAGTCGTTAATCGAACCCAGTGAGGTGATCGTCAAGGGATACAAACAGATGATCGTGCTGCTGGACACGGGTTTGGACGTTCGCGGCACGCCCATCAAATGGGAACCGGACGAGAAGCACCCCCGCACACTTTGGATCAGCGTGCTGGAGGGTGGCGAGGTGGTAGAGAAGGAGATTGACCTTCAGGACGTTACCACGCTGGGCGATACGGTGGTGGGAGTCGAGCGCGACGGCGACCTGCTGGACCTTTGCGGGCTGTACGTGGATGGAGATGAAAAGAGCGGGGTCACGCTGAAGATTCTGAAAGCGGACGGCGAATTCGCCCAGAAAGACGGTGGCTGGGTCGAGGAGCATTTTTCGGCGGCAGAGATCGAGTTTATCAATCTCCCCATGTCGCCGATGCCGGAGAACTTCCCGGAGTCGCTCACCCCGCAACAGATGTACGATCTGGTGGCGTATCTGCTGGCACAGAAAGAGAAAGAAGCAAAGCCATGAAGCGCGTGGCGTCGATAGTCTGGGCGGGGTTGCTGTACGTGAAGCGCGTGCCGTCGGTAGTCTGGGCGGGGTTGCTGTTTGGGTTGCTGTACGTGTTCTTCGAATACGGCATCGGCCCGTTGACCGGTAAGTTGACCGGTACGCCGGCACCACTGCCTTCGAGCCTGGTGCTGATGTATACCGGCATGGCCGGCTTGGCCATCCTGTTGTATTGCTCGGTGCAGGAAGAGAAATGGCAGCAGTTCCAACAGCCGGTGTTCGACTTTCTCGGCGATCCCGCGCTTCTCTGCCCGGCGACGCGAGTGGCCCGCCGGGTAGTGTTGGTGTGCGTTCCGCTGGGGCTGGGATGGCAGGGCTACGTGTGGGGCTCGGCGCAAGCCGATCCGCCGGTCGATCCGCCCGGGGTCCACTTCAGCCTGCCGGGGAAGTACCTGGAGGTGAAGAATCCCCTGCCCTGGACGGACGAGAATATCCGCCAGGGCGGCATCCTCTACATGCAGAACTGTGCGATGTGCCACGGCGACGCCTTGGACGGAAACGGTATTTTTGCCCGGGCGTGGCAACCCAAACCGGCCAACTTCCGCGACACCGGCACGATTGCTACACTCGACGAGAATTACGTCTTCTGGCGGATCAAAGAGGGCGGGCCCGGCGTTCCAAGAGGCTCGATCGAGTATCGCTCGAGCATGCCCGTTTGGGACGGAGTGCTCACGGACGAGCAGATCTGGAAAATCATCATGTTCGAATACACCAACGCCGGAGTGAAACCGGCGGTAAGAGCGATGGAATGATGCGCAAGGACCCCCTCGTGATTGCCTGCCTGGCGACGCTCTTGGCGGCGTGGACAGCGGCCGGTGCGCAACCGCCGGGCCAAGAGATCTACATGAAGCATTGCTTCTGGTGCCATGGCGAAGAGGGCCGCGGCGACGGGCCGGCGGCCACCGGGATGCTCCCTCGGCCACGCGACTTCGTGGGCGCCGAGTATCGGATCCGCTCCACGGCCCACGGGCAGCTTCCCACCGACGAGGACCTCCGCCGCGCGATTGCCCAAGGCCTGCCGGGCACACCCATGCCCGGCTGGAAGGACTTCCTCAGCGACGAGCAGATCGAACAACTGGTCGAGCACCTCAAGTCGTTCTCGCCCCGTTTCCGGACGGAGAAACCCGAGCCCATGAAGACTCCCACCGGGACCGGCTCGGCCGAGCGCGGCAAGGAGGTCTACGTCAAGGCCAAGTGCTTCCTGTGCCATGGCGAGTCGGGCCGTGGAGACGGCGGGATCACCGCCGCGCTGGACTATCAGTGGGGTCTGCCCCATCCGGCCCGTGATTTGACCCGGGGATGGACCTTCCGCGGAGGGCACCAGCCGAGTGATATCTACTTGAGAATAACCGGCGGGATCAACGGCACGCCGATGGGGCCCTACCAGGACTTGCTCGAGGATCAAGAGCGCTGGGACCTGGCTCACTACGTGGCGTCGCTGGACCGGGAGCCGGACGAAAGCAGCGATGATTTCGTGGTGGCCGCGGCGCACGTCGAGGGCGACCTCCCGGACGATCCCGAGGCGGCCGCGTGGAAAGACGCCACGGCAATCAACGTTCCGCTGGCCGGCCAGGTCGTGCTCGACCCGCCCACGCGATGGTGGACCCCGACCGCCGTCACGGCGACCGTTCGGGCGCTGTCTAATGGTCGGGAGATCGGATTCCTGCTTCAGTGGAA
>SDBV01011798.1_pt1 | contig 11268 bp, 9 predicted proteins | sample 2277081 | NCBI WGS metagenome assembly SDBV01 (sample SAMN10402039, study PRJNA504765) | marine sediment metagenome | isolation source: marine sediment core GS10_PC15, 223 cmbsf | place: Arctic Ocean: Southern Knipovich Ridge | collected 2010
ACCAATGGTGGGTATATAATCAGTGAAGCCCAAATACAGGCAATGATGGAGGGTAATATTCCTGATCTTTTAACCGGGGTTAAAGCTTTTTGGATTAGAGTTAAAGATATGTTACGACCCTTCCAGATCGGAGGCGAATATCAGCGTACCGGGTATTTTTTCTACAAAAAATCACTTAGACACAATATAGTATCCTTTCTTTTCTATGGAACTATGTTTCTGTTATCCATCCCCGGGGGTTATTTCCTTCATCAAAAAAACCAGCACATTTTTTACCTTTTCATCAGCATTATTTTGATCTATCTTTTAATTCACGGTTTTTTTATTTCTTATACAAATTGGAGATACAGACTACCGCTTGATGCAATCTTTATTATTGTTGGTTGTTATGGTCTAACAAGAATTATGAAGTATTTAAGATCTTCCTATGATTCTTTCAAAAAGTTAGATTAATCTGATCAACGACCTTGCTGCCAAGGCAGAATTAAATAATCTTTCAAAACTGATAAATGATATTAATCTCTCAGGTTATTACGGTTATGTTTTGAGATATAGAAATACCCTGGGGTACAAAGAATACTATGAAAGTTTTAATCTCTATTGGGGATACGGATATTGACAGTATGGTTATGGTAAAAAACAGAAGGATTATTATTTGAATATAATTTCATTTTTAAGAAAATTATACCAACATCAGACTGTAAAGAATGTTGGCTACCTAACTGCTGGTAACGTTTTATCTCAGATAATATCTCTTATTGGAGCTTTTTATATTCCGAAACTTTTAGGACCTGAGCAGTATGGTATATACAATACTGTCACCGCCTATGTTGGATTATTTGCTGTATTTACATTTGGCGGATTAACCAAAGTAATCATTCGGGAAGTAGCAAAGGATACTTTAAGAACCAGAGAAATATTAGAAGCAACTATTGGATTAAGAAACTTATTTTCCATTTTCGCGACTATTCTTTCAATCATTGTTGTTTTATTTATTGATTATGAGTTTGGTACTAAAACATATATAATAATCTATTCATTTAGCTTATTATTTCAGGGAACTCAAAGCTCACTTAATACTATTTTCCAATCTCATCAGCGAATGAAAATATTGGCAATAATTGCTTTGATAAGACAATTAATAATAGTTCCTGCTGCAATAATATTACTTTATCTGGGATATGGTGTTCTATCTATTATAATTCTTCATTTGGCAATAGAATTACTGATTCTGCCGATTTTATATAGATATTCTCAAAAAATTATTGCGTTTAATATTTTTAGCAAATTGAAGTTTGTTAAATATTATATTTTCAGTGGTGCCCGGTTTTCTCTTTTATCATTTTTAAACATTTTGAGTGGTAAAATTGATTTGATAATGCTTTCATTGTTAACAACTCCACAAAATGTTGGTATTTACGCTTTAGCATATAATTTGGTTAATAAAGGTCTTATCCTTAGATCTCCAATTTCACAAAGCTTATTTCCTTACTATTCCCATAAATTCAATACTAAAAAACCACAGATTGGTGATTTAATTATGCATATGGGGTTAATTTCAATTCCTTTACTTATTTTTTTAATCCCGGCAATTCTTTTTATTGAACCGTTTATAGCTAATGTTATAGGAAATGAATTCAAAGAATCAGCGAATATTTTTAGTGTGCTTGTGCTATATCTAATTTTAAATTTTAGCGTAATCCCCTGGGGGTTATTCATGCAAACAACAAATAATGAAAAGTATTCTCTTATTATAGTTAGTGCTTGTGCTATCTTAAATATTGCTTTAAATCTTGTATTTTTCAATTTATATGGAATTATTGGTATTGCTTATTCAACCTTAATAGTAGAGATAACAAGATATATTTCACAAATTGGTTTTACATTAAAAATATATTCTAGGAATATATGGAACCTATAATTATATTGGGTATGCATCGCTCGGGTACATCATTGGTAGCTGAAATATTGCAGGAAATGGGATTGTTTATCGGTAAAGATTTAAATATTCATTATGAATCTAAATCGATTCTAGAAATGAATAATTTCATTTTATCTGTTGCACACAGCTTTTGGGATTATCCCCTGCCAATTGAAAAATTAATTAGTAACAAAAAATCATTTAATAATTTAGTTAATATATTGAAGGATAGGAATAATAATTTCCGATCAAAAAAGAATTTTTGGGGTTTGAAGAATCTATTATTTAGTAATCAAGATGGAATTATTTGGGGTTGGAAAGAACCCAGAACAACATTAACATTTCCATTCTGGTTGAAAATATATCCAAATGCTAAATTTCTATTTATTTATCGCAATGGAGTGGATGTGGCAAGTAGCCTATTAGTAAGAGAACAAAAAAGAGAAGGTAATATTACAAACAAAGTTAACTCATTAAGATGTTTAGATTTAGATGAATCATTCAACCTTTGGGAAGAGTATAATTCAATTTTTTTGAATTATAAAAATTTAATAGATGAAGACAAGCTATTCTGCTTTTCATATGAGCAATTTCTAAAAAAACCAATACAAGTAGTAAATGAGATCGAAGAATTCCTAGGAATAATGCTTAATAAAAAAGATACCATATTAAAAAAAATAAATAAAAATAAAAAAAATAATTTTAGAAATAACGAATTGCTTAATACGTTTTATAGAAAAAATAAAAACAGTAAAATAATGACAAATTTTAACTACAATAAAATAACATAAAATATTGAAAATCAATATAAATATAAGAGCAAATAAAGTATTCAACTTTCATTTACATCATTATAACAAATGGGTAGATAATCTATTTCTCAAACTGGATAAAAAGCTTATTAAACGATTTAAACCATTAATTTTTATACCAAGTATAACAGAAAGAAGGGGGGGGAAAACTTCTTATGCTGAGTGGGCTTATGTAATAGGATTATTCCAATCAATAATTTATGATAATATAGATTCTAATAAAAACAATATAATAATCGACGTAGGCTGTGGAACTGGACTATTATCCATGGCTGCTCGTCCATATGTTAAGTATAATGGTTGTTATTGTGGTATAGATGTAATGATTAATGATATTAATTTTTGCAATAACCATTATCCTAAGAAGTACAACAAGTTCATACATCACAAAGTTTTTAATAAAACCTACAGTCCAAATCAAAGTGAGAAAAATTTAGTATGGGATATTGAAGATGAATCTGTTGACCTAGTTACAGCATTAAGTGTATGGACTCATTTATTAAGAAAAGATGCAATTTTCTATTTTAAAGAAATTTACAGAATATTAAAGCCAAATAAAAGGGCAATTATTACATTCTTTATTAAGGATAAATATTATGATTATAAAAAACAAATTGAATATCCAAAAAGTTTTTATCATAAAACTGATGTAAATAGATGGATCTTTGAAAAAGAAATTGATCAAAATTGGTTTACAACTAATTGGACCAAAAATTCGGAGGATGCTATCGCAATAAATAATGAGTCTTTAAAGATTCTTTTAAAAGAATCCGGATTAAGACTTTTAAAATACTACCCAGGCACGTGGAAAGAAACATCTGGCTTATATTTTCAAGATATTTTAATACTTCAAAAAAGTATTTGATAAACATGAGTATTGTTACGCAAAATTTAATTGATATAATACTCCCCATTTATAATCCTAATCAAAAAATTTACGCGGCTATTGACAGTGTCCTTGCACAAACTTATATCCATTGGCATTTATATATAATTGATGATGCTTCAGAAGATAATATTATAAAAAAACTAAGAAATATATATGCATATTATTCAGATAAAATTACTTATTCACAATTTGAAGAAAATAAAAGAGCCGCTGCCTGCAGGAATTATGCAATTAAACAAGGAAGCGGCGAATATATAGCATTTATTGATCAGGATGATGTTTGGGTTTCTAATAAACTAAAATGCCAAATAGAATTTTTGGAAAGTTCCGGATATGATGCAGTTCATGGCAATGTTCAATATATTGATACTACAGATAATATAATAAAACAAGAAAAATGGGAAAGCGATAATGAAAGTAGAAGAGAAGTTGATTGGTGTAATTTATCGAAAACCAAACTTTCAAATAAAATATTACGAAAACCAAATATTAGAATCATATCTTCAGTTGTTACCAGAACGATTTTTGAATCTATTGGTGGATTTAAAGATCAATTTTTTGGAGGAGAAGATGAATTATTTTGGTATGAAATTGCAAGAAGTGGAAAAATTGGTTACATAAATAATATACTTTTTTTTAGACGAGTGCATGAAAATAATACTATGAATTTATACCAAACGCAACGACTTTATGGATATTTAAAAACTCTTGATTATATTAACAAAACGTATAAAAATGTAAGGAAAGACATAATAGATAATAAGCGTAAAGAAAAGTTGTATGCTTTATTCAAGCAAGGAATAATTCGAAAACATTTTTATTATGTAATTTATTCTTTCAGTCTATTAATTTTAAAATTCCCACACTTCTTTTACAAAAAAATCAAGTTAACAATGATATTGAATAAAAATTATAATAGTTATTAAAATGAGATTTTGTTTAATATCAGAAAACAATATTGATGAAGCAATTGGAGGAGCTGAAATTCAATGTAAATACATTGCACTCGAATTAGTGAAACGCGGGCATAATGTACATTATATTTATAAAAGTAATTTTAAAAGAAACCCCTTTAATGACAATGGCATTTTCTTCGAACCGATCTATATACCAAAGATCATTCAAAAAATAATATCTCGGCTTATACCGTTAAAATTAGCAGTTGAATATATTCTTCTTTATAAGTCTATGAAAAAAATTCGAGCAGATTATTGGTATTACCGTTCAGTCAATACATTTTTGGTTTCTTTAGTTAGAATAAAAAACAAATTTGGGGGCAAATTGATTTATGCTTTATCAATGGATATGCAGACTAGGAAGTCAGGATGGATTAACAGATTTGGACGATTCTACCATAACAAGTTTGAAAAAAAATTAAATTCGGTAAATTATTTTATTTTTCAAAAGTTATCTCAAAAAACCGCGTTTATAAATGAATATTCGTATGATGGTATTGTAATATATAATGGTCATCCGTATGAGCCTAATTTTATAAAAGGGAAGATATTAGACCCATCAGTTTATCCTTTAAAAATTATTTGGCTTGGTAATTTGAAAAAAATAAAACAACCTGAAAAGTTTATAGAGTTAGTTATGAAATTACATCATCTACCGATTGAATTTCACATGGTTGGAAAGAAATCACCATATTTCGATGATTTAATTACCAAAACGACAAGGGAGATTAAAAATTTTCATTATCATGGGCAGTTAGATAATATGGCAGTATTGAAAATGATTAGCACATCAAGCTTAACAATTAGCACATCAAGCTCAGAAGGTTTTCCAAATGTTTTTATTGAAAGCTGGAAATTTGGTGTTCCGGTTATTTCTTTAATTAATCCCGATAGTTTATTTAGCACATATGAAATCGGCTTTGCTTGTAAGGATATCGAGGAGATGATTGATAAAGTCAAATACTTAATAAGTAATCGTTTGGTTTATCAAAAGATGTCCGCCAACTGCTTAAAAATATTCAATAAATACTTCCGTATTGAAAAAAATGTGAGTTTAATGCTGGAATATATAAACGATAATTAAAACAATTAACCTTTGAGCAATTGTAAAGATATTATAGGTATTCTAAAAAATATAATTAAAAAATCTTTCTTCTTCTCATTATTGATATATTTTCGTTACTTGATAAACCGATATTTCGTAAAAAGATTAATTCGCTCTTATATACTTTCAAAAAACGTTGAACTACAGGCTGTCGATGAAAATATTTGTTTCTTCGGCTATTACAATATATCTCCAAATAACAGTAAGGGAGATGTTTTATATTTGAAAGTCAATCAGGAAAAAATTAGAGGAAGCCTACATGAACCAGCGATGATCATGTTAAAGAAACGTAATGGTGAAATCAGACATTTATGCCACACCTTATCTTGGAATTGGCAGCAGGGATGTATGTTGCAATGGCTCCATCGAAGCGCAGATCAGATTCTTTTTAATGATTACGATGAAAACATGGACAGATATATTTCAAAAGTAATTAATACGAATGGAGAATTAATTAAAACTTATGATATACCTGTAAATAATATAAGTAAAAGCAAGAAATTTGCTCTGAGCCTTAATTATTGTAGGTTAGCAAAAATGAGACCTGCTTATGGGTATTTTAACAAAAAAGATTCCGTTTTACCTTCTGACAAGGAAGATGGTATTTGGCACCTAGATCTTATAACTGGAAAATCAAATCTAATAATATCATTAGAACAATTGAAACATTTATCTTATTCATTCACGATGGAATATGCAGAACACAAAGTAAATCATATCGACATTAACCCCTCCGGAACAAGATTCATGTTTTTGCACAGATGGTTAGGACCTCATGGCCGTTTTACACGTTTGGTTACGGCCAACATATTGGGTTTAGATATTTACATACTTAATGGTGATAATATGACTTCACATTCATGCTGGCTTAGTGATGATTTAATCCTTTCATTTTGCGAGTATAATGGAAAACAAGATTATTTTCAATTTAAAGATCGAACTGATGAAATTAATTGTTTTGCTTCTAATATTCCAAAAATAGACGGTCATCCTTCTGTGTCAATCAATGGAAAATTGATAATTACTGATACCTACCCAGATAATGCAAGATTTTCAAGTTTGTACATTTTTCAAAAAGATAATTACAATTTAAGAAAACTTGGTAGGTTTTATCAGCCTTTGAGGTATAAGAATGAAAAACGGATTGATTTGCATCCGAAATGGTCCTTTGACAGTAAATCTGTTTTTTTTGAATCAGGACACTCTGGGCAAAGACAACTTTATGAGTTGAGGATAAATATTTAAGAATAACGCATTGTGCTATTAACATGCTAACACATATTTTAAAGGGTTTAACGGTTTGTTAATTAGTCGATCCTGAATAACTTATTACCATATTGATAATCAGGTACGTATAGCTAATAACATTGATAGATTTATAGTCTTAAATTGCAAGGTTTTTAGCAAATTGTAATAAAATCTTGCAAATTATGCTAGGCAAATCACCCGATCAAAATCAAATGAACCTCTTCCGAGGAACATTAATAGAGTTTATTAATCTGGAGCATCCATTGGTCATTCTGACTGATAAAATTCCCTGGGATAAATTGGAAAAGGAGTTCTCCGGTTTCTACTCCCATACTGGCCAGCCATCCAAGCCTGTACGCTTTATGGCTGGTCTGCTTATTCTCAAACAGATGTACGATCTGGGTGATGAGACCATCATGTATGACTGGGTGAGAAATCTTTATTTCCAATACTTCTGTGGAGAGTCGGAATTTCGGGCCATGATGATATCAGTGATAATGCTGGAGGGCAAGGGGAAGATGCATAGAAAACGTCGATTTATCTTCAAACAAGGAAATCCCCAATCAAGGGAAATTGAAACTTGATGCCAGCTTGGCTGATCAGTACATTACTTACCCGACGGATTTGAAGCTGCTCAACACGGCCAGATAAAAAATCGAGCGGCTGATTGATGTTTTGTATAAAAAAGAAAGTTTTAACAAAAAGCCATGGACTTATCGTCACAAAGCAAGGAAGGAATATCTTGTTGTATCCAATAAACTCAGTAAAAGTAAAAAGGAGCTTAGTGTTATTATCGCCAAATAGTAACGATATGTGATGAGAAATATCTCCTGTATTGATAATATGCTCGATGAGCTTGAGCCTGTTCAGAAGTAGTTTCCAATGGAACACAGGGATCAGAAGATTCGATCAGCAGATGTATATGTACCGCAGCAAGGTATATAAGTGCAGTGACCAGATTGTAAGGGGCAAAGACGTGGCCGATGTGAAGTTTGATACGAAGATCAATATCAGCGAGGTTAAGGGTTGTACGTTTTAACCATATCAGTTGGGACAATTACAATAAGGATGGTGACCTGTAAAAACATGTTGAAGATATTATACAATTGTACGGATGTTATCCTGAATTGTTCTTGGTGACAGGAAGTATCTGACGCGTGAAAACCGGAATTACCTGAAAAGCATGGGCATAAGAATCGTGGGCAAACCGCTGGAAAGGCGGCCATAGCGAAACTTACAGGATCTCAGAAGTTTAAAACCAGGAAAGAATAGAATATGCGCAATCAAGTTGAGTGTAAGTTCGGCCATGGTAAAAATGGTTACAACCTTGACCAGATCAGAGCAAAAGGAATAGATACATCCGAATCATGGATATCAGCCATCTTATTCATTATGAGAGTGACCGTAGATTACGGTTACTTTTTGGCTTTTTCTGTGATGAACCGTTTAAGTACAGTTTTTGGCGGTAGTGGTATACGATCGGATTCAGGTCGGCAATAAAAGAGTGCGATCGTCATGAGAAAATCAGCAAACCCAAGTAAATTAATAATAATTCAGAATCAATGGAGATAGTAGGATTAGGTTCGATTTCAGATACTAGAATATTACTATATTATGTTTTTGTTGGGCTTGGTGCATTTCATTTTGTTTATAAGTTTGGATTAAACAGGATTTCTTTATTTGTTTTATTAATTTTTTGGGAAGGAATATTTGGCTTTCTTGCCAAAAATGGATTCTTCAATTATGATTTATATAAAATCGCTGTTCTCAGTTATGCGATTATAATGTATGGACCTAATATATTTGAAAAGAAAAACAAAACAGATGTTTACATAAATATTGCTTTTCTATTATTTTCCATTTTTTATTGGACCACATATTTTTTAAACATTCAACCAATTTTCACCGTAGCAAGTCAATTTAGTATAAAATATGTAATCCCGTTTCTTTTTTATCATGCTATAAAAGACATGGTATTTTCATCTAAAAAAACAAATTACCTTTTAAGGCTATTTCTCTACATTATATATTTACAAGTTGCATTTAGTGTTTTAAAAGTATTTATTTTTGGGGTTCTAACAGAGTCAATTGTGGGGTCCATTCAAGGTGCTGGCGGAGGAACGGCAGTTGTTTTGCCTGTTTTAAGTTACTTTTTATTCTATTTATTCAAAAACGGTCGTTTTGATCTAAAAGATTGGTTAATTATTACCTCCTTTATGATTGTTGCCGTCGCAAGTAATAAAAGAGCCCCAGTGTTTATTTTTCCATTATTTATATTTTTTACACTAACATATGTACAAAAATCTATTAGAGCATTTACTTTATTAAAATATATACCCGTTGTTTTTATTTTATTTTATTTTGGAGTTAAAACTAATCCCTCCTTAAATCCAGAAAAGTCTACATGGGGAAGTTTTAATCTTAGATATGCAATTGATTACGCTCTTTATTATAATTTTCAAACAGATAATTTGCTAAATGATGAACTTGGAGGTCGTGGAGGCGGATTAGTCTTAATATTCAATCCTGAATCACTTAATCTTAAAAGCATCGACAATGTACTATTTGGACATGGGGTTGCTGATGTTGTTACGAGAAAATATGGAAAATTTGTTGGTGGCTCTGAATATGGCCTTATCCATGAGGGAGCCATTGGTGTGGGGGCAGGTATTCGGAAAATTTATATGCTAGGATATGTAGGTTTAATATCCTACCTCTTGTTGGTATTTTCTTATTTAAGGATAATAAAGAACAAAAAGTTTGTTCTTGCGTTTTTAGGTTTATTTTTCTATGACTTTTTCCTTTATGGAGATATTTTATTTACACACAATTCCCTGGCGGCTTTAGCCATTTTTATTTGCTTGTTTTCGAGCAGGTATAAAATTAGAGTTTGATCATTATATGTTTTTAAGGAAATATGCATTAACGATAATATTGTTTACTTTAAAGTTATGAAAATTTCTTACCCGAAAAGGATCCTGTATATTCACAACCAGTCATTTAGTCCTAAATCAAAAGGTGCCATAGATACCACTTTATTACAGGTGTTTTCTATGTGCAATTCTTTTACGCAACATGTGGATCATGTTAAGTTATATATGGAAGGAGATAACCTATTTCTGGAGCGACTCGAAGATTTTGAAAGAACAACATTCAATTCAAAATTTTTATTTGAAATAGATTGCTGGAAGAGATTACATAAGAACAGATTACTAAACCGCTTAATTATTCAGAAAAAAATCAGAAAAATTGTGGAGAGCGAAAATCCAGATGTCATTTTTACACGTGATGCATTTTTTTTAAGGTCTATTTTAAAAACAAAAACTCCGTTAATTTATGAGTCACATAGTGCAAAACAGCATAACCGATTATTTTTTGTTCACAAAATACTGCAAAGAGAAGTTCTCCGGGCCTTAAAAAAAGATAACTTCCTGTGTTTGTTTTGTATAAGCAGGGGGTTATCAGAGCATTGGGAAACCCTTGGTGTCAACAAAAAGAAGCTTTTCGTATGGCACGATGGATTCGATAAGAATTTATTCTTTAAGCAGCTCAATAAAAAAGAAGCCCGTGTAAAAAATCAACTTCCAAAAGACAAAACTATTGTAACGTATACTGGTGGATTATATCCGGATCGTGAGATAGATAATATTCTTAAACTTGCTCATGTATTTCAGGATGTATTATTTTTAATAATAGGGGGGCCTGAAAAAAACAGGGAATATTACCAGAAGTTGGCCGATCAGCAAAAGGCATTTAATATTATTTTTCTGGGTTTTGTGAATCACAATGACATTCCTTATTACTTATATGCTTCTGATGTGCTTCTAGCACTTTGGTCGTCCAAAGTGCCTACTATCAATTATTGTTCTCCTTTAAAACTCTTTGAATATATGGCTGCCGGACGTATAATCCTAGCGCATTGTTTTCCAACTATAAAAGAAGTATTAGAAGATAATAAAGATGCCATCCTATGTGAACCTGATAACTTTGAATCAATGCAGGATAAGCTTGGGAAAGCGATAATGATCAAAAATAATCCTGTTTTAGGCCGTAAAGCACGTGAAAAGGCTTTTAAGCAATATACATGGGATATGAGAGTTGAAAAATTATTAAACCATTTATACTAATAACAATTATATTGCTTGATTTGTGACAAGTATTTCTCATTGAATTTTTATCAATTGTCTAGTCATTTGTCATTTAAAGAAAGATAAGGCTCTAGTTTAGAATAGCTATTATTTGTATATTTGTTACATGGATATAAAAGAAATCAAAAAGCAGATCCTTGCACTCCCCTTGGGAGACCGGCAACGTTTGCTCAGGGAGGTCGGGGACAC
>SDBV01011799.1_pt1 | contig 11268 bp, 10 predicted proteins | sample 2277081 | NCBI WGS metagenome assembly SDBV01 (sample SAMN10402039, study PRJNA504765) | marine sediment metagenome | isolation source: marine sediment core GS10_PC15, 223 cmbsf | place: Arctic Ocean: Southern Knipovich Ridge | collected 2010
CAACCAAAGCTTTTCTTGCTTGCTGTTTCATCATATACTCTCCTTTTAATAAGTAGTCTTTTTATTATTAAAAACTACATTATCAAAGTACACACCGCTTTTGCAATTTTTTTTATAAAATAATTCAAATCCTGTTTATTTTTAGCATTCAAGCTTGATACACGTGGAGCCTGTATTGATCGAAGTCGAAGTGCATATTTACTAAACTCCTGGCATAATATTAATCCCTGATGTGCCCCGCTCTAATAAGTCAATAAAGTATTTTATGCGTAGGAATTGATAACTATTTGGATGCAGATGATATTGTGGTAACGTATCCAATACCACATACTGAATAGTATTACCAAATTTAAGCATAACAAAACAGAACCAATGCTGTGCGACTCTTTCTACCCCTATATTTCCTTCAATCAAATTTCCAACAATAAAAGTGTGAACAAATGTTGGTTGTTGCAATCCATGCCTAATCCGCTCCATAACTCTTTGTGCTTCATCAAAATCTTTCCTTTCTAAAAGTTGCATATTTAAAAGTGATTCTTTGCGGCTAGAATCAAATACCATAACATCATTAATTATTGAAATACGTTCTAAATCAAGGCCTTGTATTTGCCGTATCCAGTTCTCTAAAACATTCTTTTCAGCTGTTCTAGGACAACCAGTGTCTTGTATAAATTTTTTCGCTGCTTCGTAATTAAATAATTTTTGCAATTCTTGTTGATCGATTGTATCCACATATTTTTGCATCTGTAAAGCGCTTCGCATTGAAAGACCTGGACAATAATCACCCTCTTTAGTTAATGTTCCTTGATTAACTCCGCGCAATTGAATCACGGTACGATCTCGATATTTAGTAGAACACTCTACTTCTCCTTCGGGTACAAATTCTTGTGCTTGCAACCTGCCATCACGTATGACCTTCATAAGCGGCAGCGCTTTAAAATCTGGCGCCGGAAATATGGGACATAGACCAAGCGCTCCAAGTTGATCAGTTGGAATTAAACGGCGAGCTAAGACAAGAATTTGTACTTGTCTTCTACGAGCTTCTTCTTGTCTTTTACGAGCTTGCTCCTCTGCCTCACGACGAGATATTTCTAGTGCCTTCTTAAACTCTTCTTCTTTTCGTTGTCTACGAGCTTCTTCTTGTCCTATACGAGCTTCTTCCTCTGCTCGAGATCTTTCTATTGCCTCCTTAAGCAATTTTTCTTCTCGTTGTCTACGCTCCTCTTCTTGTCTTCTGCGAGCTTGTTCCTCTGCCTCACGACGAGATCCTTCTAGTGCCTTCTTCAATTCTTCTTCTTCTCGTTGTCTATGCTCCTCCTCACGAAGGGATCTTTCCATTGCCTCCTTCAATTCTTCTTCTTCTCGTCTTTGCATATAAGCATCAACTTTTCGAACAAGATCCATTTCTCCTCTTTTCAAATCTGCTGCACGCATTTGCCGTAATTGTCCTGGGGTACGGTTCCTGAGAAAACTTTCTGTATAATCTGCTATCGATAGAGAATTACTTAATAAACCAAGCATTGCTATAATAATAAAAAATTTTGAATTCTTCATATTTATCCTCTCTTTACTTTTCAATTAGTTCAGGCTTTATATTTTAAGGCCTTCTTATTGATATTATATTCTAATTGAAATAATCGAGTCAACGTTTATGTTAATAATTTATTAAAAAGATTATGATTAGAATTAACAGTACTTTTAAACTGATCAACTAACTCTCGTGCAGTATTAACACTTTATGATCGAGGACTAAACAATGATCTACTCTGCAAATATTTTTCTAAAATACCCGCAAACTCAATCAGCAATCGATAATATTATGCATGCGAAACAACATCCAACAATTTTTTTAACATTTTTGTATCATCACAAGCTGCAATTGCATTATTTACCGATGCATAAAATAGATTACACAATTGATCAGGTACCTTATCAAGTTTATTAACCCAGTGAAGCAGCTCGCCTACATCACATTCATCTTCACCCTGCAGGATAAGACTATGTACTTTAGGAATACATTCATTACTCAACTGATCAAACTCCTCAGGTGAAGCGTAAGTGCTATCATTAAAGACAAGAAATTGTTCCAATGCATAATCATGTAATTTTTGTAACCATACTTCAATATCAGCGATTTTAATCGTTAATAGCTTTTTATTAAGCATGATCAATACCTGATGATGCAATAGCTGTTGATGAACTCTTTGCTCCTCTTCTTTTCTTCGTTCTTTTCGCCTCACTTCTTTTTCTGCATTCAAAATAGCTTCTTCATACTCATCAGCATCAACCGGATGCCCATCAACTGTCCATGCTTTCTTTTTTGTTCCATTCACCGTGTCCTCTCGATATACAAATGTACTGCCATTGATAACTTCCTTTTTATAATATACCGACATGATTTCAATAGATCGTTGCTGTCCAACATGCTGATCTTCAGGCAAACCAGTATTTGTTACCCTCTCAGACTTAGCCATAATGGTAGGATATTGAATCTGCATATACCCTATGAAAATAATTACAACCACCATAATTTTTACAATATGAATTTTTCTTGCCATATCATCTCCCAAAAAAGTATCTATATGTAACAACAGCGACTGCCATAACCCTACATAACGCTAATTGAATAATAAAATGTACTCGTGTACCTAAAATGAAATGATTTATCATAAAATATATGGTAAAATATATCATGTATGTTATAAACATATAACTTAATAGAACAGAAGCTATACATACGTTAATACAGAGTAATACTATTAACGCTTAAAAATGTAAAAATAATGAAAAGAAAAAAAGGATATTTTTCTATATCTGCTGTAGCAGAAATGTTTTCAGTTCATCAACAGACAATTAGATTATATGAAAAAGAAGGCCTTATTTCCCCAAAAAGGTCCGAAGGGAATATGCGTCTTTTTTCTGACGAGGATATTAATAGACTTGAAGAAGTTATATACCTTACACATCAACTCGGTATTAATTTAGCTGGTGTTGAAATGATCATGAAGCTTAAAAAGCAGATGAAAAAAATGCAAAAAGAAATGAACGAGTTATTTGAAAAGACGCAAGATCAGCTCTCTAAAGAAACTGAAGCATCAAAAGAAGTAATACAATCAAGCGCAAAACAACTCATGAAGATAAAGAAGAAACAAACAGAAACGTTGTCATCACAACCCGAAGCAGATCAAAATCAAACAACAGGTTCCCAGGAGCACGACCCTGAGAATCAAATCTTTGATATTGACAATTGGAAAATTACATATGATGATTAAAGATGCAACGATAGCATCCAAATAACAAAATGAGGTGATCCATGATAATTAATAAAATCAAAACAGTGCTTTTGCTTGCAGGGCTCAGCGGCTTATTGTTACTTTTAGGGAATCTCTTTGGAGGACAACAAGGAATTAACATCGCACTGGTAATTGCCCTTATTATCAATTGCATCGCATACTTTTTTTCTGAGAGCATTGTATTGCGTTTATACAAAGCACAACGATTAGATAAAACGCACTATAATTGGCTCTATGATATTGTATATGAGCTTGCGCAAACGATGAAGTTGCCAATGCCAAAACTATGGCTTATTAATACACCAATGGCTAATGCCTTTGCTACCGGACGCAATCCACATCATGCATCCATAGCGGTTACAACAGGTATTCTGGAGCTTCTTGAAAAAGACGAGCTTAGAGGAGTACTGGCACACGAATTAGCGCATATTAAAAATCGAGATATATTGGTAACAACTATTGCCGCTACTATTGCAACTGCTATAGGTTATTTGGCAAGTATGTTACGTTATGCAGCATTTTGGGGATCAATCGGGTCTAAACGCCGCAATGGCAATCCTATAGTGATGCTTATAATTGCTATTTTTATGCCTATTGCAGCAACATTGATTCAACTTACTATTTCGCGATCTCGAGAATATCTTGCTGATGAAACTGGGGCACATCACTCACATGATCCACTTGCATTAGCATCTGCTCTTGAAAAACTGCATCATAATATATCATATGCTCATTTACATAATGATGATACACAAAAAGCAAGTACTGCTTCACTATTTATTGTGCATCCATTTACGGCACATACATGGATGTCTCTATTCTCTACGCATCCACCAATGCAGAAAAGAATAGCGCGCCTCCAACAAATATATGAAAAAAATATTTCATTATAAGTATAAAAATGCCAACCTAATAGTAATAAAAAAAATTAATAATCATCACAAGGAGGATATTACCATGACATATAACAGCGCTGGAGATAATGCTAATAACCAGTTCTACATCTCACAAGAATTACTCTGTCTTTTACAATGGATGATCGAACATAATACTGGCACATTAAAAAAAATAATTATCAAAGCCCTTGCTTCTGGACTTAAAAATGAGATACAAAAAACAGAACAGTTCAGTGAAATGCTCGTATCTGAAGATGTGCAATACAGCATCATTGAATTTTTTGGCACACTAGAAACATTACTGCTCGAGACAATTAATGAGCAAGCTGTCCAAAAAGTGCTTGAAAGCAATCTAATGCCTGCTATAGATCATATCGATACAACAATGTGTAGTGATGCAACCGTTCGCTCCAGCATAGAAAAGGCAACACATAAAATAGAAGATAATCCAAAGGAAAATCCGCAAGATTTATTGCTTAAAGAACTGCTTAAACAATGGAAGCCAAATAAAAAGAAGATAGTGTTACATTAACTCTTCTTCTCTCAACAGCTGCTTATAAACCTGATTTTTGACGTAGATTTGTAAAAAAACCAAGTTCACTCAATACTTCACACAATTCGAACATCGGCAAGCCTACAATAGTTGTATACGATCCATTTATTGAATGTAAAAATTGAGCACCAAATAATTCTACTGCTATAGCACCAGATGCTGAAAAACCCAATGATTTTTCTAAATATATATCAATCCATTCATCTGGAATAACAAAATGATACTCAGCAGATACAAATCGCTCAATACGTGTTGCTACCGTCCACTCTCCAGCAGTAAATATCTTTTTATCTAAACAAAATGCCGTACCAACTCGTGCTCCTTGGCGAGCAGCTTTAATTTTGGCAACAGCATCATCCCGACCAACTGGTTTGCCATTAATGACACCATGAGAATCTTGCGACAATGTATCTGCCGTAAGAACAAAGCATGAAGCACCTTCTTCCCCTTCTGGCAAAATAACATGTTCCATTTTATATAATGCGATATTTTCTACCAATTGTTGCAAAGGTAAGCCCCAATCACATCGTGTTTCATCGGCATCTTGCACAACAAGTTGGAAAGGAATGTCTGCTTCACGCAATAATTGTTGACGCGAAAGAGATTTTGAACCAAGAAATAGTATATTTTCCATATAAAAATTAAGAAAAAGATTGGCTGGGGCGGGAGGATTCGAACCTCCGCATCCCGGGACCAAAACCCGGTGCCTTACCGCTTGGCTACGCCCCAATTGCAGCTTAAATGATTAGCCTTGATTGCTTTCTTCTTCAAGTACTTGCACCTTTTTATACTCTTCGATGACATGATCTTCAATCATCTTACGGGTTTCGATATTTAAGGGATGTACAATATCTCTGAATGTTCCGTCCTTTCTGCGACGAGACGGCATAGATACAAAAAAACCTTTATCGCCTTCTATTACTTTCAAATCACGAACGATGAAGCTACTGTCAAAAACAATTGTTGCATACGCCTTTAATCTACCATCATCTTTTGTAGGATAAACCTTTACTTCTGTTATTTCCATGTCGATATCCTCAGAACTATTATACTACTATCTCTTTACAAGATTTTAACTATGTAATTGCATTAATTTTATAGTAAAAGTCCTTTTTGTCAAATAATCTTCACCCTTTTACAAAAGTCAATTATCTTTTCCACCAGCCTGGGCTGCCCGTAATTTCGCCGAACGGGATGCAGGATTATTGCGAATTTCTTCCTCTGAAGGAACAACTACACGGGGAGTAAGAATAACAAGCTCACTTCGTTGAGATCGTTCATTAAAAAAACGCTTCACCAGACGGTCTTCCAATGAGTGAAAACTGATACATATAAGCCGACCACCAGGTTGTAATATATCAAGTGCTACCGATAAAAATGCTTGAATATTATCAAGCTCTTTATTAACAAATATTCTCAAAGCCTGAAAAACTTGTGTTGCTGGATGAATCTTTCTTGTTCTACGTTTTGGAACAACACGCTCAATAATACTGACAAGTTGTCCTGTAGTCTTAATTCTTTTTTTCTTGCGCTCTTCAACAAGCGCTCGTACAATCTGACGCGCATATCGCTCTTCACCAAACTGCCAAAAAATCTGCCGCAATTTCTCTTCAGACGCATCATTAATAACGTCAGCAGCAGTTATTTTTTGATGCGGTGGAGACATACGCATATCCAATAGCGTATCACGATACACAGAAAAACCAGGACGGCCCATGATATGCATTTGTGAGGTACCAAAGTCAGCTAAAATACCATTAACTGTTTTAATATTCGCTTTTTTGATTATTTTATACAAAAGCGCAAAGTTGCCCCATAACAATATGAGACGATCACCAAACTCTTGCTGTAAATCCTGCCCGTATGAATCAAGCATGTGTATATCCCAATCAAGAGCAATCACTTTACATTTTGGTTGGTGCTCCAATATTGCTCGTGTATGCCCACCTGAACCAAACGTAACATCTAGATAGGTATTACCTGGCTGTGGATCCAAATAATGTAAAACTTCTTCAACTAAAACTGATTTATGTGGAAGCACTATTTGTTTATCGATCATTAAAGTATGTCATTATGCATCAAATATTATTCCGTAAACTGTCGTACTAGATTGCCAAGACCTGTTCCCTGCGATCCCTTAACAAGAACTAGCGATTCATTTGTATCTTTCAACTTTGCTTCCAATTGCCGCACAGCATCATTCCACGTAGGAACAATAACATACTTTAATCCCACAGGAACTGTTTTTTCAGTCCATTTTACCATATCACCAACTAAAATAACATAACCAACGGAAGATATTTTTCTTAAAAAGCGTCCTAATTGCCGATGCCAAAAAGGACTATTAACACCAAGCTCAAGCATGTCACCCAACACCGCAATTTTTTGAGCTTTTGTTTCAATATGCTGAAATGACAATAATGAAGCTTTCATACTTTCTGGATTTGCATTATAACAATCATTAATTATTGCACCTTTAGCAGATTTTAATGGTTTAGATTCAAACCTACCAGCAATAATACAAGGCATTTGAATTCCCTGAACAATCTTATCACTTGGTACATCTAACAAATAAGCACATGCTACTGCCGCCAATGAATTACCTACAGCTCCCGCATGCGTATGTTTAAGTACAATAGGAAATTTTTCTTTATATATTTTCAATACGAAACTGATCTGTGAATCACTTACTCTAATTTTCCGTGCCTGTATTTGATTAATCGTTTTAGAACCAAATTTAATAACCGGATGTACATATCCTATATTGGTTAAAATAGACTGATCACCATTAATAATACCAATGCTATCTTCGGTAAAGAATTTAAAAATATCTCTTTTTTCCAATGCTATATCAACCAATGAGCCAAGTCCTTCCATATGACTATGCCCTATGCAGGTAATGGCCGCAGTCGTCGGCTTTAAAAGTGCAACCAATTCAGCCATCTCGCCACGTTTGTTAATGCCAACTTCAAAAATAGCCTTTTGATGATCTGAACGCATTTTTAACATATTTAACGAAATGCCAATCTTAGTATTTTGGTTACCATACGATGCAAGATAATTATCGCCATTAATGGTTAAAATATTTGCAAGTATTTCTTTTGTTGATGTTTTGCCTACAGATCCGGTAATAGCAACAACTGGATAATCAAATTGTAAGCGCCATACTTCAGCAAAACGAACTAATGCTTGCAATGGATTAGGCACAAGAACAACAAGTTTATTTTCTATTTCTTTGTTATTAAGCAACGCAAGACAATCCTTTTTATCTGCAGCTATAATCAATCCAGCAGCTCCCTTTTTGAGCGCATCAGCTAGAAAATCATGACCATCACATTGCGTTCCTTGCAATGCTATGAAAATCTCCCCTGGCTTGATTGTGCGTGAATCAATAGAAAACGATAGGTGTTCAGGAAATTTATTGTATACAATAACTGCTTCAGGCAATGCACCTCGTAAAAAGTATTCATCAAAACGCATTGATAGTCTCCGTCTTTTAATTGATAGACCATTGTTGCGTGTAATAATGATCTATCTCTATTAAATTTTTATAACAACATCTTATGGTGAAAAAAAATGTCTTTTTTTTGCACATTTGTCAAGCAATTTAAATTATTAAATAACTTTCCGTGCTTTACTACCTTGTGCAGGCATAACCAATCCTTGCGCTTCAAGCTTATCAATAATGCGAGCAGATCTATTGTATCCTATTCTAAATTTTCGCTGAAGCAACGATATAGAAACTTCATCAATTTCTTTTAAAAACGTTCGCACTTCATAATATAGTTGATCGTCAGCGTCAGACAAATCATCATCATCTGGTAATTCTTGATGTACATCAAGATATGCAACGTCCTGTTCTGCTCGAATATGATTTGCAAGGTCTTCTATCTCTTTATCAGATACATATGCACCATGCACTCGTTCGATTGTCGATGTTGCTGAATTTAAGAAAAGCATATCACCACGACCAAGTAATTTATCTGCTCCATTACAATCTAAAATAACGCGCGAATCTATCTTTGATGTCACTCTAAAAGAGATTCTACTTGGAAAGTTAACTTTGATCAAGCCGGTAATAACATCAACCGATGGTCGCTGCGTGGCAACAATTAAATGTATGCCGGCAGCTCGTGCCATTTGCGCTATGCGTGCAATGAGATCTTCAATATCTCTCCCGGCTACCATCATTAAATCTGCTAACTCATCAATAACAACAACAATAAAAGGCAGAGTATTTGATCGATCTGTTTTATGCATAATCATATTGTAATCAAACACATTGCGTACATTTGCATCTGCCATCATTTCATAGCGTTCTTCCATTTGCTTGATAACCCATTTTAATACTGATACGGCTTGCTTGGGATTGGTAACAATAGGAAATAATAAATGAGCAATATCTGCATAGGCAGCAAACTCCAAACGTTTAGGATCAATAAGGATTAATCTCAATTCATCAGGAGCACATTTGCATAATAAGCTTACTAGCATGGTGTTCAATGCTACAGATTTACCTGAACCAGTTGAACCTGCAATAAGCAAATGCGGCATTGTTGTCAAGTCAACAATAATATTGTTGCCGATCGTATCCTTTCCCAAAACTAATGGTAACACTCCAGAAAAATCCTCGACTTCACGCGAATGAATAACATCAGCTAACAGTACTTTTTTCCTCTTTTTGTTTGCGACTTCAAAACCGACAACCGATTTGCCTGGTATTGGTGCTATGATACGTATACTTAATGCTTGCAATGCCATTGCTAAATCATCTTCTAATGCAATTATTTTACTAATTTTCGCATCAATATGTGGTTGATATTCAAATAAAGTCACGACAGGGCCATGCTTAATAGAAGCAACTGCGCCATAAATACCAAAATGTTCTAATTTTTCTTCTAATATTTTTGCTTGACGTTCAAGTGCACGTATCAATACATCATCATGTTGCTTATCTTCAGGGCCAATAAAAATATCGAGACTTGGCAATCGATATGTTTTTTCTACCGTTTGTCTTTCTTCATCTTCAATAATAGTACGTTGCTTTAATGATGCGCTTATTTCTTCTTGCATAACATTGTTATCTTCACCCATCTCTTTTTCATTATCCGCTTGATGCTGCACATCCCAAAAATCATCATTCTCTGCTGCAGTATCATCATCAAATAAGATACGTTCAAATTCTACTATTGTTTGTCCAGATTCTTGCACTTCAGACCCATTGAATAAAGTGTAAATACTTTTACCGCACCAAATAACAGGAACCATACTATTATACATGATTATCCGTGTTGTACGATACGCTGGCAACAAAAATCGTTGCTTATTACCTATAAAATAAACAGCACAAAGCAAATAATAAACACCGCCAACAAAGAAAAAACGTGATAATATAATTAAGCAAACACAAAGTAACGTATACAATAATATACCACTCGCTACACTATCAAACCAATGATAAAGCATGATGCGCAACGTGTATCCTACAAAGCCACCAGGAAACGGGCTTTTAAAAAAATCAACCCCATACATATTACAGAGCGTGGCCCATGTTAACATCAATATGCCAAATGCAAGCAATCTATCCCATTCATAGATGAAAGAGATTCTACGAACAAGTAAATAAACAATAAAGAATAAGTATGGGATAAGTAATAATGAAGCAGAGCCCAAAAGATACAACAACAGGGCTGCAACATGAGCACCAATTGCTCCGCACATATTTGTAATGATAGAACTATTACTTGTGTAATAAAACCATGAAGGGTCATGTGGATTGTACGTTATAAGAGCGATACCTAAAAACAATGCTGCTGCAGCAATTATTACCGCTATCATGTTTCTTGTATGCAAAATATATTTACGCATCAGATTAATCCTGTAAGATACCACAATGCAACAATGCTAGAGCCAAGCATAATCAAGATTATAGGTAGATTCAATAATTGATTATAATATTCTAAATTTTTTCAAAAGAAATTTTAGCAACATATAATGATGAGCACTACTCACCGAAAAGCTTTCTAACACAACCTGTACCGTTAACTAATTATAAAAAAGTAGCTTAGAAAGAGGCTTTTAGCTATACTACTTAACGGTAATGCGCGCCTACAGGCACATAATTAAACTTTTTTCTTTACAATATAAAAAAGAACATATTATAATGAGATTGACGAAAATAGACAGCCTGACTTTAATTTGAGTTAATTTATGTTGAAATATATAAACATTTGGTCTACATTAATTAAGCAATTAATGTAAAGGCGCAATAGATTGGGTAATTAAAAAAATTAATCAAGTTTACAAACGAAGGGAGGCATTAAGCGGATACAAAAAAGAAGAATAGTACATATATTTTTCATACAATTTAATTTACAAACATTAATGGTTAAATACAATTATCGTTTTTAACCTCTACTTGTTTAAAGTTTTTTTAAGGAGTTGACATTATGAAACGAATGCTAAAACAATCGTTTGTTCTTGCTGCTATGATGGGTACTGCCGGTATCTATGCAAGTGATGGCAC
>SDBV01011800.1_pt1 | contig 11267 bp, 6 predicted proteins | sample 2277081 | NCBI WGS metagenome assembly SDBV01 (sample SAMN10402039, study PRJNA504765) | marine sediment metagenome | isolation source: marine sediment core GS10_PC15, 223 cmbsf | place: Arctic Ocean: Southern Knipovich Ridge | collected 2010
CCCATTATGCGGTAAAAGGGGTAAACGTGAAACTGATACTATGGATACATTTGTTGATAGTGCCTGGTATTTTTTTCGTTTTGCTGATCCTTTTTCGCCTGATTTACCATATAGGAAAAAAATTGTTGATTATTGGATGAATGTAGATCTTTATGTAGGTGGGATCGAACATGCTATAATGCATTTACTTTATGCAAGATTTTTTACCAAAGTAGCTCGAGATATGGATTTACACTCCTTTGACGAACCTTTTCAACGTCTATTGACTCAAGGAATGATAAACAAAGCCCACCCTTTCTGCTCAAATTGTGAAACTTTTGCGATGAAAGCTGAAATGAAGAATAAAACCTGTAACAGATGCGGGACTAAATACCTCTTAAAAAGTGTTAAAATGAGTAAAAGTTTAGGAAATACTGTTGACCCAATCGGTATAATGAATAAATACGGAGCCGACGCTGCCAGATTTTTCATTTTATTTGGTGCAAGTCCTCAATCAGGATTAGAATGGTCAAATGAAGGAATAGAATTTGCTTATAAATTTGTTAAGAAGTTTTACGAATTATTTATCTATCCAGTTCAAAAACTAAGAAGGAAAGAAAGTATAATTGATAGGTTGATGGGATATAATTTGAATCGGACGATCAGATCGGTTTCATTTAGTATTGAAAATCTAGCAATACGAGATGCCATTAATAATATCATCCAATTTACATCCGAAATGTCAAAATATAAAGAAGAGGGAGTTATGGAAGATATTTTCGAAGATTGTAAAGAAAAACTAGCTTTAATTTTCCACCCAATTGCTCCACATATAACTGAAGAAGTTTGGGAAGTAATGGGCAAAAAGAAGTATATTAGTCTAAGTTCTTGGCCAGTTTATGATAAAACTATACTAACCAAAGATAATGAGTTTAAATGGAATTTAATCAAAAAAACAATAGACGATATCAAGAACATCCAGGTAGCTACTAAGATTAATGAGATAAGAGAAACGAGAATTATCATTGCTGACGACTGGAAATTTGAATTTTATTCTACTTTAATTTCTTTGATTAAAAAGACAAAAAATTATGGAGAAATAATGAAAGAGTTAATGAAAGATGATCTCCTTAAAACCCATAATAAATTCATAAACCAAACAACAGCTAAAATTCTTAAAAATGTTGGTAAGTATTCTAAGCATATTATTGATATAGTGGAGGAGTTCAAATTCTTTAATGAAATCAAGCCTATAATCAAGAAAAGATTTAGATGTGAAGTTAAAATTATTTTGGAAAAGGATTCAAAAATTAAAAAAGCCTCTCAATCTTTACCAGGACGTCCAGCAATAGTAATAACTTAATTGTATTCTTCTCCGAACTTAAATTTCATGTTAAAATGAATATGTCGAATAAAACTCAAGCATTTGAATCTATCTAATAGAAAGAGATTATTTTATTAAAAGTATGTACTAAAATATAAAAGCTCAGATGAATATTTTAATGAAACATCAAAACTAGAAGAAAATGAATTATTAAAGGAATATTCGAGATAGATTTACAAATTATCCCATATAGCAAAGAATAAGTTCAGATTTGTTAACAAGATAATTCTTTTTCTTATTATAAACATTACTTTCATGATCTTTTTTTAAAAACTAAGGAGTTTCATAAACTTATCAATTTATTACCTTGAGGTATAAAATCATGGGAAATATTAATGATTTGGAAAATCAGATACGGGAATAAGTGGATATAAATTATGATGTAACTGTAAAGCTACAAACTGCTACTGAAGATTACAGTAATTGTAGTTTAAATAATCATCGGTATCTACTGTTAGGAAATATTAAATATTTCAAATAAAGTCTCATTTCTTACAAGAATATTCATTATCTCTACTATGAAACTCAGTCCCAAGACTACTGTAATTACAGTTCCTGAACTCGTTAGTGTTTTCTAAAGAATCTTCAATTATATCTGATTTTATGTACACAAAACTAGTTCCACAACAATAACCTAATCCATCAATAGAAATCTTATAGTTTTTGTTAGATGTATTTGATTCAATTATCTTTTTTACTTTAGTAAATGTGTTATATCGAAAAGCTTTTTCCATTTTTTCAGCCATTGGTGTCATAAGATTATTATTTTTTAATCCATCAAGGGTTCTTAACAACAAAACTTCTGATAAATTGGACCTCCTCTTTAATTGTGTAGCACTATAAGTAGAATTTTTTGGAACTATTTCTCTATTTGAAAGTTCTCTTAAGGAAACATTGTGCATTTTTTGAAGCTCGGTATTCAATTTTCTTAAAAAAACCTGATTATTTACTGATGTCTTAATATCACTTGTCGAATAATCAATTTTTGGTAGAGAATCAAAATATGAATTCAGAATATCAAAATTTGATGACCCTCTGATAACCAATGAATACATAGGTTTTGAATTTGGTCTGTCTGGAGGTGGTTGATGCTCACTAATACTCAAAATTACCCCTAACTTTTTCATAAAGAAATTTAGACCAAAAGTTAATCGCCTTGAACTGGTTTCAAAATTAAGATCAAATGTTCCACCCCTATCACGATAATCCCTCCTTGATCCATCCCCTCTAAAATAGCTCAAAATAAATCCTTTTTCACAGTCTTTTGGTGCATTATATATGAATGAGGGGATTTCTTTCAGATAAGAGTATGCGTGATCTAAACCAAGACCGTGAGTAAAGATTGTCTTTGCTAATTTAGTCTTTGTTCCCAACTCATAATATTCATGATATTTTCCATCTTCACAATGAGGACAAATATTGAATTTTCCCTGTTCGAATGTTTTAGATCCACAAGATTTACATTTTTTTACTCTCCTAACGGTTATTCGAAAATCTAGTCCAAATAATTTTTTGATTATAGGCTGAAGTTTTTGGATAAAATCCTCATCAACACTGACTGAAATTATTGTTGCTGGTTGATATTTAGATGGAAGCGTTCCTTCAGCAGCATATTGTCCCAAAATTATTCCTAAACTTTTACTTTTTTCAACATATCGATATGCTGTCTTGCCAAATTGTTCGATATATTCATCTTTATTGTTTGTAATTAACTTCCCACAATTTATAAAATCTAATGGTTCGTCCATTGAATTAACTTCCAAGAGTCTTGGCATAAATATTGGCGTTCCATCTTTTAGATCGCATCCTTTAATTTCTATTATATTACAGTCATCATCAACGGAGAAAAGAGACTGATCAGGAGTAATTATTACTGAACCATGTTTACATACAATTTCCAATGATTTCTGAGGATAGTCAATTTCAAGAAGATTGAATTTCAATTTTGCTGGTTGTAAATCATTTGAGATTCCAAAAATCTGTAATTCTTCTATATTATCAAATAATTCTGGATTTTCGAGGTCTTTAATGAAAACACGTCTATATTGATTATTTTTTATATTATGCAATAAAATATAGTCATGTGATTGGATTTTAGGGTCAAGAGGTATCTCTTCTCTAAAATATTTTCTATTATACCTTTCAATCCATTCTTTATAAGTTAAATCTTCACTAAAATAATCATTATATTTACCATTAAGAAAAAATCTCTTTATATAACGCCGTATTGTTGTCTCTCCGGGAGTATAACCTTGAAGTTTGTCTAAATATTTTATAATTGCAGGGATGGATCCTCCTAAATCTCGATCTTGATATATTTTTATCCAATCAAGAACATCCTCATCCGTTGGTGGTTTCTTGGTCTTATGATTTCCATGCTCTTTTAAAAATTCTTCATAATTTAAGTTATTTTGCTTGTAATACGTTTTCACGATAGGTACCATTCCATTATAGAAAGGTGTAATACCAATTTTTAAATTAAAAAGTCTATTGCATTCAATTATAAAATCACAAACTCTCTGCCAAGATCCACCATAATACTTTAATTTATATAATTCAATCCAAAATTCAATATCTCCATCACAATAACTTGGAGAATAAGTATGTCTATTTTTTTTCTGTAGGTAAATTTCATCCTTAATGTCAAGAATAAAATTTATATCCTCTCCTAGTTGTTTAATTAAATCAACTAAGACTTTTGGTTCAAAATTAAGAATTCCTATTTTTTTACTTTCTCTCATTAAAATTTCCATTCAAAATAAATTTATTCCAGTTCACTCAATTAAATAACCATTTAACTTTATAAATTTTTGCGCATTCGTTCAGCCCGTTTTTGCCTTTATAAATATTCTAAAGATCTCTTATAATATCCTATCTTTATAAATAATTCGTATTATATTTATATAAAATACTTGCTAAATGTTAAGAGTCGAAAAAGATCTACTTTGCTTTAAAAAGATTTGTAATTCTGAGTAGGATTTGACTGAAAACTCAGATCTATGATTAGAGCAAAAAGGTTAATAATTTAGTCCTACCCTGAGATAAGACTCTCAGAATGAGTTGACTCGAAAATAATTAACCCATCATTAATTTCCAAAAAAAATTTAAATTCAAATGATAAAATAAAGAAATAATCCAACTTTAAATTAAATTTACTTTAGTGTATTATACCCAATTGAATACTTGCCTGAGGAAAAATAAATTTTAAAAGTAGATTAAAAGCTTCTAAAACATAAACAATAAACAATGGAACCCAAGATGAAGCGATTGGAATGTTCACCTCAGAGTTACCTGTGCTGATGGGCTTCTTAGCACCCCATAAAATTTATCTCAAAAATAACTTTCTTTTTTGAGAAACGCTTCTGCAATTGGATAGAATCTTTTGTAGAAGATATCCTCAAACGGAAATACTTTCCGATTCTGCCCCCTTTTAATTTCATTTATGACAATTTCTCCTAGAAATTTACCGAATTTTTTTTTAAAACTAGTAGCAAAAATTGTCTTTAAAATACTTCCTTGAACGCATCTATCAACTATTTCAAGAATGTAAATCTAAAGCAGTGGGAAAAGTGAGGGTTTAAATGAATAGACAATCTTTAGGATTTTTGATTCTGATTCTCTCTTCTTTGAATTCTTCTAAAATCTCTAGATCCTTCAAAAAAGCGCTGGTTCTTTGCCAAACCTGTTTGATTTTTAATAAAATCTCCATTGGTAATTCGTCATCATTTTCAAGAAAATTATTTTTTTTAACCAGAAAATTAAAATGCTCTCTTTCTAAGGTTCCATTATTTGCCATCACTGCTCTAAACACGCCTATTGGTGTAATTATTTCTCCTTTCCTTAATAAAGATTCTTCACACAAGTTCAAGCCACTTTCTGTCTCTTTTAATTTAAAATCTTGCATCTTTTAACACTTCTTAAAGTTCTTTTTATGGTCTTAGTTAGATTTTGGTATTTAAAAATTAATAAGATTAATGAATTAATAATTTATAAACAAAAAAATCTATTTATAATTTATTACAAGTTTTTAAAAAAGTTAAAAATGACAAACCAGAGATCAGATCAACTGAATGAAAAAGTTGAAAAATTATTTGATTTATTTTTCAATAAAATAAAGGAAGAATGGAGAACAGGATTTGAATCAATTCAAAAAAATCTAAAAAAAATTAATAGTTATAAAGACCAGAGTAGCCAAAAGCATACATATATACGAGATCCATTATGGGGTGAGATAATTTTAAATCCCTTAGAAAAAACATTTTTAGATTCATTTTTTATTCAAAGATTAAGAAATATTGTTCAAATGGGGGGTACAAGATATGTGTATCCTTCAGCAAATCATAAGAGATTTGATCATTCTTTAGGAACCTTTGGGGCAATTTCTCTCATCTTGGATGAGAAACTTTTCAAACGAAGAAGTCAATTTTTCAAAGAGAAAATAATAAATTCTTATATCGGTTTAAAGAATTATTTAACAGAAGAATCTATAGTTCTTTATGGTTTAAATTATGAACTTAATAAATTAGGAGCAGATATTAAAAATCAGCTTGAACTTAGAATGTGGATCAATTCAAATTTAAAAATTAGTATGCTTCTTCACGATATTGGTCATTATCCTTTTTCTCATGCTTTTGAAGTTTTTCTCTCAACTAAGGAGAATATAGTTAAGCAATATAGAAAGAATTGGCGAAATTTTCCTTCTACTCCGCATGAAGTACGTGGAAAAGAAATGATTTTAGGTGAAGATGAAATCATAAATGAAATTTTTCCAACCTATTCTTCTGTTTTTAAAAAGTTTTTTACTCGCATAAATTTGGATTGTGATTTAATTGCCAAAAGTATTACAGGTGAATGTAGTTATTGCCTCGCAACATTAATTAATGGTCCTTTGGATGCTGATAAAATGGATTATTTAGCAAGAGATTATTATTTTACAATGGCTCCTAGTCATCTCAATACATTTGACCGCATCTACAGATTAGCAAGAATTGAAGAACTTGATGGAGATTACAGATTAATCTTTAAAGAAAAAGCAATTAGTGCCATTATTAAAATTATCCTTACTAGGACTTTTGAATTTAACGATGTCGTGAACCATCCACTTCAATTATGCTTTCAAGGGATGTTCATCGCCTGTTTAGATAGAACACTTCAAAAATTTGAAGCTAATTATCAAATTACAGTTCTAAAAAGATGGGAACTAATGAATGATCATCAACTTTTAGAAAGCATTTCTATTCTTTCAGAAAATGATCCCCTCATAGAGAAATTGTTGTATGGAATAAAGAATAGAGTTTTTTACAAAGAAGTTATGATTTTAAGTAAATCAAACTTATTTGAATTCATATCTTCTATGGAAGCAAGTTATCTAGATTCAATATTTATTGATGGAAGTAAAATGGAACAAATTTGCTCTCAAGATTTAATGAAAAAAATGTCAAATACTTTAAAAAAAGTTGTTAATGATTTAATATCAAAAATGGATAAGGAATATGGTATTTTAATTTTTTATCATAAAGAGAACAAGAAATTTAATAGTTATTTAGATAAAATATTAATTCAATATTCAGAGTCTAAAGAAATCGTTTCTCTCCAAGAGTATATCATTGAGAAATTTAGAAACAGACAAGAATCTTCAAAAAATTCAAAATCAATAAACTTCAATGAAATTACTGACAACTTAAATATTTTAGAAAAAATTGATGATGGTTTAATGGTTTATTCGGATGTCTATATAAGAGAGGAGGTTGCTCAATTCTTTAACATACTAAAAGAGAAGCCAGAAGATTTAAAACTCTTCTTAGCCCTAACCCTATCAGTACCTGAGGAGTGAAATACTCTAATTTAAAAAAAATGCATAAAATATATTTATCAAAAGTAGATTACTCAATATTTCTCTATTCTTTAATTGAAATGAAATTTTTTATTTCATCACATTAGATTGCTTGACAATTTATATCATAGTAATTCGTTAACGTAAGATGGTGAAGGATAGAAACTCTGCCATTCTTGGTAATCACTAGCGATAATCGTAGCATCTAAATTTTCTATTTTTCTAGTCTTTAATCATTATTTTTTATCGATTTGATATGTAGAATATTGGGTATATTATGCAGATGTTTGAATAAATGATTAATGTAAGTATTAATTTACTTTAATTCTCGCATCTTGATATTCTCTAATTTCAAATAAATATTTTAATTTCAAAAATTGTAGTTTTTCTATTTGAATTAAAATTTTTTAATGATAATTACGAAGTAATTTTTTCTCAATTCAAATCTATATTCAAAACACTAAAGATTTTTTTAAAATGATTTTATTCTTATTAATCAAAAAGAATAGATGATGAAAATCCAAAGGAATACTTAGCATTTAAACACGATATTGGTATAAAATGGCATAATTGCCCTTATTGTGACTATAAGGCAAAATCAGAAAGTAATTTAGCGAAACATTTAGCAAATAAACACAATATAGACGTAAAATGGTATGATTGCCCCCATTGTGAGTATAAATCAAAACAAAAGTCAAATTTAGATAGACATTTATCAGCTATACATAATATTAATTCAAAACTGTATGAGTGCTCTCATTGTGAATTTGAAACCAAATATGCCACAAATTTAAATAGACACATTAAGAACAAACATAAGGATGCTATATGAGGGCTATATGCCTTTTAATATTTCATTTATATTTGGATTTTAACTCGCATTTATACCATTTTCCTCCTAAATGATGGCGAATTGCTAAATGATAAAAAATATTAGTTTTATTATAACTAATATACTTACATCCTTTAATTGGACATTCCTTACAATTTCTCCAGAATTCCTCTTTAAATTCATTTTCTAATTCAATTATTTTTTTAATTGGAAATCTAGTTAATAGATTAAGTGTTTTTTCAAAACCAATCTCATCAGCAAAATTCATAATATAATCCAGCATGAGATTAAATTTAATTAGATTTGCATTCCCGATTTTTTCAATCCATTTCCCTATACTCTCATTTGGATCGGGAGGAGGATGAGCAGGAAGTGGTTTAACAAAATTATTAATACTACACATACCAATTAGTCGTAATTATAATTTTTATATTATAAATAAAAATATTTTCTTCTTTTTAAAAATATTTTCTTCTTTTTAAAAATATTTTCTTCTTTTTAAAAATATTTTCTTCTTTTTAAAAATATTTTCTTCTTTTTAAAAAAATTAATATGTTTAAATAATTTATTTTATATAAATAGAATAAAATTATTATTATATTAAAAAAATTAAATAAAAGTGGTGAAAAATTACACAAATAAAATTTGGAAATTTAGTCCCAAATAATTATAATCCTCGAAGACTCTTTAGAGGAGCTTCAATGGAAGAACTTAAAAATTCTATTAGTAAAGTGGGGCTTATCGAACCAATAGTAGTTAGAGCACTTGATAATAATAAATACGAAGTGGTATGTGGGATGCGAAGATATTATGCATTAAAAGACTTAAAAATCGGAGAAGTGGAATGTAGTGTAAAAAAATTAACAGATATAGAAGCAATCGATATTGCTTTTTTGGAAAATCTCCAAAGAGAAGAATTAACCTCAATTGAAGAAGGTATATTGTATTTAACTAGATTAAAATTAGAAGAAGACTTTTTAAAAATTTATGAAAAATCATCTGGGTTCCTTGGCACCATTTCTCATAATTCTGAATTTATAAAAAACCTTGCTAAATACTATTCTGTAAGTTCCGATACTATTGCAAGGAGATTACATTTACTAATTTTACCAGAAGATATACAAAACGCTATAGAAAACAAAGAGTTATCTTTAGGTATTGCCAGAGAGATAACAAGGTTTCATCAAATTGAAAATAAAGACGTAGCTCAAGAATGTATGTTAGAAATATTTAAAGATTATCAATTAGAAAAAGATTCGATGAGTTTGAATGAAATAAATGCTCGAATTACTAAAAAACTCGATTACTACAAATCTAAAGAAGTTGAACAAAAAGTAATTACTGAACAACGAATTAAAGAGTTAAAAAAGAAAATAAAAGAAACGGAAAAAAGTAAGGATGTCATATTAATAAAACTAGCAAGAGCAATGCTAGACACTTTTGTTAACGAGGGGCTTGAAGACATTGATTTTTCAGGAGTAGAAACAGAAGACAAAGAAGGTAATGAGATTATAATGAATTTGATAATAGAAGACGAAGAAGATGATGATGATTTATTGAAAAAAAATGATAAGGAAGATATTGTTATAAAAGGAGAAGTTCTTTTAGAAGTATTAGAAATTGAAAGCGATAAATATACCGATAATAAGGTGTATGAAAATATTGCTTCTGAAGTAGATGATATTGAAGAAAGAATCTCTGATATTCAGTTATTAAAAACCAGAGTTAAAGAAAAGAATATTAGACAATGCCCATTTTGTTACGCTGGGGTTGATTTACCAGCTATTAAGAGAAAAGAAAAGATATACAAAGAACAATTAGAAGAGAAGAAAAAACAGAGGAGTCAGATTGCAGGGATAAAGAGCGTTATTAGTGATTCGATAAAACAGTTAAATAAATTAATTGATACAGTAGCAACAAAAGATAAATTTATAAAAACTTTTAATAAAGAAATAGAGGAGTTGTCAGAAAATGCCTAAAGAGATTCATAAAATTGTTAAACCAGACGAAAAAACAACGGTTGATAAAATAGATGTAGAAACTATATTGATTGATCCACGATTATCTATTCCCAAATTATTAGAAAAAATACACGAAGAAGAACAAAAGGATAAAATTAAATTATTAAAAATAGGATTTGAGGCGGGGATTCAAACTAAAGACGATACAACGATAGGATTTGGGAAAGATAATAAGTTTATTATTAAAGAAAGCGGAACAGCTGTAAATGTCCCCCCAAGGGTAATTAAACTTACAGATGATTATACAATTGAAGATTTAATTGAAGCAGTTGATGAATACGAAGAATATCGTAAAAAACACGAACATGACTATACTTTAAACACATATCCAATATTATTAGATTTCCTAGATATCGATCAAACTCCTGACGATCCTAATTATTTGATTAGATTTAGAAAAGAACGACATGTAAGCAAAGATAGCGATATAGGTATGATGTTAAGCGGTGCTCAAACAAAACCTCTTGATGCTGTAATACTATACACAGTAAAAAAAAATAAAAAAACTGGAAATTATGTTAATAAGAAAATTCCCCCCCATATAAAAAAAGATATGGAACATTTTGATTCAGGTGATTATGTTTTAAAAGCAGATGATGTCCAGAATTATACTACAAATATCTATTACGCTAGTTTCATAGTTAAACGCACATGTTTAATTGGAAAAGAAACGAGAACAATTGAAAGGTTTTTTCCAATTAATGGAAGTAAATGTAAATTAATACCTAAGTAACTAAGTTATTGTCATACATTTATAAAAAAAAAGAACTACCATAAGAATGCAATTCAAAGATTTTGATATAGACCAATTGAATTTAAATGATGTAGACGATTTTTCCTTATTAATTGTGCAATGCCTATGTGGAAAACAGTTCAAACCTGAAAATATTGATGAAAGTAAGAGAATTATAGTAGAAAAAATTATAGAAGATTTAAACTCTAATTACTTGAATTATGAACAATTTAATGAAATCCTGCTACTATTTAATCAAGATAGAATATCTGAAGACTTTTTCAATTATTTTTTCGTTGGAGGAAAATTAACCCTTGATATAATCAAAAATGGCATTGTAAAATTCAGAGGATTTAGTATTCTTAATTTTGGTAATTTTAAATTTACTTACAAAAAAATATCCAAGTTGAAAGAATTCAAATTTGATAAAATTCTAGGTAAATATACTTTTTCACCAGAATCTCTAGAAAAAGATTATAAAAAAA
>SDBV01011801.1_pt1 | contig 11267 bp, 8 predicted proteins | sample 2277081 | NCBI WGS metagenome assembly SDBV01 (sample SAMN10402039, study PRJNA504765) | marine sediment metagenome | isolation source: marine sediment core GS10_PC15, 223 cmbsf | place: Arctic Ocean: Southern Knipovich Ridge | collected 2010
TTTGGCCAGCAATTAAGCCGTCGATCCTGGGCAGAACCCTGGAAAATCAAAGCGGTTGAGCCGATTCATATGATCACCCAGGAGGAGCGGTTGCGCGCGCTGGGTGAAGCCGGCTACAATACCTTTCTGCTGCGTTCTGAGGATGTCTACATTGACCTGCTCACAGACAGCGGCACCGGCGCCATGAGCGACCGTCAATGGGCCGGTATGATGATGGGTGACGAATCTTACGCCGGCAGCAAGAATTTCTACCGGCTGGAGGGGGCAGTCCAGAATTATTACGGCTACCAATACATGGTCCCCACCCACCAGGGCCGGGGGGCTGAACACCTGCTCAGCCAGACTGCGATCAAGTCTGGACAATTTGTGCCTGGCAATATGTACTTCACCACCACTCGCCTGCACCACGAATTAGCCGGGGGCACCTTTGTGGACGTGATCATCGATCAAGCCCACGACCCCAATGACGAATATCCCTTCAAAGGGAATGTGGACCTGGATAAATTTGAGTCGTTGATCAAAGAGGTAGGCGCAGAGAACATCGCCTATCTCAGCCTGGCGGGTACGGTCAACATGGCCGGAGGCCAACCGGTGAGCATGGCTAACGTGCGCCAGCTGCGAGAAATTTGCGACCGCAACGGTATTCGCATTTTTCTCGACGCGACTCGCATGGTGGAAAACGCCTACTTCATCCAGGTGCAGGAAGATGGATATGCTGATAAATCAATTGCGGAGATTTTGAAGGAGTTTTGCAGCTGCACCGACGGCGCCTGGATGAGCGCCAAGAAAGACAACCTGGTCAATATCGGTGGCTGGTTGGCGGTCAACGACTTCGATCTGTTTGATGCGCTGCGCAACCTGGTTGTGGTCTACGAGGGTCTTCATACCTATGGCGGTATGGCCGGTCGCGACATGGAGGCTCTGGCGATCGGCATCGAGGAGGCCGTGCAGGATGACCACGTCCGCTCGCGGGTGGGTCAGGTTCTGTACTTGGGCGAATTGCTGCTGGATTGGAAAATCCCGATCGTCAAGCCCATTGGCGGGCACGCCATATTTTTGAATGCCAGAGGCTTTTACCCTCACATCCCGCAAGATCAATTTCCCGCCCAGGTTCTAACCGCCCAGCTGTACCTGGATTCTGGAGTGCGCGCTATGGAGAGAGGCAACGTCAGTGCCGGACGGGATCCGCAGACCGGCGATCATCGCTTCCCGGCCCTGGAGCTGACCCGCCTGGCTATCCCGCGCCGGGTTTACACGCAAGCCCATATGGATGTGGTCGCTGAAACGGTGAAGACTGTCTATGATGCCCGCCAGCAAACCATGGGGCTCAAGATGGTCTATGAACCCAAAAACCTGCGCTTCTTCCAGGCTCGTTTTGAACCAATAGATAAGGTTGGTCAACATGCATAAACCTGCTGTTTAGCTTCAAGAATTATAAAATAACCATATTTACCAACCATTCTAATATCTGATTGTCTTTGAATTACAATACGAATTAACCTCAAACCGCCCAATGGGTTCATTGGGCGGTTTTTTCGCACAAAGAAAATAAATACTCAAATCTCAAAAGTTTTAAGCTGAAAATCTCTCATTAAATCGCATATCCATTACCTCACTCATTCTCGGGAGTCGTACTTCGCGATCGAATTCATGACATGAGTTGAACAGTCTTGCTGCCTCAAGATTTATGTTAATTTAATACTTAACGGGTATAATTTATCAACTAAAAAATTTCTCATTAATGAGCAGCAATTATGGAGTTTGTATGAGCAACCCACGTACTGTTTCGAATGTGATCGAACCAAATATGGTTATTGAAGGCGCCGGGGTATTGCTGCGGCGCTCCATTGCACCCAACCGCGACAACTTGTTCGACCCCTTCCTGCTCTTCGATCACTTCGCTTTCAACGAGCCCATCGAAGGTCCATTGGTTGGTTTTCCGATGCACCCCCACCGGGGGATTGAAACGGTGACCTATATGCTGGAAGGTTCCGTCCACCATCGGGACAGCCTGGGTAATTCCGGATTGATCGGATCAGGCGATGTGCAGTGGATGACCTCGGGCAGTGGAATTATGCATGAGGAAATGCCCCGCCGGAGCCCGCAGGGCAACGTCTTCGGCTTCCAGCTGTGGGTGAATTTGCCGGCTGCTCTCAAGATGAGCCAGCCGCGCTACCAGGGTGTAACCGCTGATACCATTCCCATGGTCGAAACAGATGGTGCAAAAATTCGCATTGTTACCGGGGAGATCGATGGCGTCCAGGGTCCGGTGACAGAGATCGCTGCCAACCCGATCTACCTGGACGTAGAACTTTCTCCGGGCTCGACTTTCAGCTACCCCATCCCAGATGGACACACCGCGGTCGCCTATGTCTTCGAGGGTGAAGGCGATTTCGGAGTGAGTGACAGTGGCCAGGGAGAGCTGGTAGGAGCCGTCCACTTGATCGTCTTCAGCGATGGTGATTCTTTGCAGGTTCAAGCGACACTTGACTCCGGCGTGCGCTTTATGCTGATAGCCGGTGCCCCGTTTAACGAGCCAATCGTTCCTTATGGGCCCTTTGTGATGAATACCCCCGCAGAAATCCAACAGGCACTCGACGATATTCGCAATGGAACCTTTGTAAAAGCATAAGGCGGATTCTCCATCAATCTGTGGTCTTCAAACCTCAATTTTCCAAACTCGCCAACCGCATATGGTACAGTTACCACACCCATTTACTATTGACTTTTCATAAAATTATTATATTATATAAAATACCTTCGCCAATATTGAATAGCCCTTCAGAGCTTCTTGTATCAAAGCTGATGTCTATCGTCAAGTCAAAAATTACAGGAAGCCCATGGCAGACATTTAGCACCTTTATCAATCGAATACAGAATTGGTTTGACAGCAAAAAGACAAGAGGGCCACGAAATTCAAGACGAGAGACAAGGTTAGGCATCCCAAATGCCGCCAGAACCGAGTCAAAACAAAGGTTGGGTTAACCCCAGAGCAGATACGAATCGAGAGCATGGCGTAAAAGCAGTAATCCATGCTCCAGAGGGTCATCTTAATCACTTATCTGGCTTTGGATGGCAAATTGGCAACTTCAACATACATGTCCTGAGAGCAGCATCCCTGACTTGAAAGCTTCCATTCGAGCCGCAAAGGATTTCTCGAGATCATAAAAATGCCTCCGAAAAAACCTGAAATCACCGGCACAGCTCATGTGCTCCCTTTTGACAAACTGTCACCAGATGACTTCGAGCGCATGTGCGTTTGGCTCGTCCAGAGGGAGGGATTTGAAGCTGTGGAGCACCTCGGCGCGGCTGGGAGTGAACAAGGCCGCGATATCACTGCCCGGCGGGATGGCAAGTATTGGGCATTTCAATGCAAGCGCGTCCAGCGCTTTAGCTATGCAACTGGTGTGAAGGAGATCAACAAGCTGCCGCAAGATGGTATGCCGGATGTGTACGTTTTCATGGTTTCCAGCAACGTCGCCGATAAAAGCCGCCAGAAAATACGTGCCGATTATCCCGGTTTGGAAATCCATTTATGGGCCAGAACCAAATTAGACGAGATGGTTAAGCGCTATCCAGAGATCGTGAGTGAGTTCTTCCAATTGCCAGCAGAGGATTCAAAGCAAACGCAGGAATTAATCCAGGAATTGCTCGAAGTGGTTGAATCCTGGAAGACGAACGAAACCGATGAAGATAATCTGCGCAAAATCCAAAGCTTGACCCAATCCGGCGGGGTGAATTTAGGTCAGGACAACCAGGTCAATATTTCTGGTCCAGTAATCGGCACGGTCAATGTGCAATTCCAGACCGAAGACCAGGCGCAAGCCTTTCTCGATCAGATGGTGCAGGACACGCCTTCGAAAGGATATGATACAAGTGCGATCCGCGATTTATTATTAGCTGCCTTTTCCGCTGAAGATTTAAAATTTTTCATTTTTGACTATTTTAACGAGGTTGAAGATTCATTAACCCCAAATATGTCAAAACGTGATCTAGCGCAAGGGCTGATTGAATATGCTGATAATCGTAATCAACTGGCCGAGTTATTGGATCTCATCAAGGATAAGAACCCCAGTAAATATAAGGATTTTGGGCCCCGTTTCATTGAAGGTAGCAGCACTTGAGTACGGATATGGATATTCAGAAAAGTGACCGAACTATTAGCACATCCGCTCTACGCGATTTACTTAGCAATGCGTTTACTGAAAAAGACCTGAGGGTGTTAATCTATGACTATTTTCGTCCGCTCCACGATAAATTAACACCTGATCTCTCCATAAGCGATCTAGTGCAAATGTTAATCGTTCATGCGGAACATAACAGTGAACTCAATGAATTAATAAGCAGAGTCAGATCAATAAGACCTGATAAATATAGTGAGTTTGAGCATAAATTATTTGAGCAAGATCTAGAAGGGACACTTAAATCAGCTAGCAGGGAAAATGGAGGGTCTCGTGGTTTTGACAAAAAGGATCAATATGAATCACCGGTATTAGAAAAAACCCAGGAAATCCCTCCCGATAGAATTATCCTGCTGCGCACATACGTTGCCTTACTCAATGATTGTATTTATCTTATCACGCTTACGGATCGGGACCGTCAGGAAATCCGACGTTTGAGGGACACGATCAAAATTCTGGATCAAAAAGCAAAATCTGATAAATGGAATGTCGACCTTGCTGACTTCGGAATAAGAAGTATTTTCCCTGCATATCAAACCCTTTCGGACCATGTAATAGATGATTTGAAGAATATAGAAAGTTATAAAGAGATGCCTGAATTCGACCAGAATCGGAAAGAAGAATTCCACGATGCCGCATCCTACCTTGAAAAGGAACTTAAAAAGTTAGCAGTTATCGATGGAATGTATCACCAAATTGATGAGCCAGCAGAAGACGAGGTATCCGATCTACTTAAGGGGTTAAGGGAAGATATTGAGAAGTTGAGTGAAGATATAGAAGAGCTGGATAAATCTGCAAGTGGTATACGAATCGTCCTTTTCAAAGATCTGAAATCGCAGGTGGAAAGGCTTTCACGCGCACTTATAGATGTATAATTCGCTTTTTGGAGGTTATGGTAAATGAATGCAATAAGCGATCCTTACCATTCAATAAATATAAAATTGGAGAAGTTGCGTACCTCCCCAGAACTGCCTCAAGATGAAGTACTTGCGTTGGTAAACAAGATAGTAAGAGAAGTGAGCACTTTAGCCAATGAGGCCAAGGAGCATAGAGATTATAAAAAGGAAGCCGAATTATATAACAAGCTCGCCGATGTTTGGCGGCAGGTAGCTCAATTCCTTCCAACTGAATGGCAGGATTTCAGCCAATCTTTGGTAAATTACTGGGAAACAACTGCTCTTGAAGCCAACGAGCGTGCTGTTATAGAAAACGAATATCAAACTTCCTCAGATATGCCTCCCGTTGCTTCACCAAAAGAACATACAACGGCTTTTGTCCCTCAAAACGAGTTCAAACAAGCCCGCAGCTCTTCCCTCCGGTTCAGTGAATTGGCAAAGAAGTTCAAGGAAAAAGAGCTGGAAGAAAAGCGACCTGGTCAGATTACTAAAGGCGATACTGGTGAGTTTAGCTTAGGAAATAACACAGAAAGTGATCTAAAAGAAACTGGCAAATTTCGACGCGATCAAACGTAATAAGGATTAACTTATAAATTTGATAAGGAGAATTGACCATGGAGAGTAAAACACCGGCGCAGGAAGCCGCCGTGGAGCCAGAGAGCCTTGATGATGTGAGCCCAATCACGGAGGACGAATTACAAGAGATTATCGAAGGAGCCCGTGCTCTTGAAGAGATTCTGAGCAAAGAACCTGCACTGAAAACAGACATCGAAACGATAATTCGAGAACAGGCCAAGCAGCCAATCACGTCATCCACGTTAGGATTAATTTCACGTGGTTTGAACCTCTACATCGATTTTACAGACATGGCTTATCTGGTGGCGTTTTTGATTAGTGAAGATGAAAATGTACAAAAGGAATATAAGGCCCATACCTCCGAAGAGAACTGGAACTGGCTGCGACGGATGCTGGCTCTTTACGGTGCTCAGCTCAAAGAGGCAGAGGCCATCTCTGAGAAGGATGACCATGCTTGGCGGGTAGTCAACCGACGCGTATACTTCGATACTGTGATTAACGAATGGGGGGTAACGATAGAAATTGTCAAATATAATGGAGAGCGGATTACTTTGGATGATACTCTGGGAGGGATACTTTTTCTAGCAGATGGCATCGTAAACGCTTTGAACACCGTACCGCCAGAAGCGGCTTTAGGTCTCATCCCGCGCGAGGATATCGAAAGAGTTCTTGCTGACGTCATCGACCTATCCAACCTCTTCTCACCGGGCCTGCTTGACGAGTTAGCAGAAGAAGGTGACCAAGCACAAGACGAGCGAGCAGAAGAAGGCAGCCAAGTAAAAGAAGAGTGATCTAATGAGGTCCCATAAATAGGGTGGAGGTCAGTCGGGATTTGTTATTGCACGATATCGGAAAGATGGGTACCCCAGACCGCTCACAGGAGAAGAGGGGGAAATCATGTTAAAGTACCCGGTAAATGCCAACAAATGATATCGCCAATCGCCTACCTGCGACCGGCGCTGGATATTCCTCAAAGTCACCAGGAAAAATGGGATGGTGCAAACTACCCACGTGGTATAAAGGGAGAACCGATCCCATTTGCGGCGCGAATATTCACCGTAGCAGATATTTGGGACGCGTTACCCGGCGTGATGCTCGCTATCTGGCATACCGTGACAAAGGCTGCGGATGAATTCCTCGACCCGCTCAGCGCAGAGAGCTTCCAGTGGGAATTGTTGCGAGGCGGTAAGCCGGTTGGCCAGAGCATCAGTTCGGCGCTCCGGCAGATCACTTACCATTAGGCGAATTTCTATCATTCCCGCGCATCAACTGGAATGTTGGCAGCCCCGCTTCACACGTATAATACTATTGATAAGACAATGATGTGCTGAGGGTTCCAAACCTGAAGGAGAATTATGGGCGATAAAACCTACGATCCGCAAAGTGAACTGTCCGAGCCAAAGGACGCGCTCCCACCCGTCTCGCTCGAAGAATTACCAGAAATTATGCGCTCGGCTGTCAGGCGGGTCGGATGGACGGATTTGACCCCAGTGCAGTCCAGGGCCATCCCCTATCTCCAGGCGCGGCGCGACCTGATGGTTCAAGCCCGCACGGGCAGCGGCAAGACCGGCGCTTTCATCCTGCCGGTATTGGAACGCGTCGACATACATAAGCCCACCTGCCAGGTGCTCGTGCTCGTGCCCACCCGCGAGCTCGCTCAGCAGGTGGCCGCAGATGCCAAAGCCCTTGCTGGAAAAGATGGCATGCGGACTGTTCCCGTGTATGGCGGCACGAGCTACAAACCACAAATTGAAGGCTTCAAGCGTGGTGCGCACTGCGTTATCGGCACTCCGGGACGCGTGCTGGACCATCTCATCAAACGCAACCTGGTCCTCAAGGATCTAAATATCCTGGTATATGACGAAGCAGATCGAATGATGTCGATGGGTTTTTACCCTGATATGGTTCAGATCCAGGAGTTCCTGCCCCGCCGGGTGATAAATGGTTATATGTTTTCAGCCACCATACCAGTCCATGTGATCCGTCTTTCCCGCCAGTTCTTGAACGAGCCGGGATTCCTCAGTCTTAGCCGCGACCACGTACACGTAGAAGACACCGAGCATCTTTACTACCTCACTCCGGGGATGGATAAAGACCGTTCGTTGGTGCGCATCATCGAAATGGAGACCCCTCAGCAGGCGATCATCTTCTGCAATACCAAAGCCCGGGTCAATTACGTGACAGTCGTGCTTCAGCGCTACGGCTACAACGCCGATCAGCTAAGTTCTGATCTCTCGCAGAGTGCCCGCGACAAAGTGCTGAAGCGGGTTCGGGATGGCAAACTGCGCTTCCTGGTTGCCACCGACGTTGCTGCCCGCGGCATCGACATCCCCAACCTGTCTCACGTGATCCAATATGAGCCCCCAGACGATGTAGAAGCCTATATCCACCGCGCTGGACGCACAGGCCGGGCGGGAGCCAGCGGTACGGCCATCATGCTGATCAATATCAATGAAAAGACCCATCTCAACCGCATCGCAGCGCATTACAAGATCGAGTTCGAAAAACGACCCCTCCCCCAAGATGAAGATGTGCAGACCCTGGTCGCCCAACGGCTGATCGGCCAGCTCGAAGCTCGCCTGCGAGCCCGCGATCGGCTACAAATTGATCGTATGCAGCGCTTTATCCCCTTAGCAAAACAGCTGGCGGAGGATGAGGACGGCCTGGCATTGCTGACCATGCTGCTGGATGATTCCTACCATAGCTGGATGCACGAGCCGCCGGAGCTGCCCCCTGCTGCGAGCAAACCGCCGCCCAAAAAATCAAGAGACGGTAAACGAAAATCGCGCTATAGAGGTAAAAAGAAGCGTGGTTCTTCTCAGAACACATCTAATTGAGGTTCATTTTCATCCAGAGATATTCACCCTGGGGATCTGAAACATTTTCTGAGCTACAACTTGAAAATAAAACCGCGCATTATTAGTTAACTGAAAACTGCACACCAATATTCCTGAGAAAATGAGTAGTTTTGGTTAGCCTCCATCTAATGGGCTAACGCCAATAGACGACCGGGTTAATATCCCGAATAATTTCTGAACTCTTCAACCCGGAAAATTTAAGTAACTGTTCAGCCATGTCACTGCGAAGCGGTTTTTGCTGAAGCAGTCTCTCGGTTTTTTACCGAAAACGACCCTTTGGAGATTGCCCCGGTCTGTTCCTTCCCGGGATAGGCCTCGGTCTGGCTCTTCCCGAGACAGGCTTCGTCGCAAAAAACGCTCCTCGCAAAGACAAAAGTAGATGTTTTTTACGATGGCTGAGTAGTTGCGAATTTAATTAGAATGCCTGCTAGCTTCAATACGGCATCAGCAGACATCTTCGCCCGGTTGTCAGGATACAAAGGTGCGGCGATGCCAGACTTAGAAGATATGCTGTCCACAAAAGCGGGGCGTTTAAATTGAATGGCTGGGGGGAACCAAGGTATAATAGCTAGGAGCGATTAATTTGGCATTGAACATAGTCCTCTCTCATACCGAGACACAGCCGCATTCTTCACGAACACCTTCAGACCATCTCATTAAACGCAAAACCCTGTCAGGTCTTGCCCGGTTGAAACAGCGAAAAGATAAGCTCGCCTTTTCGCCTAACACGCAACGTATTTGTTGCGCAGATAAAAAGGAGAAATAAACATGTCCACATTCATCATGTTCGGTAAGTATTCCCACGATTCGATCAAGGAGATCAGCACAGAGCGCACTCAGAAAGCAAACCAATTAATAAGCGCTAACGGCGGTTCGGTCAAATCCGGGTATGCATTACTTGGTGATACCGATCTGGTATTAGTCGTCGATTTCCCCAGCAACGAGAATGCGATGAAAGTCTCTATTGGCCTGGCCAAGCTTCTCGGGGTTTCATTCTCCACGGCACCCGCGGTGAGCATGGAAGAGTTTGACAAGTTGGTTGGTTGAGGAGTGCATTTCCGTTCCAACGGCATTACCTGGGAGCTCATCCATAAATTGAGCAGTATCGCATGGCTCCAGAGAATTATCCTGGTGAGACCTGACAGGTCGATCAAACCACAAAATAATTGAGCCTGAATACCAAGATTGAAGGGGATTCGAACCGCTTTTTCATGACCCCCAACCGGCTATAACCGTTCGTCGACATCCATCGCGAGCGGTTTTTCTGTTCCGAGATATCTCATTGCAGCATTACTTCATGATATCATCGGGGTGCAAAAAAGGCGGAACCATCCTCTATACGCTTGGGTCCAACGCTGCCTCTGTAATAGGGAATACCCATTCCGGTCCAGGCGGCACTATTGGTCCATCTATGACTATTGAATACATCGCCGCGAAAGATGTCGTCAAGTCATTGAGCTGCACACCTCTGATCTTGAAAAATTCTACAGGAAATCAACAAAGGTACACTGCATAGATAAATTTGGGAGAAACGATGAGCAAACCAAAAGTTGCCTTGTTTGGTGCCTCCGGAACCATGGGCTACCAGGCCTTCAAGGAATTGTGGAAACGCAGGGACAATTACGACATTGTCATCATGGTGCTGCCATCCGAGAGTAAATTGGGCTTGTTTAGAAAATACGAACGGGAAGCTCGTGTCCCGAGGCTTGAAGGAGCCGGGGTTGCCGAAGGCGACGGGTTGAAAATCGTCTGGGGTGATGCCACAAATTACGCAGATGTTGAAGAGACCGTCAAGGGGGTGGAATGGGTATTGGATGCGATGGCTTATATATCCCCGCAGGCCGATTATCACCCCGAGGTCGCCAAAGCAGTCAATACCGCTGCGATCGTAAACATTGTCAAGGCCATAGGTGCGCAGCCCGACGGAGCTGCACGGATCAAATTTATCTACACTGGTACCGTCGCAGAAACTGGCAACCGCCCGCAGGGGATTCACATGGGCCGGGCCGGAGACCCGCTCAAGCCATCCGTGTTTGATTTCTACGCGGTGACCAAAATTGCTGGCGAACGGGCAGTGTTGGAATCGGATATCAAGCATTGGGCTTCATTGCGCATGACTTTTATCATGCCTACCAACTACAAAGAATTAGTCAGCTTAATGGACCCAATCTCCCTTCATATGCCTATTGATGCTTACATGGAGAATCTCACCGATCGGGATGCCGGCTTCGGTCTGGTGAACTGCCTGGATATCCCTGATGATTCCGACTTTTGGCGCAGAGTTTATAACATGGGTGGCGGTCCAAGAATGAGATGCCTCGCCTATGATTACATCAATAAGAATTTTCAACTTAGCGGGGCATCCGGGGTGCAAGCTTGCACAGAGCGGAAGTGGTTCGCTCTGCGCAACTTCCATATGCAGTATTACCAGGACAGCTTTATCCTCAATGATTACTTGCATTACTGGCGGGATTCTATGGATGATTATTGGCAGGTGATCGCAAGTGATTTACCCTCGAGTCTTAAGGTTATCGCCTTCATCGCCAGATTTAGTTCGACAATTCGCAAATCGGTGGGTAGATCGACTTACAAGATAATGAGTGAACTGGCTGAGAAGCACAAGAATGGCACCGCACACTGGTACAAGAACCGCAACGATCTGCGCATTTCGGCCTTTTATAAAGACTATCAAAACTACGAATCAATCCCTGACTGGGGTGTGGATATGCCCGCTTTAGATCCGGACCCGGAGTGGC
>SDBV01011802.1_pt1 | contig 11267 bp, 17 predicted proteins | sample 2277081 | NCBI WGS metagenome assembly SDBV01 (sample SAMN10402039, study PRJNA504765) | marine sediment metagenome | isolation source: marine sediment core GS10_PC15, 223 cmbsf | place: Arctic Ocean: Southern Knipovich Ridge | collected 2010
GCAAGAGATACGATGATGGTATAATATGAGATACTTTGAAAAAATAGCAGCCAATTTAAGAACAATGAAAAAAATTCAAAAAGTAATTGGTAAGAGACTTATAAAAGGAAGAAGTTTGGCATTGGATTGGGATAGAGGAGATATGACACTTGTTAAGGGTATTGGTTCCACTGGAATTACTCACGCAATGCCGGGAAATAAACTAAAAAAATTTAAAGGAAAAGTAATTCTTGGGAAGGGTGGAGGTATAAAAAGTATAGAAGATATTAAAAAACAATCTAAATCAACCAGTTCTTTGTTAGGAATTACTCATAAAAATATCGTGCCAGACTTTCCGAAAGCACCAAAACAAAAAGAGATGATAAGTAGGATAATTGGGCATCATGAATTATCAGAAGCAACTGTATCAAAAAGGAATTATGGTAGAATTAGTTCCCATTCTTCAATAGATGTTCTATCAAGAGAAAGTAATCTTCTGGCATCTCTTCCAAAAAAATATAAACCTACTGTTGATTTTTGGAAAAAGACAAGGAGTATATCTGGAGAATCAGCAATGATAAGAAAACATATTCCAAACTTTGAATACGGCGTTACACATCTTTCTCCGGCGGCAAAAAGACATATAATTAAAAAAATGAAAACCTAATGAAATATTTTGAGAAAATAGCGGCTGGTCCTGTAATTGTATATAAAAAACCTTCATCAGAAGAATGGGGCATGTATTTGCCTCCCGAAGAAGAAATAAGCTCCAAAAGCAAAAAGATTTTAGAAAAATATAAAGCAACAAAAAAAGGTTTAATTTTAATAGATCCTGATCCATATAAAGGTCAAAAACGCGCAATGCGGGCCCACTTTAAAGAACATACGCCAGAAGAATTTAAAAAAGAATTTAAGTGGCAAACACTAGATAGAATTAATAAATCAAAAAAGCATGAATTAGTCCATTATAACAGATATAAAAAGAAAAAATGGTCTGCAGAAAAATATAAAAAATATTATCTTGCTAGATTAATTGAAGAAACTGCAGCGTATAGTGAAGCGGAAGCGGAAGGTAATAGATTGAAAGGTTTCATAAAAGCTATAAAAGCTACAAGACCCAGAATAAAAAAACATATTTTAAAGAAAACGGCAGGATTAGTAGAAGAATACAAAGCAAGTCCTAAAGGTTTGGTGTATATTGCACCAACTGGATCAGGTAAAACCAAAAAAATATTAGAGGCTACAAGAAAAGAAAAGACTGTTGCAATCACGCCTGCATCTATTACAAAGAATTTGGCTAAAGAGGAGATGAAGTTTTTCAAAAAAGTTACTCCTCGCAAGAGTTTTACTTATGGTAAATTATCCCGAGGCCATAATTTGCCGGAAGCCAAACATCTCGTATTAGATGAATCACATGCTATTAGAAATCCAAAAACAAAAACTTTTCAAAATATTGCAATGCAACGATGGAAATTCGATAAGGCACTGCTAGCAACAGCAACGCCTATGTACAATGAGCCTTACGATATTGTTTCTCAGGTTAATTTGGTGGCTAATAGAAAAGTCTTGCCAATGAACAAATCAAAGTTTTATAAAAAATATTATACAGAAGTAAAAACTGATCCTGGAATTATAGGAAGAATGCTTGGTATCAAAGGCGCAAAAGAGAGAGTGCTGAAAGATCCTGCTAATATACGTGCTTTGTTGGATAAGCATACCTATGTTGTAAGTAAGTCCAGTGTCAAGAATTTGATGCCCGGGAAATCTGAAGAAGTTATAAAAGTTCCTATGTCAAAAGAACAACATGAGCTTTATAAATATGTCAGTAAAAAGTTGCCATTTCATTTAAAATACAAGATCAGGAGAAATTTGGCCCCTACCAAAGCAGAGGCGAAAAAACTAAATGCATACTTGATGGGAGTTAGACAAATATCAAATACAACTCGGGGTTTTGTTAAGGAAGCTTATAGTAGTCCGAAATTTGAGAGAATGGTTGCAGATGCAAGATCTGAATTAGCTAAGGGCGGGAAAGTATTAACGTATTCCAATTTTAGGGGATCCGGAGTAGATGCCTTATCAGAAAGATTCAAAAAATTCAAAGTTCCTCATGGTATGATAGTTGGCAGCATGTCTAAAAAACAAAGAGCAGTTGAAGTAACTAAATATCAAAAGGGAGTAAATAAACTGTTACTATACAGTGGTGCAGGATCTGAGGGGTTAAATCTTCCAAAAACTACTTTAGTACAAATAGCCGAGCCATATTGGAATATATCCAGAACTCAACAGGCTGCGGCACGTGGAATTAGGAGAGGGGCTGATCCTAGTAGGACCGTGAAAGTTAAAAAATATGTATCTGTATTTCCTCAGGAAACTAATATTTTAGGTATTAAGAAGAAGAAAAGAACCAGTGTGGATGAATATCTAATGAGCATGTCCAAAAGAAAAAATAGGGAAATAAAGCAGCTATTAGAAGCCATCAAGGATGTATAATGAAATACTTTGAGAAGATAGCGGTAGGACCAACTATACAATTAAGCAATATAAAATATGCGCCTACTGGCGCAGCGTTTATGAAGTCTACTTCTGGTGAAACTAAAATTGTAGGAAACCTAGGAGAAAATAAACTTCCATGGATGAAAGGATCAACTTTAAAAAGCCTAAAAAGACATGAACTGGTACATTATTTAAGAGACAAAAAGAAAAATCGGTCTGCAAAAAAATATCACAGAAATAGAGCAGCAGCTTTTACAGAAGAATTTGCTGCTTATAAAAGAAGTGGAACTAGTTTTGGAAGAAGTCTGCAAGGAGCGGTTGCAACTGCCGCAGGACATGGATCTAAAATATTTAACTTATTAAAAAAAATAAAATGAAATACTTTGAGAAAACAGCAGATTTAGAAGAATGGATAGAGGATAGGAGTGATGCGTTGTCCAAGATTGATAGCCCTAAAATTAAGATTATAGAAAGTATAGCAAAAGAAAAGTGGAAAAAAAATTGGGAGAAATTAAAAGATTTGGTAGCTCGCAAGTATAAAACTTTGAAGAAGTCAATAATAGGTGAATAGTGAAATACTTTGAGAAAACAGCGGTAGGACCAAAAGTAATGACCTTTGACGAATATTTCGCAGGATACTATCCAAAAGGAGAGAAAAAAAGAATAAAAAAGATTGGTGGTCAATATATACCCGCCAAAATTATTACTGAGGGTTTAGCCAAAGAGCTTTTTCCTGATGATTTAAAAAGCAGAGAAAAAATAAAAAAGCATGGAATTTTAATAAAAAATTTTAGTTCAAAAGATGATAAAGCCTGGAAAAGGCACGTATTTAGACATGAATTAACCCATTATAAAAGAAAAAATACATTAGGTACTAAATTATACCCGCATTCTGCGATTGCACGATTTGTAGAAGAGACCGCAGCAAATTATGCGGGGTCTAAAAGATCTTATTTTCCACCAAAAGGTTTAAAATTTCCGAGGGCATTGGCGGCAGGCGCCTCAGCTCTCCTTCAAGAAGCAGTTTCATATCCTGCAAAAACTACCGCAAAAATATTATTACCAATAGCTGGGATAATAGCTTATAAAAAATATAAAAAAAATAAATGAAATACTTCGAAAAAACAGCAGACTTGGCAGAGTGGTGGGCCAATCGCAAAGAAGACGTAGAACAAATAAAATATCTTGCGAAGCATAAGTACTATGTCTATAAAGGTGGTCGAGAACTGGGAGCAGATCCTATCGCGCTTTTAAAGCATGATTGGTCTAAAATGAAACCATCACTTTGGGTTCCATATAGGGAATTTTTCCACGGTGGACATAGAAAAGATCCAAAGATTTATAAAGAATTTAGAAAAGCTGTAATGGAACATACTAGATTAGAATCACATCATGATTATAAATATCATAACCCTTCTGGGACTATAAAGCCAAATTTAGAAAATTTTGCTGATTGGTGGTCTATGTCTAAAATATATAATCCGGAAACACCGGGTATAAAAACATGGTTACGGAAAGCAAATTAACTGTTGACAAGATAGGGGCTATGTCTTATATTTTAGAAACATTCAAATGGATGGAAGAAAATGACAAACGAGCAAATTGAATATTTCGGTAAAGAAGCTGCTAAAACGTACATTGAAGAAGGTACGGATTTAAATAAAACGATTACAAAATTAGCAGAAGAGCATGCTTTAAACCGATATGAAATAGATAGAATTGTAGAGGCAGCAAACACTAGTACATATTTATCAATGTTTAGTAACCTAGACGATAAGTACATAGAGTTTCCAGTTGCCAATTCCGAAAAAGTAGCAGACTACTTGCAACCATCAGATGCTGATGAATTTTCGGACTACAATGAACCACCTGAAAAAGAACTTGATGAAATAGCAATTTTTCCAGTCGAGGGTGCTGAGAAGACTTCCTCCGTTCAGGATGAGGACCAGTTCTCAGCCAACAGTCTTCGTTTTCGTCAACGTGCTAAATATGCAGAACAACAATTGATAGACAAAATTTCTCTTGCTGAAAATGCTTTTTCGGAGGAAACAGAGAATTTGTATCAGTTGGTGAAACAAGCGGTGCTTACAGGTACCCGCTTTGGGCATATAAAGACCGCGATGGAACAGCACTCCACTGGAATATTTACTGAGAAGTTTTCAGAGCTAGCAAAGGAAAGACTTAAAAAAGAGGATCGTAGATTAGATCTTTCTGATACGGAAGAAAAACTTGGAACAGTAAATAAACACAACGAAATTCTCCAACAAATAGATAAATTGGCAGTCATCTATGAAGAGGCTATAGACTATAATGAAAAATTAGCTAGCTTTGGTTCTCAAATGTTGAAACGTCTTGGGGCCGGAATAGTAGATACTACAAGAGGTGCTATTAGATTTGGAACCACGCATCCCAAGACTATGATGTTCGGAGGAGCAGCAGTTGCAACAGGAGCTACTGGAATAGCATATAAAGCAGGTAAAACAAAAGCTGAATATGAGTCATCGGCCATAAGAACCATTCCGGAAAGGTACAAAAAGAGGTAGAGATGTCATATACTAAGAGAATATTGAAATTGTATAAAGAAGGCAAAGTTGACGATACAACTATGATAAAAATGGCTGTTTTTAAAGAAAAAGTAGCAGAGTTGATGAAAGAAAGCTTTCTGAAGAACCTTTCTGATGTACAAAAGGTAATGCTTGCTGCAGGTGCGACTGCAGGAATTGCGACTGCCGGAGCTGCTTTTAATACTACGTTTGATTATTTTAAATCCAAAAAAGCACGAGAAGGTTTAAGATCAGATGCTCAAAGTGTATTCGAAGAAATTTATAGTTCACCAGAAATAAGCAAATATCCAAGAGAAGAAGCACAACAATATTTTAAAACTTTAGAACATTTTTCCCCACATATAGCAACAGATCCTTTGTCTGCTAAAACTTATTTATTACAAATGCTAGATTGGTATGATGAAAGTCATACTCCCGTATCACCTACAACTGTTAGAGATCTAGCAGAAATAGAAAATAAAGCAATGGATGCTTTAAACAAAAGACTCCAGACTGGATCTACATTCGATATTGGTGCATTTACAGAACCTGTTGTATCCGCTTTTACAAAAAAACCAAAAAATATAGTTACAGAATATTACGAGCATAAAAAAGACAAATAATAATGATTAAATATTTGGATTATTATCCAGGAGACGAAGGCGTAGAAATATCTCTTATACATCCTGGAGTACTTGAAAAGACTGCTTCTTATGATCCTGAACTTCAAGAATTCTTACAAAAATTAATACCTGATGTAAAAAGGTATTTTCTTCTAGTTAATGCTTTAGGAGCCGGTGAATTTTATGGAAGTAATCGTAATGGAGATTATTTCCCTGAGCCTGCTTTGGTTGAGCATCATAAGACCTTTGAAACACTAGGAAGTGTTTATCGTCATCATAGAAATAAACCCAAATTAGGACATAGAGTTTATGGAGAAATATTATATTCGCATTATAATCATAAAATGCATCGTGTTGAGCTAGTTATAGGATTAGATATAAATGCGGCTCCTGACTTAAAAGAGAAGATAGATAAAGGTGAATTTCCCCCTATTTCTATGGGATCAAGGGTTCCGTATGATGAATGTTCTATTTGTGGTAATAGAGCACCGAGAATACAAGATTATTGCGAACACGCAAAAACTATGATGAACAAAGTTCTTTCTGATGGAAGAAAAGTTTATGTTATCAATACAAAACCTAAGTTTTTTGATATCAGCTTTGTTCATGTGCCCGCGGATCGTACGGCTTATACACTAAAGAAAGTAGCCAGCGACAACACTATCGTAGTACCATCCGCTATAAAAACTGCAGAAGAATTAAAAGATGCTGGTATCAAAGAGGCTGATATTATTAAAATGGTAGAAAGTGAAGTAGATAACGCCGGGCCAGATCCAAGAAGATTGATAGTTGATTCACAACCGGATATGCCTGCAAAAATGGTAAATGACCTGGCAGGGTCGGCACCATTAAATGAGGTTTTAAGCACACTTGTATCAATGAGAGTAATGCCTAAGAAAGCTGAATTCCAGAAATTGGTCTTGACTGCCAACGGTCAAGAAAAATTAGCAGAAGAACTGGAAAAAGAAAAAGTTTCTTTCATTATTCATGCTGATACAGAACCTGTTATTCCAAATGATATAGGATACAATTATTTTAATGAAAAAGTTGCAAATGTATTAAAATCATACCCCGATTACTTAGAAAGAGCGCCTTTAACAAAACCAGTTGTAATGGCACGTATACTGGAAAAGTATGCATCGCTTGATATAGGGCATCAAAAAGGAAGCAAAATGGAGCAACTCGGACTTGTGCCACCTTTAAAAGATATGCCAGATGATAAAATGGTTACGAAAAAGGAACAAGTTCCAATAATTTTACCAATAAAAAATCCCTTATTGCCTCTGACCGCTATAGGCGGATTATATTATGGGTTGTCAAGATTGATGAATTCTGTAGGGCAAGCAGATGGGGTAAGAGCGTTGATAGCTAGAAATCCATGGTTGCTGCCTATACTCATAGGTGGGGCAACTATTGGAACTATGGAAATTCAAAGGAAGTTTTTGGAAAAAACAGCAGAAGGTGTAGGTTTTCTGAGTAGCATGCTTTTGAGTGTTCCAGCAACATACTTATATGCCGGTTATCAAGAAGCTAAAGTAAGAAAAAGAGAGCCAATTGGCTCTTATGCTGACTTTGTTAGAAAAAATCCTTTGCTTAGTAGCATTGGACATGGTTTTCTTGGTAGTAAAGCGTCAAAATTACTTACAAAAGTGGGTGAAGCTAGAGACAAAATTTTTCAAGCTTCACTTGAATTAAACGAAGAAAAATTCGGAAATCTTTATAATATAGTAATTGATAGTAATTAACTATTGACAGCAATACTAGTATTGCTTATATTTAAGGTGATTTCCATTTAATTTTAAACGGAGGAAAATATAAATGGCTGATGTAAAAGAAGGGTTTAATCTGAATTCTTTTCTAAAAACTTTAGAAGACGAACCAGTAGAAAAAACAGCTGAAGAAATAGCTGCAGAAGAAGCTGCCGCAGAAGGAAAAACAGCTGAAGAAATAGCTGCAGAAAAAACTGCTGCAGAAGTAAAAGCTGCAAAAGAAGGAACACCTGTGATAGAAAAAACAGCTGAAGAAATAGCTGCAGAAGAAGCTGCAAAAGAAAAAACTGTGGAAGAAAAAGAAAAAGTTGGACAGTTGGTGGAAGAAGGGCAAATTATGGCTCGTTCTTTTCACGAAGAACTAGAAAAATTAGCAGTTGGCGATGGTCCAATGACAGCTAATCCGCCAACTATTAAAGATCCTAACGAAGTAAGTCATCTTAGTGTTGGCGATATTAAGTTAGATCAGCTTGCCAAAGTGGAAGCTTTGCTAAATCAAATTCAAGCTGCTGTACGTAGTGGTGGCGGAGATTTGGCATATACATTTAATCCCGGAGCACCTCAACCAGCTGGCACAGTGGAAGAATCAGTTCTTCCTCATGATGTCGCATCTGCACAAAAGTCACAAGCAGCTGCAGCCAATTTGAACAAGGCAGCCGCAGACGAAATCATCGACAACCTTTACAAGAAAGTTTTTGGAGAGGAATAATATGGGACTTTTAGATACTTACGAAGACATGCAAAAAGAAGCAGAGGTTCAAGAGGTAGAAGGCCAACGTCGCGAAATGCTGACGAAATATGCTTCTGCTGCCGAAGAACTTCTTGAAAAAGAGTATGGCGAAGATTATAAAGCCGAAGATGTCGAAAATCTTGCTGAAAAGCTTATTGACCTTGATGTGGAAGCTGTGGAAGAACAACAAAAAGTGGCTGAGTATGTGGAAGCTGGCAAAGTAATGGCTAATGCTTTCATTGAAGAATTAAAAGAGAAAAAAGCCAAAGAATAGAGTACAGGTCTAAAGTGAGAATACAAAGAATACAGTTCCTTGAAAAATACGCTGCTCGGGCTGAAGATCTCTTATCTGAAAAATACGGTAAAGAATATACACCGGAAGATGTTGAAAAACTTGCGGAAGCGTTAATCAGCATGGATGTAGAAAGAGCAACAGAATTCGAGCGAGTTGAAGAAATAGTGAAACAGGCACGATATACTGCGAAAGGTTTTGCCGACGAAATCGACAGCAAACTTGGAAAAAAAGCTTTTCAAAAAATAGCAAGATATGAATCTTTATCTTTTATTAAATCTTTGAAAAATATGATTAAAGGAAAAGGTGGGTTCGGTGAAAAAATTGTTGGTGGTCTTGATAAAAGTGAACGTAAAGTTCGAGGATTTGTCAAGAAAGATCCACTTAAAGCAGTGGGGATTGGTAGTGCTGGTATTTTTGCTGGTGGTGCTGGAGCTGCATTTTTGACGGACAACTAATAAATGTTTAGTTTGAGAAAACTTTTATACGATATAGAAAATGTCGAACAAGAAAAGAATGCTGTGATTCAACCTTCCATAACCATCGAGGATTTACACAATACTTCAAAATCTCTTGAGAAACTGGCTTCACCTGATCGTGAAATTGATGTTATGGCTAAATTTGCAGTATTGATGGATATGGGTTTGGAAAAGACTGGTATTAGTTTAAAAGATGCTAGAAAATTCTTATGGAAGTCACAAGATGAAGTTAGGGCAGCTGAAACTGTTGCTCAAGCTAAAAAAAATTTCGAGAAAGTTAAAAGAATTCAAAAAGGCAAAACTCTTGGAGATTATAAAGGCCGTATATTAGCGGGTACCGGTGCATTAGGAGCATACTACTTAGGAACCAAACAGTCTGGAAGTAATAAAAAAGAAGAACTTCGTAACGTTGCTCGTAAGTATTTCTCTCTCGGAAGACAATCCTAAGGAGGAGCATAAAAAATGAGTTTTGAAAAAACAGCTGAAGAGCATTACAAATTTTTATTAGAAGAATACGAAAAATCACAAAGTATAGAAGAAATTGAGAAACTCGCGATGATCGTAGTTACCAAAATGGTAGAGCGAGAGGACATCACTGAACCTGGTGAGGTTATAGAAAAGTTGGCTGATTTACGCCAACAAACACCAGAAGATTTGAAAGTCCTCGAAAAAGCGGTCGAGATGGGTAGAATCCCTGGTAAAGAGGGACCCACAAAAACAGCGTCAGCTTTGCTTGGTACTCTAACAGAGATACCTAGTGGAGATGGCCAGGATAATATAACAAAATTTCTACTCGCAGATTATTAAAAATTAACGTAAGGAGATGCCCGAATGTTAAGAGTAATATCCGATTTAACATTGTGCGATCGCATTACTAGGGAGTACGAAGCTGGCGTAGCTACAAGTGGTGTTGCAGGTATGTGGGTTACTTTGAACGCAAGTAATAAGTTCGATTTAACTTCCTCATCTGAAACTGGTCTTAGTTACCAGATTTGGAATGAAAGTAATCGCGATGGTACAGTTGGTTTTACCCCCGATGTTGGTGCGATTGGTAAAGTCACTGTATTAAAAGGTGGATACCGCGCATTAACTGATCAGATAGAGTCAACAGCTTATGGCAATGCGTCCGCCGGTACTGCACTGATGGCAGATGCAGATGGGTTGCTTATTGTATCTACAAGTGATTATCAAGGATCACAAGCAACAGTAGCTTATGTAGCAAGAAAATTAGGTTCTGTTACATACTTGGGTACCACATTTACTAACGTTGTTGAAATTCACGTTAAATAAGGAGAATAGACTAATGGCAGATGTACCAGCAAATGTAATAAACGAATTATTCGTTTCGAAGCTGGATCAGCCTGAAGGTCGCGAAAAACTGGCTGCGGAAGGCTCCGCCTTCATACGCACAAAGTTACGTGAAGTATCCTTTGCGCGTAAAATTATCAACCCAGTATATGTGACCAAAGCTGATCTACAAAGATCCGTACAACATGATGGTCTTGTAAAGATCGTCGACATCGAACCTGATTCAGCAGCAATGAGTATCAACTTCAGAGGTGGAGCTGATACACGTTACGTTGAAGGGGAAAGATATGAGATTCCGTTCTTCATGATTACCTCAGAAGACTTCCAAAAAACGGAAGAGGAATTACTGGCATATGAAATGCCAATCACAGACGTGATCGAAAGAAACTCTGTAAAAGACATCCAAGAAATTGAAGACAATGCTTTTATTAGCCGCATTGATTCTGCAATTGCAGTTTCCACAAAAACAACTGCCATAACAACTTCTGGAGGAAATATTTCAAAGACCGTTTTTACGACTTTGTTTAATTTGCTAGAAGCTGGCGGTGGAACTACAGATCGTTTGAAAACGGACGTTGTTCTCATGAACAATCAAGATTATAATAATCTGTTATTGTGGGAAGCTACTTCCGTTGGTGATCAAGTAGGTTTAGAAATCACCGTGAACGGTTACACATACGCCACTTTATTTGGTAAAAAGTTAATCGTGACAAATAAGGCCGATTTGGTAGCACAAGGTACCGTGTATGGTTTCACAGCACAAGAGTTCCTTGGGAACTTTTTCATATTAAATGATACGAGATTCTGGATCGATAAAAAGAAAAATCTTGTAACTTGGAGTGCATATGAGTCAATTGGTATGGGTATAGGAAATATAAGATCTGTTGCAAGTGTAACCTGGACTAGTACATAATTAGCTAGTTTTCAGATCGATAAATACTTAAAGGGAGACTATTCATTTAGCCTCCCTTTTTTATTTGATTTTTTCTCTTTTATTTTGTAAATTATAGCATGAATAAAGTATGTACTAAATGCAAAGAGAATAAACCTT
>SDBV01011803.1_pt1 | contig 11267 bp, 15 predicted proteins | sample 2277081 | NCBI WGS metagenome assembly SDBV01 (sample SAMN10402039, study PRJNA504765) | marine sediment metagenome | isolation source: marine sediment core GS10_PC15, 223 cmbsf | place: Arctic Ocean: Southern Knipovich Ridge | collected 2010
TCGACTCTAATGATAATTCATAGATGCTAGATTAGTTTGGAGTGTGAAGCGTTAAATGATTTCGAATTCATGAAACGTGAGGAAGTCCACCACAATAGTAAAAATCGCTATGCGAAACAACACCAAAATCAAGACTACTTAAATCTATACCTAATATATCCAAATTCTCTTCCAAAGCTTGTGGATCTGGTCAAGAGTCAAACAATATAGTCAAATTATTCGTTTCAATAAGCATACTTAAACCCCAAGGAGCATTGAGCATACCATCGGGATTGTTGTCTATTAACACAGTTATCTCAACATAATCGATTTCGTTAAATTGCTTATCGCAACTGGCAAGAATCAATAGAATCATGGCAAGTAGTGTTAAAACGTTAAACCATTTCATTTTCCCCTCCTTAAAAAGAATGATTTTCATTCTTGCGGTGGCTCTAAGAGTATATAGTGAGTAATGTCCTTCTGAAAATCTTGTTGGAACGATTGGGCTTAAGATATTTTCCAGCCGTGCAGGCCACAAGTACCTATGGCATATTCTCCGGGTAAGATTTTTCCATAGAGCAAATATCGCTTATATCCGGTTGGCATAGGCATTCTATCTTTCTCTACGCTTTTCCAATTCAGGCTGTTCAAGCTCTGCAAGAGTTTTCGGGTAGTCCCACATGCTCTGATATACTATATCTTGTGGTCAGTTGAGTCAAGGGGATACCCATATTACAGTATACTACCCAGATCGAGGTATTATCCTTCAGACATGAGGTATATGCAACCCAATATCCAGCCATTCTGCTGGCATATTAGCAGAATTCTTGCAGAAGAGCAATGATATTGGGGACCTAGGAAGTGGATCAGCGCAATCCATCCGGTTTGAATTCGATTCCAGACATGACATCTCCTCTTATATTATATGGAAAATGAAGATAGAATAGAGTTCCGCAATAACCCCGGGCATAGCAGTCTTAAAGCTTCAGATAACTTATTTACTTAGCGTTCTATATGCCCGTCGAATCACATTGGCAAAGTTCTCGGTTTCACTGAGAACAAAACCTTCTTCTCTCTTTTCTATTTCATCATGATCGTCGTTGGGATATTCTTTGGGGATTTCCTCTGCCTTCTTTTTGAATTGAGTGAAATTGAAACCATTTTTCTCGAAAAGGTTGATAAGATACTGAATGTCTTTGTCTTTCGGATCGAGCCGTTCCATAATCTTTCAGAGAGTTGGGATGACTGCTACAAAGACGATTACAAAAGACGATAGATAGCCAAGAAAGCCACTTTGCTTCTCATAGCAATCAAAAGCTTCATCTATTATTTCTCGAACCTCATTTTCATCAATATTCATGTGTTCTAGTCCTTCTTGTGTGGCACATTTTGAGATTATCTTTGTAATTTTTTTTGTAGAGAAGACAGTCAAAAGAAGGAAAAAAAACGGGCCTCATGCGCAGGAAAAAATTGGGTTATTATGAAATTTAATTTTTTAATGAGGCCCGTCATATTTACTTTTATGGACATAGCATTTCACGAAGCTCAATCTGGGTTTTTGAATCCGTCGAGTTGAATGATCTACGGATCAAATCGGCAAACATTGTATTTTCCACATAAGAAAGTGCATCTGTCTCTTGTATCTGCGAAATATCTTTTCTATTTGATTGTGCATCCAAAATCGCTTGATACTGATCCTTAAATTTATCAAACTTAAAACCGCTTCTTTCAAATAGATCGATAAGATACCGCAGGTCGCCGTCCTTTGGATTGGTTTTTTCCATTATTCTTAAAAGCGTCGGGACTGCAGCAATAAAACATAGTGCAAAATTCGAGAGACTAACGTTGATTCTTTTGAGCGATTTCTTACACTCATCAAGTTCTTTCTCAAATATTTTAATTCTACTTTCTGTACTCATTTAATCCTCCGATTCCCTCAGGATTGTTCTCCTCACTACTAAATATGCTTTATAGAATGTGGCTTTCTTCAGGGGCCAGCTTGGTGTGAGTGTACATTTCCAGGGTAATGCTGACTCTTGAATGACCAAGATAGTTGGACACGGATTTTACGTCCTTCTTTTCTACTCCGATCTTGTAAGTTGAAAAGAAGTGTCTCAGTGAATGTGGCGAGGCTGCTTTGCCCGCATGACGACTAAAACTCCTGGATATTTGCTTGTACAGGTTGATCCGGCTTAGTTTTCTGTCGCTTTTTGAATGAAACAAAAACTCACTCTCGCCGTCAAATACGTTTCGGATCTCCGCATACAGAGGATGGGAGAGGTAGATAAATCTCTCTCTGCTTCCTTTGCCGTTGATCCTGACCTTGAGATAACCATCGTTGAATGGTGCAACATCGCCCCTCTTTATATCAATCAGCTCAGAGACCCTTAATCCTGTATTAGTTAAAGCCTTTACGATGAGATTCGTCTGCTTGGTCGACTTCTCTATGACCTTACTGACATCAGCCAAATCGATATTAAGGCTGATGATTCTGTTGACCTTTTTGTTGATCTGACTGACCTTGGCGACTTCTCTTACAATGTTTCTCCTGACAAGTCCCAGTTTCTTGTAGATCGAAAATATCTTGCTCAAGGAATAGATTTTTCTGTTTATCGAAGCATTCTTGTAGCCTCTTCTCTCGAGCTCCTTAATGTAATCGATGATGTCCAGCTCATTCACGTCTTTTATATTCTTGCTGATGACAGAGAAAAAGGTCCTCATATCGTTCCTGTAGGATCCGACTGTATTGGGTGAATAGGTTTCAAGATATTTCTCAATTATACTGTTTACATCTGCGACGAATCTGCTCTCAGGCGACTGGTCTGCTACTGCAGTGAACGCTTCCGGTTCTGGGGGAAGGGATATAACAATTGCCATGTATGGGCACCTCCTGGATCTATTTTATCTTGCCCCCGTATCACTCTAAAATGTGTTATGAACTCTTTTTTTGTTCTAAATTATCTTTCTCCTCAAAATCCTGGAACTCGCTTCTTGCCTTAAGCATCCATTCAATCATCAGGTCTTCAACAATGTGACATTCAGGTCGTTGACGCTTTTTGCATGCCTCTCTGAACCGATTGGCTACGGTGTGACGGATAAGGTATCCCCGTAATGCTTTCTTTCTCATATTACCTCCTGTAATTTGAGTAGTTTCTATTATCTTTCAAGAAAAAGTAAAAAAGTTAAAAAATAGTTAAAAAAAACTGATCCATTGATATTTCTTTTGCAAGATAATAATGCAGATTCATTCAGTTGGTATTGAATGAATGAGCCGAGTTGTAACGGCTAACACATCTGAAGATAAAAAAGCACATTCCTCACATATAAATGACTCATTAAATCTAATTAAAGGAGAATGTGCTTATGGAAGAAACGAATAGAAATTTAGACAAAATACTATTCAGAACAGCGGTCTCAAAACCAGACCTTTTTGCTTATCTTGTCGAATATGATGCATTAAGTCACCCAGGGCTAATAGAAATTGCCAGAGAAATATCTGAACTCTACCAGAAGACTGGCGATATCGTCGATTTATCAATCTACGAAGAACAGATCCCCGATTTTGAAGACTACAAAGACATCTTGAAGCCGGTGAACCTAACCGATTCGATGATCGAATTGGCATGCAAGAACATCAAAAAGATCAGCGAAAATCAAGTGATTTTTGAGTTAGCTGAATCTGTTCTGGAAGGGAAAAGTGTTGGACTTGAGGATATTATCAAAATCTGGAAAAAGAGTGTCTTTGAGTATGAGAAAAAAATCGAAGATAGATTTGATGTAACATCAATCAACGACATCTACAAGATCTTGACACAAATCGAAGGTGACGAAGTAAGGAAATTGACTTCCGGATTCAACAATATGGACCAGGTTCTGAAAGGTGGATGGAGAGCAGGCAGCTCTTACTGCGTAATGGGGCTAACAGGGATAGGAAAGAGCATCTTTCTTGCCAACTTTGCCGGTAAATTATGGAAAAAGAAAAAGAATGTTCTGTATGTCACGACTGAAATGAATCACAGGCAGACGTTTGACAGAATATTCAGGTCGGCCTTTAGCTGCAAGACAATCGATGATATCCGGATTGTACTATTGAAGGCGAAAGATCAGGATCTGGGTGGAGAGCATATCGAGGTCATAAAAGTTCATCCAAACGACACATCTTGCTCTGATATCCAGAATGAAGTCGATCAGCTGGATTGGACTCCCGACGTGATACTAATCGACTATTTTGATGAAGTACGTGCATCCGAAAAAACTGCAAGCGAATACGAGAAACATGGAATCGTAGCAGCGGATATGAAAAAATTGGCTGAAATAAATGACTGCCCGGTCATAACGGCGACTCAGACGAACAGAAGTGCTGCGGGCGAGAAAGGTGGAACAAAATCGTATGTCGGCATGGAGTCTGTCGCTGATTCTCACAAGAAAGTAAGGACCCTGGATGTACTCTTCAGCATTATCCAGGAGCCCTACATGAAGAATGAAGATGGAATGGAATCTTTTTACGAGTTGCATGTCATCAAGAACCGATATGGACAGACCAGTAATCGTCTGTGTTTCAAAATCAAGTATGCTTCCATGTCGCTGTCTGAATGTGGGCTTGATGAGATAGGGAGGTACTTGCCGGATGCTATACCAGAAGAGACACTCCGCGCAATAAGAGGAAAAATGGACGCTAGGATCCGGCAGCCAAAAGGAGAAATGAGTATATGAGCAAAATTGTATATTTTCCAAAACCAGAAGAGCAGTTTAATCATTGGACGAGCGTTCCAAATGTCTTTTTTGATGAAATTCAAAGGAAATTGGATTCTTATGAATGGGGAGTTCTATGCGTCTTTCTTCGGAAGCTATATGGTTTTCATAAGGACTGTGACCGAATTGCATTGAGCCAACTCTGCAGGCTAACAGGCTACAATCACCAAACCGTCCTAAAACGATTGAAATTGCTGAAAGAGAGAGGCATTATCATTGAATTAGAAAAGGGTAAGTCGGGTGGAAAGAATAGTCTTGCAACTCTGTGGAAGCTAAATGTAGGTATATCCTGGGAGATCCTATAGTTAAACGAAAGTTAAACGGTACACCGTGTATACTATACACGGTGTACTAACAAAAGAAATAACCGGGAGCAGGAACTACGTTCCTGCTCCTTCGTAAAGGGTAGTTTTCCTTTACAGAATATTAAGAAGATTATCCCCCGGGTTGCTGACCTGGCATATTTATATAAAAGATAATCACCGGAGGAAACACATAAAAAGCAAATCAGAATTCCAACCATACATAACGATACCAATTGTCCTGGCAGACAGAATGGATTCATGCACTCTCGGCGTTTTCTACATCCTGAAGTCAATTTCAGAATACGACGTCGAAGTAACAATAGGAGAGATAGCAGAAAAGCTTAATATCAGTCCGATAGAAGTTCATAATGCACTTTTTATTCTTGAGGACCAGCGAATTATCAAACGGTATCGCGACAGTATCGAGCGATTCAGTTTTATTGAAATACGCGATGAGATGAAAGCGTGGGAAATAAATCCCGAATGTACATACGAAAGCTGCTACAGCCAGGCTTGACTTCAGACAATAGGGAATCTTGAAACCCATTGTTTGTAGCGGCAGATCTATTGATAACGAAGACTTCATTGGAAGAGAGTTTGTTCTGAGATCTCAGAGGAGAAGTTGTTTAATATCCGTCTTCCGCTCTTTTCCTTGTTCTTTTCTTTCTCCTCTACCGACAATTGGGATGATTGTCCTTCATCCGGTTTTGTATAATCTACCTTAATGAAGACTGAGTATGCGTCGTCACGAGGTGAGGGTTGCATGAGGTTTTGTACCCGCTGTAAGCAATAACCTGCCGTTGAAACAGCCGTACAACCTATATAAACTCAAGAATCAATCTTATGGCCATTCTGTTTGAGTTTGCAGCCTAGAAACGAGTAATATTCCGACATTCAGAATACGAAAAAAATCATACTAATGCCTGATTTTTAAACTCTGTTCCATAATGTAGAAATAATGGCTACACTGGGAAAAGTACACATAGGAGGAATCAATGATGAAAAAAATGGCTATTTTGACAAGCTTGATCGTTATTCTGGGTCTTGCTTTCTGGGGATGTGGGAATCCGATGGATCTAATAGGAGATCAGGCAACTATCAAGGCCGTCTCCGATGACACGCCAAGGATTGCAGTCAACGCAGCCAATGTTGACCCATCAAGTATCGATCTTATTGCTGGCAGAAACATCGATGTCGGAGACCTCCTAGTTTGGAACGATAGCGATACGCTCTATTTGCAGTACAACACTGCCAGTAGCTGGGCTCTTGCCGAGACCCACTTAGCCGTAGCTGGCTCCCTGGCCGAGATACCGCAGACTAAAAAAGGCAATCCTATCCCAGGCAAGTTCCCTTATAAAGCTTCGCATAGCCCGGAACTGATGCAATACACCTATGAGATTGATTTAGAGTCAATTGCATTAACAGGTGGCGATATAATCATTGCCGCACATGCCGACGTGATATCGACGGATGGGGCTGAGAGCGCCTGGGCCGGTGACTGCGATTTTCCCGGTCGCAACTGGGCAACATACTTCGTACACAAAATTCTAGAGAAATTACCAAAAGTAATAATTAGTCCTAATAGCGATCTTTATAATGAGGCTCGAGGTATTGCTGTTGATTCCTCGGGGAACATCTACGTAACAGGCTATTCAGATCCGGACGGCATTGTTAACACCTACGATAACAAAGTCCGAACAATCAAGTATAACTCTGACGGCGACGAAGTCTGGAACGTAACCTATAAATACAGTAACTGGGGTTCTATCGGCTATGATGTAGCGATTGATGACTCCGGCAATGCATATGTTGCCACGTGGAATGTGATAGATCCGATTGACTGGTACCAGATTATTAAGTACGACAACATTGATGGTGCTGAGTTATGGACCCTCCCGACTCCTTTCGGTGATAATCAGGCTGCAGGTTGGGCTATAGCCGTGGATAATGCAGGCAATATATATCATGCAGGAGGCATTTTTGTAGGCTATTGGAAGGGCTACCTTATCAAGCGCGACCCTGATGGTGATGAATTATGGAACAGGCAAGATGTACGTGCTTTTGGCATTGCCCTGGACAGTGCGGCTAATGTGTATGTTACAGGCGATACGGGTCATGAAAGTACAGGTAGCACAGCTAAGTACGATAGCAGTGGCACACTTAAGTGGCTCAAGACTGTGGGAAGTCTGCATGGCACTGATGTGGCTGTGGACAATGTGGGCGACGTATACGTGATTGCTGAAGTATGGGGTAGCTCTGGTAGCTATGACATCACTAAACGCTCAAGTAGCGATGGCAGCATACTTTGGGGACCTATAACATATTCAGGAGATGGATACGGAATCGCTATTGATAGCTCTAACGATGTCTATGTCACCGGTACTAATATTGCAAAATACGATGGAGCTAATGGCAATCTGATTTGGGGGCCTGAAAGTTTCCCTGTCCCTATGACAGCAAAAGACATCGCTATTGACGGCTCTGGCAACGTCTATGTTACTGGCGTTTCAAACAACTATTACTGCACAATAATATACTATGAGCAGTAACTAGAATGATCATGCTCTGGATCTATGGCAGTATCAATCACTTGAAATGGATTTTCAGGAGGTATTGCGTCTAATAAGAAAATATGAAGAGCAAAAGCTAATATCAAAAGAACTTATGAAGAAAACGTTTTTGGAAATGAGACAGATACATAAAGACAGTTAAACAATAAAGAAGGCAGAAGAACTTATGAAGAAAGTTGGTGAACAAACAGAAGAGCAAGAATGGCAGACGCGGGTGGATGATGCAGAGAAAGCAAAGAAATTGCTTATGGGGTAGCTCAGATAAATGGACCCACTATATTCAGAGCGAACTCGCAACCTAATTGGGACGGTTGTCCCATTTAGAAAGCGTCAAAGATTTTCTGAAGAGTCTCACAATCCTTGCATCCTGTTTTTGCATCAGGTGGATCTGGCTGATCATGCATCCCTCTCGCCTTTTTCAACAGTTCTGGAATCATGACTCTATTCTGTTTAATCTCCATCAGATACGCAGAAAAATGTAGAGAAAATTTTTCAGCGTCTAAATAGTCGTCTATTTCATATGGTTCAATATCTGTGAATGGCTCATAATAAACGAGAATCAGCCCGGTCACTGGCTTGTAGCCAATTTCTTCGGCAATGCGGGCATAGCCATTCAGCTGCACCTCATACATTGGGAGGAGCTCATCTTGGTGACTTGTGTACCGTGCCGTCTTGTAATCAGCTATCAGATAAGAATCATCGTTCCGCAAAAACATTTCATCCGGAACACCGGTCAGTTTGATATTCGTTTCAGAATCGATTGTTTTAAAGTCCCGTAGAGATGGTGTCTTGATTGGCTCTGAGAGATTGAAACCATCAAACCATTTTGGCAGAGAACCGTGTTTGGCGAAATAGTGATTGGTAATCTTTTTTGAATACGAATCGATGGAACTAAAAATACCGGGAAATATCTGATAGGGCAGCTTGAATTTCATATGCATCTTAATCCAGAAGCATCTCGGACAGAAAGAAGGCAGAGTGAGTTGCCCCAGGTTTTTAGCGGATATTCTTATTTGGTCCATTCTCAGTCCTCTTCCAGTAACATTATCGTTAGGACTGGTTCTCCATTATCTCCCACACTTACAACGGCTTTCAGTGCGACAGTCTCGTATTTGAAAATATGCCGTTCATCAGGCATCATGAATACAGTTTTGAAGTGGATTACATCGGTTGCTTCTGAGCATAGGATTCTAAAATATAGTCTCGATATTACATCCCACACTCTGCCTTTAACTGACCGTCCAAAATATTCTATTTCTTTGGCTGAAACAATGTATCCATGCCAAACAGTACTTGGGACCGCAACACAAGAAATAAATCCAATTTCTTTTGCTATATCCGTGATGTCGATTAGAACATCATTTTCAAGAGCCTGTTTCCGTGTATATGTAAAGGCAACATCAGAGTCCATGGAATTATTATAAACCTACGGTTTGGTGCTCTAAAATGAATCGATGGGAAAGGAGCTGAAAAGATAGTTGTATGAATAATTTGTTCATATCGATTTGGAAGATAGACAGCGATCAAGACTATTTTGACATAAGATTGATTCACTTCACCAACAATCCAAATGAGAGTAGACTATTTGAGCTTTCCGGCAAATGCAAAGATTTGGATGCCAACCAGTTGAAAATCGATGAGTTTGTCATACATTCTGGGAGAAGCTTAGCTTTGACAGCCCAATACATGCTTCAGCAGATTAGGCTCAGATTTAAGACAAACAGTGATATTGATGAAGATGGTGATGGAATGCGGGAATGGGTCAGCCCAATGGACAGCGGTGATCAGAGATTGTTTTTTAGATCACTATTTGATTTTAAAATAAAGATCGCAGCGCACGGCTAAAAATGTGGGCTACTTTCCATCGTTTCTGAAGGATGCCAAATAGTGTTACTCATATCTGGCCTGGTAGTCCTTATCATATCCCGTGATCTGAATACAGCAACAACCAATAACCTGATGGCGGCAGCGCGGACACCTCTCGACATCCCATCCGAGAATGTATAGATCACCTTTCTTTGTAAGGCAATCATGAAATGGGCGATCCGCGTATGTGGCGGAGTACAAAGGCTCTATTTGTTTTTACTCTCGCTCACAGCCGTATGGGATTCTTTCCCATGCGTAGCGGCAATCGGCGTCAGATGGGTTCTTTGTTGCTCCTTCTGAAGTCTGTCTCGGTCGAGTTTGGACAAGAATATGTCATCGTAGTAGACGGTGTCGGTATCGAAGTGAAGATATGCAAGATTCAATTCCTCAAATAGATCTGGCTCAATCCTATCGGAGAGCGGTGTGCTAACGTCAGGGAGGAGAAAACGGTCGTAAAATTTGGCGAGGTAGTTTAGGACGTTCGAATAGCGGTCGTAGGTTTCGGAGAACATCAGATTCACATCGAAGTGGACCATGCTGCTCCTCATTTCATAAGCCAGGGACAAGCTTCAGGACTTGGTCCACAGTCAGCACCATCCAAGGCTGCCAATCAGCCGCACGATTTTTTGCGATGGCTGAATTAGTTTTGTTAGATGCTTTTTCAAAATATATTTCCTATCCTACATAAAAAGACGGTAGTCGTAGGATGAGTTACTAAATCGATCCAAAAGTGAGCCAATACGTGCGATGCGTTTTGATGACTGAACAGTAGCAGGCAGCTTAGCGTAAAGGTCCCCAGAGTTCCAATCCATCTTAGATAGTCCGAGTATTTCATTTGCCAATGTTGCGAGGTCGGATGTGCCAGAATATCGTCTGAGAACAACCGGACCGGGGATGCGGCGTTTTCCCTGGAAATACGTCAGATTCGCTTTGGCTGCCTCGGTTGAGCCGTGTACCCATAGCAGTGCTTCGTGGTCTGTGAGCTTCACGACTGTACCGCGTCGAACGGGAAAGCGACCCTCTCTGAATCCGCCCTTGGTTGGTTGTGAACTGATGTAGCGAAAAGCAGATTCAAAGTTAATCTCTATCAATTCCAGGTTATGCACACCCTCGAGGCCCGCCCTCAATCCTTGCTGCTCCTCTTTGCGAAAGGGCGTCTGCTTGTGAATAACAGCACGTCCAGGCAATTTCAAATGCGACTCCCAAAAGAGCGTGCGAATGGTTTCACCCAACCTGCGGGCATCCTGAAATGACAGAAACGGATTACCACCGAATATAGTGGGGTTTTCAATGCGGCTGAGTCGGAACTGCAGTCCTTGCCCTTGGGCGTTGTAGAGATGGCTACAACCTAGCACGATGTGTTTGCCCTTGGCCGCCTGTTGGTCGATAGCGTAGCCAAGTCCGACAAAGGCGGTGTCAGGATCAAGACCGTCAAGCACCCATGGCGTTCTCATAGCTTTCGCATAAAGCGCTACGGATAGCCACCACCATACCCGGCACTTGTCCTGATAACCGAGTGTATCTTGGTCAAGAAATTGTGTTGCGATACCACGCTGAACACAATAGGCTTTCACGAAGTCGTGAACGTCGAATACTTCATCGTCATTCTTGAATCCTCGCCAACGTCGCCAACGGTCTGGAGTAAAGATAAGGATTATTGACCGGCCTAATGCGGACAGCGATGAAATACCGTCTCGAATTTTGCGTGACATGTCCAAAGCTCCGTCACGATCATCGAGTAGAGAGTCAATCTCGGGAAGCGTGTACCAGAGTGGGTCACCGCGGGTAGGAAAGA
>SDBV01011804.1_pt1 | contig 11267 bp, 8 predicted proteins | sample 2277081 | NCBI WGS metagenome assembly SDBV01 (sample SAMN10402039, study PRJNA504765) | marine sediment metagenome | isolation source: marine sediment core GS10_PC15, 223 cmbsf | place: Arctic Ocean: Southern Knipovich Ridge | collected 2010
TTTATGGATGGGCAATAGCTGTTATTTGTTAATCGTTACTTGTTATTCGGATAACTAATAACGTCGAAATGCTCAATCAAGCCTACCATATTTCTGTGTGGCTGCCATTAGTGCCTCCATGTTCTCCCGGGGCACGGTCGGGAAAATATCGTCCCCTGGCCATATGGCATTGACACCATTAGCAATAGCATCCTTAACGGCATTTTCCACGTCATCCGGTTTTCCTTTCACGATCACTCCATAAGGATCGATATTTCCTAAGATAAACATATCAGGCCCCACCTGCTTACGAGATTCAGCCACATCGTTCTGTTGCTCTACGCTGATGGCATCAGCCCCGCAAAGGGCCATCTCTTCAACAATGCTATTCGTATCTCCACATATGTGAAGGATCTTCGGCGACTGTATGGCGGCGAAGATTTGCTCCAGATGAGGCCGTATAAGGGACTTAAAAATACGCGGGCTCAATATGTCCGGTCCTGCTCCCATCTCACGGATGGTCATATAGTCGGCACCCGCTTCCCTGTAAATCCTCGATATCTCGATGAGTACCCCAGCCAGCGTGTCCAGTACCCTGTCTACCATATCCGCCTTTTTAAAGGCCATTTTGGCCAGATCTCCGATATCAACGAGCTGCCCGGCTAAGGTGTAAGGCCCTAAGACCCAGGAACCTATTGCTACCTGGTCGCCTACCTCCTCTTTTAAGAGTCGAATTGCCTCCGTTACTAATGGTATCCTTCCTGCTTTCGCTAAATCAGATGGTATCTTTAGGTTCAGATCCTCTACCTTTTCCGCCACCTTATTGGATATGGTGGGATAAACAATATCGGTGTGATGGGGATAAAAGTTAACCCCGGCACCCAGGGCTTCGGCCTCGACCCCCATATCAAAGGGAACTACCGCACATTCAAAGCCAAAAAATTGGAACGTGGATGCAGCCATGCTCGCCATTTTACGTGCATCCACATGGATGTCTGTGAATTTCCAGCCATATTTCTCAAGCCCATGTACCGTTACATTCCCCATGCCACTAAAGACAGGGACACGATCTATCTTTTCCTTCCGAAAAAATCTGAGCACTCGTTCTCTGGAGTTATGTTCTACGTTCATAATTCACTCCCCTCTGTTTAACTTGATAATTCCCTGTCCCGTTGCGAGCGGGACCGCAGGGTTTTATAGAAGACTGATTCCTTTCTGTCATTCATTTCTCTTCCGGGAGAAGGTGCCTCAGGTGAGGAAAGTCATCCTTCATATGTGGTAACCACATAGACCGAGCAAAGATCTTTTCAAACTCAGGCGACACAGTTAGTTCTATGTATTCCACCTCTCTGGCAAATTCATCGGCCTCTCTCCTCTTGTCCACATTAAGGAGGGCCATGCGTGCGCCATCACCAGCGGCATTACCCACTGAATAAACATTCTGCGGGTCGCAGTCAGGAAAAAGCCCCAGCAGGGCTGCCGATTCCCTGTCTATGTAACTACCAAAGGCACCAGCTAAAATGACTTTATCCAGTTTATCCACACCCAGGGTTTTCATCAGGATCTTGCTCCCGGCGTACATGGCACCTTTAGCCAGCTGTATGGCCCTTATATCGTCCTGACAAACCACAATATCCTGACCGATTGAAGTCTCCTTTGCCCAGGCGATAACGTATTCTAACTGACCGTCAGTCTCTCGCAGACGAGAGTTGGACACATCCTTTGTAAAACGCCCTGTTTTGTCAATAATTCCTGCCAGGAAAAGTCGAGGTATGGCATCAATTATCCCTGAGCCGCAGATTCCCTTGGCGCCCACCTCCTCCATCTCCGTATTCCACCTCTCCTCGTCAATAACCTTGAAACGCACCTCCCTGGTATCTTTATCTATCTCTATCTTTTCAATAGCCCCAGGGGCAGCACGCATACCAAATTTCATCTCGGCGCCCTCAAAGGCAGGGCCTGTGGCACAGGATGCTGAGATAAGCCTCTTCCGATTCCCTAAGATCAACTCGCCATTTGTACCGATATCGATGATAAGCTCTATGCTGTCCTGCTTGTAAGGGGCTTCAGCGATGAGCACCCCGACATTATCAGCCCCCACAAAACCGGCCTCGATGGGAAGTACATGGACGTATGCTCCTGGAGATATCCTGATGCCCAAACCACGGGACTCAGCGGTCTCTGAGATCTCTTTTTGTGCATAAATGCCGCAGTTTAGGCAGCGCTTAGATTCCTGGGTAGCTATCTGCTCATCAAAGCCTAACTCAACCTCAGCAAAACCTACCCGTTTCTCTGGCTCGAGCACGGGGGCCGTCATCCTTGCCTCTTTGTCAACTCCCTCCTTTGGCACTTCTTCAATTCTTTGTAGTGGGGCTGGTCTGGATTCCTTTAAGCCCATTCCCGCGAGGTAAAGCTCAATGGAGATAGCCGCCTCCTTCCCGGCAGCAACAGCGCTGATGACATTAGCCGGACCGGACACCACATCGCCGCCGGCAAAGACGCCTTTGATGTTCGTCTCCAGGGTAGTCTCCTCTGCCTTGATGGTTCCAAACGGCCCTTTATCCAGCCCGGCAAAGTCTCTCTCATCCGGTTTCTGACCGATGGCAACAATTACGGTATCCGCTACTATAGTGGGGGCCGGACCTTCGCCAAACTTTGGAGCGAATCTTCCCTCAGAATCGATCACTGAAACACAACTAACAGTCTCCAGTCCGACGACCTTCCCTCTTTCGGTCAAAATCTTAGCCACCCCCAGGGATGGATGGATAACTACGTCTTCTTCCCCGGCCTGTTCAATTTCCAGGTCCTGAGCCGGCATCCTGTCTTTACAGGTAAGATCGGTGGACTCCAGACAGATGAGGTTAACTTCTTCGGCTCCAAGTCGCAGGGATAGCCTGGCGGCGTCGATAGCCACGCTGCCGCCGCCAATAACCGCTACCTTGTTACCTGACTGTACCTTTTCCCCTGAATTCACCTTGTTCAGGAAATCAAGGGCATAGATCACGCCTTCGGCCTCTTCATCAGGAATATCCAACTTCTGGCTTATCCAGGCACCGGTGGCCAGGAAAATCGCCTTGTAGCCTTGATCGAAGATATCCTCGATGCTTTTCACCGGCCTATTTGTTTTTATTTCTATCCCGAGCTCTTCAATATAACTTATTTCATTATCCAGTATGTTCCTGGGCAATCTGTATTCCGGAATGCCATAGCGCATCATACCGCCGCACTCTGAAGCAGCCTCAAAGACCGTAACCGGGTATCCGTTCTTAATCAGCTCATAGGCACAGGCCAGCCCGGATGGCCCTGATCCGATGATCGCTATCCTCTCCTCTTTTTTCTTCTCAATACGGGTTGTCTTTTCTCTGCCCTCCCTGAGCTCGTAATCAGCTACGAAACGATGGAGAGAGCGGATAGAAAGGGGTCCATCAACCTCACCCCTTTCACACTCTGTCTCACAGGAGTGGGTGCAGACGCGTCCGAGAACCCCGGCAAATGGGATGGCCATTCTCACCAGCTCAAGGGCCTCCTTATACTTACTCTGGGCGATGAGATACAAGAAGTCCTGCCCATTGACCCCGGCAGGGCATTCGACCTGGCAGGGCGGATAGCCGCCCTTGCCTCCGGTTTCAACCTCTGGCAGTATCTTTAGGCCCCAGTCACGGGCCTTGATATCTATTGAGTGGTGTAGTGCAGGGGGGAAGGGGGATCTGCCGATATATTTTGGGTCGGTATTAAGGAAAATATGGTGCATGCAGGTGTTACCTACAATGGACATGTCAATGATATCCTGGCGCTTAATACCAGCCGTGGCTGCCGCCTCTTCCGCGATTCCATTGAGGCCATCAAGGATTGCACTGTTTAAAAGCTCCAGGCCGTTTGGGTTGGTCATGGTGTAGCTGATGCGGGACATGACATCTTCGCCGTAAACCACCTGTGGATTCATCATAGAAGCGGTAACTACTACGGAGCCATCAGTCAGGTCGCAGAGGTAGCCGGCAACCGTGGAGGTGCCCACATCTACTGCCAGGCCATAAGCCTTTTCAACACGCCCCGGTTCTACCTTGATGACCTCCTTGTCATGCCATACTGATGCGGTCACCTTCCAGTCACCTTCACGTACCGCGTTTTGTAATTCCAGGAGTACCTGATAATCAATGGTCAGATTGCTCAGGTTGAACTTTTTATTAAGTTCGTTATTGACTCGCTCCCAGTCGCCAAGGGTATCATCCAGGGTAGCCTTTTGTAGCTCAACGTAATACTTTTTTACCGCCGGTTTCACTTCAATGGGTCTGTCTGTGGCTGCCTTGCGAACGACCTGCTTGCCCATTCGACTCTCCTCGGGGACAAAGATCACGATATCACCCAGGATCTGCGTCTGGCAGGCCAGCCGGTACCCTCTTTCCTGCTGCTGTAGATTGAAAAACTTTCTTTCCGTCGGTCCCATGGGGGAAAGATTGTCCCTTGTTGATTTAATGCCGTATTTCTCGAAATCCCCCTCCTCGACTCTAACCTTGCACGTACCACAGATGGCCTTCTCTCCGCACACACCTTCTATGTCTACACCCAGCGCTAAGGAAGCCTCCTTGAGGGACTTCCCCTTGTTGATGTAGCCTCTGCACCCAGATGGTTGGAAAATTACCATACATTTTTCGCCTTCATTATCTGGCATAAATCTACCCGAAGCTAACTCATCTCCTCTTTCTTCAGCATTTTAATCAGATTGATTGCTTCATCAACGGCGGTCCCGGCACTTTCCGCATATCCGTCGGCCCCGAACTTCTCTACGATTTCCGGGCTTATTGGAGCACCGCCTAACATGATGCGGACGTTCGGATTTTTTTCCTTTAACTTCTTCACGATTTCCGGCATAGCCACCATGCTGGTCGTCATCAAGGCTGAAAGGCCCACAATATCAGAATCAGTCCTTACCTGTTCCTCCACAAACTTCTCAAGGGGTACATCCTTTCCCAGGTCATAAACGGTCCATCCAGACACGTCGAACATCATCTTGATCAGGTTTTTACCTATATCATGAACATCGCCCTCGACTACACCGAGAACTATCGAACCTTTCGCCTGAGATTCTCTTCCCGAGGCCTTGATGGCCGGCCGCAGAATGTCCAGCCCCGCATAAAGTGCATCGGAACAAAGTAGGAGCTCAGGAACAAAGTATTCCTTTTTATTATACATTTCACCCACTTCTATCATCCCTTCAGCCAGACCTTCCATGGTTGCAACGAAGGGGTCCACACCTTCGTCTAAGGTAATCCTGGCCCACTCCGCGACCTTGTCCTCATCGTAGCCTATCAATGCCTCACGAAGTCCCTTCAATATCTCCCGGGTTCTCTCTTCCGAAGCCATAACAAACCTCCTTTGCTTTTTTAATCAATGATACCAATTGCTCCCTATAAGCATATCTGGCAACCTCTCTATGTTTCACCTTATTATATTTCATCCTCTAAAAATCAAGCACTATTATCATGGCGGCCACACCTCCCAGCCTTGAAACTAAAATCCATATGCGCCTCTATTACCTCCTTCATCGGTCCTTGGCCTTTGCCCAACCACCTTCTGCTAAACTCCCGGTGCCAAAGAAGATTCCGGCTTAAGAGCGGCGGTCGGACAGATAACCACACATTCGCCGCATGAGGAACATTTTTCCTTTATCAGGGAGATATCGGAGGATAGGGTTATCCTTGTTTCATATCCCCGGTAGGCAAAGTCAATAATTGGCTCTCCATTCTTTTTATTACATACCCAGACACATTTTCCACAAAGGATACATCGATTTGGGTCATGAGTAATAAACGGATTCGTTGTATCCGGAGGGAGAAACTCCGTGGGCAGTCCACGAAAGTCTTCAGGTGTCTTTAGCTTAACCTTAACCCTGGCAGCAAGCCTTTGGAGCTCACATTTCTTGTTCTTCCAACAAGAACGGCAATCAAGGTCATGATAGGCGATAAACAACTTAAAGGCAGTGCGCCGGAGCCTGTTAACTTCTGGTGTTTTTGTATGTACCACCATGCCGTTTTTTACGGGTTGCGTACAAGCGGTTACCAGCCCTCTCCCTTCAAGCTCAACATAACAGAGGCGGCAGGCCCCAAAAGGAAGATCCGCCTCTGGGATGTAACATAGGTTGGGGATATAAATTTCAGCATCCATTGCCGCCTTTAAGATCTTTGTCCCCGGCTCAGCTTTAACCTGTCTACCGTCAATAGTTAATTCAATTAAGTCCATTATTGCTCATCCTTACTGCTGGGCATCTCACTAGCAGGGACCTGACTGATGGGTGAGATTTTAACTACTGCGTTATACTCGGGAGGGCAGAGCTCCAAACAGTTTCCACATTTAACACATTTGCTCTGATCAACAACCTTAAAACGCTTAGGGTGCTCGACAATGGCCTCGGAAGGACAGCTGAGTACACAGTGTTCACAGCCTTTGTAGCATTTTTCCGGAATGATATAGTAGGCTATAAGGTCGCGGCATACGAGCGCCGGGCAGCGTTTCTCCAGGATATGAGCCTCGTACTCCTCTTGAAAATACCGGATGGTAGTAAGCACAGGGTTTGGCGCCGACTTGCCCAGGCCGCACAGGGACCCTGTCTTGATATCTTCCCCCAGGCTGATGAGCTGTTCCATATCTTCGCCTTTACCCTGACCGCTTACGATGTCCTCAAGGATACTCAGCATCTGCTTGGTTCCCAGACGACACATCACACACTTTCCACAGGATTCCTTCTGGGTGAAGTCAAGGAAAAAACGGGCGGCATCCACCATGCAGTTCTCTTCGTCCATGACGATCATACCACCGGAACCCATCATCGCTCCCGCTTCGGTAAGGGAGTCAAAGTCAATGGGGGTGTTGAGAAATGCCTCTGGTAAACAACCACCGGAAGGGCCCCCTATCTGCACTCCTTTAAACCCTTTTCCGTCTTTTATCCCGCCGCCGATGTCATATACGACTTTCTCAAGCGTCGTACCCATGGGCACCTCAACGAGCCCGACGTTTTCTACCTTGCCTGCCAGAGCAAAAACTGCCGTTCCCTTGCTTCGAGGGCTGCCAATGCTCGAGAAATACTCGCTCCCCCGTTCAATTATCACCGGGATGCAGGCAAAGGTTTTTACGTTGTTGAGTTGGCTGGGTTTGCGCCAAAGCCCTGCCTCTACGGACCGAGGTGGTCTCACCCTGGGAAATCCCCTTTTCCCTTCGATGGAATACATAAGGGCGCTGGACTCACCGCAGATGAAGGCCCCTGCACCCTGAAACACCTCGATAGTAAAGCTGAATCCTGTTCCCAGGATATCTTCGCCTAGGACTCCAAGTTTCTTTGCCTGCTCAATAGCGGTCTTGAGCCGCTCCACTGCAAGGGGGTATTCCATCCGGGTATAAATATATCCCTGAGAAGAATTCAGTGCATAACCGGTGATGATCATTCCCTCCAAAACCGCCTGAGGATCACTCTCCAGGATAACCCGATCCATAAAAGCGCCGGGGTCCCCCTCATCAGCGTTACAAATCACATACTTTGGTGTTTCTCGAGCCTTCAGGCAAGACTCCAGTTTTTCCCCGGTGGGAAAACCGGCCCCACCTCTTCCCCTGAGTCCTGATCGCTTGATCTCCTCGACGATATCATCCGGGGTCATCTTTAGGGCCCTGGCCATGGCGCTATAGCCACCTAAGGCAATGTAGTGATTTATGTTCTCCGGGTCGATAAAGCCACAGTTTCTTAGAAGTAACCTTAATTCATGCTCAGACCGGGGCAATTCGGGGATATAGGGAGGGGTACCATTGCCTCCCTCAAGGGTTCCCAGAGCAAATTCCATGCAGGGGTCATCCTCCAGGAGAAACCCTTCGACTAAACGCGGAACCATTTCCGGGGTAACATTTTTATAACAGATACGGGGATAATCAGGTTTACTAATGATCACTAAAGGTTCGTAATTGCAAAACCCCACTGAGCCTGTTTGGATGAGCCTGGCCTTCACATTTAATCTTGCAAGCTCCTTCTCAAAGGCTTCAATAACCTCCAGGGCACCTGCAGCCCTATCACTGGTTGCTGCACCAATTCGGATAACAGTGACCGGATCCTTTTCTATAGACTCCCATTCCGCTATTGCTGCTCTCTTGATCTCTTCGAACTTCATTATAGTCTCTTATTCTGCTTAACGCCTCAATCCCTCAATCCTTTGCTTCCTCCCTGGCCTTTATCTTAAGGTTGACCAGCGCCTCGTCCACTTTGGTGGGGGTCATTTTAGGGTAGATTTTCTTGCCAATCACCATCACCGGAGCCAATCCACAACAGCCAATACAGGCAACTCTGTCCAGACTCAACTCACCATCTTCCGTTATTCCGCCCACTTCAATATCCAGTGCCCTTTCCAGCGCCTCCAGGACCAGTCTGCCTCCCACCATGTGACAGGCAGTTCCCATGCACATCCGGATGGGATGTTTTCCAAGGGGGGTGAACCGAAAATGGTTATAAAAAGAGGCCACTCCGTAGATCTGGACATCGGTCATCCCCAAATAAGACGCTACTTCACGGGTTGCCTCCCTGGGAAGATAACCAAACGCCTCCTGCACCCTCTGGAGAACGGGAATTAAACGGCTTCTATCTCTCTCACAAAGAGCTAATATTTCAGTCAGTTTTTCCCTTACTGTTTCTTCTTCCGCTCTTGCCTGCTCGTCCACTACTCTTTCCACTCCTCTGATAGGAATTTGGGAATATCACTTCCTTCTAGTGGACCAAATATGATCTCCCAATCAGGAAGTTCTTCCTCCAGCTCCTCCTTGAGTCTCTTCGCCACACCCGGAATGATAAGCTTTCTGTGTTTTACCTTATCTTCGACACCGTATTTCTTAAGAAAATCAGCGATCGCCTCCCCGTTGAATTTGCCGGACGTCCATGCGGCCATGACCCCTATCCCCCCCGTGTCTTTAATACATAAGTATGCCGGGATGTTGGCCTCTTCTATTGCCCCGGAGACAATAAAAAAATCCAGTGCATAGTTTGTGGTAATAAGGATGGGAGAATGTTCATGGGGCTTACTTATCTCGTAGACCTTTTCTTCTACTGTCATAGGTCTTCGGGGATCACTGTAGATATTAAACCTGTGCACCAGGAGAGGAAGCAGGAAGTGCTTATCCACCTGAGAAATCACTACGATGCCCGCATATTTGGCCATAAGGGCAGCGGCTGCTAAGACCTCCTTAAATCTATCCTGGTACATAAAGCATGGAAAGGTAACGGTCGGGTATCCAAGGGGTCTAAATCCTTTTTTCAGGGCGGCCCTTCTTATAAGGATTTGATCTCTAATCCCTTCCCTTATATTTTTTGAGCCGGGATCTAAAATGATTTCTTGGATTCCTGCATCTTTCAAGTCAGATGTCAGGGAAACGATTTCTTCTATGCTCTCACCTTTAACCCCTGCCGGAGTGCGAAGTTCTTTCAGTTTAGGAATGGCTAACCTTATATTCTCTTTGGTTATGGGGTAGAGCAGGGGTTTTCTGTCAGCACATAGGGTGGCAGCAGAAAACAGGACATCTGTATCTTTGGAGATCAGAATAAGCGCAAAATCTGTGGTTTCACAAGCCTTCTTAACCAAGGCCTCGAACTTAGCTCTCTCGCCTGATTCAAAGGAGAGCGCCAATAGATTTATCTTGAGTTTTTGTCCAATCCTTTCAAAATGAAGCTCTTTTATACTTTTTATCCTTTCCTCAGTGTCCAATTCACTTTCCTTATCAGAGATCAGGATAGCAATGCCAGTCTCGTGAAAGAAGGTCTTCTCGTGCCTGAACATGACCTCTTCTTCACCAATGACTAAGGTATTCTCGCCCGTACCTATGGTCACAAGCTTTATCGGGGGTGCCATTGCGGCCTCCAGCTCTACCTTGACTTCCGGAGGGAGATGGGGGCAGTCCTCAAGTCCGGCGCCCCCGGTAGCCAACTTCATGGCAAAGGCAAAGCAGGTAGGATAACCGCATTCTTTGCAGTTGGTTTTGGGTAACTTCTTTATAATTTCCGCTCCCTTGAGAGCCATAATGAACCTCCTGATTCGTCGTCTTAGAAATGCTACAACTTACTGAAATTATGGGATTTTCCGTGGCAGTTAATTTGTTCCGCTCACATGGAGTAGCGGAGTGCCTGCCCTGTTAAATAGTGGAATAGAGCATCGTATAGATATTTCTTATGCACCTCAGATTGTCTGAAACATAAAGAGCTTAAAAAATGACATTTAACAGGGTAAAAGTACTGGAGTACTGAGCTCTTTCCTTTTAAACCAACACTCCAGTTCTCCATTACTCCAATTGGGGCGAAGCCCCTAAGTTATCATCTCTTTAATCAACTTGAGGGTGTCCGGGTGCCTTAGAATGAGGAGATTCGCCCCGGCCAAAAGGAACGTGATTCCGGTTATTGCCTCCCAGAGGATGCCTTGCTCTTTTCTCTCTTTTGCCTCTTTGGTTCTCCAGCAATCCCCTGCAAAATCAGCAAGGATGGACATTTGCATCATGGTGTCCCTATCGATAAGGCCGAACTGTTTGATGCTTTCAATGATGGAGAATGTATATTCGAGTCCATAACCCAGGGCAGAAGATGTAGTATCAATAACAATCTTCTCCGCAGGGAAAAACTTACAGAGGGCGATGTTCATTTCCTTGGTCAGATTGGCATCCATGGAGGCCTGGGCCACTATTGCATGGCCGTGTTCCAATGCAGCCTCAGCGATCTCCCTATAGTTCCCCTTTAGTACCGGACCCAGAAGTAAGTTTTTTCCGGAGCACACCCGGGCTACCTCCGTTAGAGCCTGTGAGTCCTTGTCTTCCGTTCCCGTACCCCATACAATAAGGGGAACATCTATGGCATCGGCCACTTTCTTAGCAATCCCAGCCGCTTCCTCTGGTGATGCATCCTTGCCCATGGGATCCGTACTTAAGAGGCGAAGGCAAAGAATCTCTGCCCCAAATACCTCCACACATTTCCTTGCCCACTCTACAGGCTCAGATACCACATCCTGAAACGGTTCCAACACCCATTGCGCCCAATTCTCCGGCCGAATGTCGAGAATCTCCAGGGCAAGTCCTGGAGGATTGGGAAGGGATCCTTCAAAAAAATGGAAGGGAAGGGTATTTTCTCCCCCTATCTTTATGGCCTTTTCTCCTTTCCCCAAAACGGCTTCTCTAATGTTCGCAGAATATTTCTCTAAGGGTGCCTCATACTTTATCATGTGTGCCTCCTTCTAAACCTCTAACCAGGAATGGGAATACAGGGTCTTTCCCATAAGGACCTG
>SDBV01011805.1_pt1 | contig 11266 bp, 7 predicted proteins | sample 2277081 | NCBI WGS metagenome assembly SDBV01 (sample SAMN10402039, study PRJNA504765) | marine sediment metagenome | isolation source: marine sediment core GS10_PC15, 223 cmbsf | place: Arctic Ocean: Southern Knipovich Ridge | collected 2010
GCCCTTGGGCCAGGTGCAGTTAATCAGGCCGGCTTCATCGTTGAGGGCGTAAACCCTTTGGACGCATTCATGGTTTGATAGGTCGGCCTTGAAGTTGTACTTGAATACCGACTCCATCGCCTTGGCGACGTGATCTTTCGGCAGGACGTAACCGAGGCCCGCTACGTGCGCGGTCCACTGGCCTAGCAGTTGATCCGACAGGCAGCCGTAGCCGTACTGGTACTTGGGTCTGCCGGCGGGAGTAAATCTCCCTGACGGGTCGGTATAAGCTTTGGGCGATTCGAATACCTTCTGTCTGTAGTAGCTGCCGTTAAAGAGCATTTTGTCGTACTTGGCCCGGCCTGATTCGAAAATCTCGCGGTACTGTCCAGCCGCTTTGGGGTTGCCCATAGCCTCAGCCATCTCCGCTCCTGCCAATAACGCCGCCAGATAAAGCGAGCCGCACATGGTGTTAGGCCCGTAGAACTCGATGTCGTAAGTGTTGTGCTGAACGCCTTCGATCACGCCGTCGGCGTCGGGGTCCCACTTTGAAAAACCTTTCCACGCATATTCCAGAGCCTGCTTGATTTGAGGCCAGAGCGACTTCAGCCATTTGTCATCGCCGCTGATACGCCACTCGCGGTGGGCCTTGACGACCGTACCGAACTGGCCGTCGGCGGCGGGGCGTTTGAGGTTCCAGCGTTTGACGCCTTGTTTTAAGGGAACGGCCGTGCGGAACGACATCGCACCTTTGTGGTGCATGCAGTCGTCGAAGTCGCTCGCTCGCATGGTGCGCTCCAGCGACGGGTAAAGATGCGCCAGCGATTGCTCGTAGTTCCAGACGTGGTTGCAGTTCATCGGGCAGCAACCTTCATTGGCACTGCAGCCTTCGAAGGCTATGATCCGGCCGAGTTTTTCACCCTCGGGCGTATCCAGCCAGAGCGTCGTCGGCGTTCGGATGATGGCCATTTGAGAACTGACCGCATCGAGGACCACCCCCGGCAGGGCCGATTCGAAAAGAGTCTGCTCGAACTTTAGCGTCGCATATCGGAGGCGGTCGAAATTCTTTGCAACGTAGCTCACTGCCTTCCACGCATTAGGGAATTTCTTGGCGTAATGGTTATTAAGCGGTAGGGGATTCTCAGCCGGCATGATGTGCCAACCCGACATCTGGACAGGGAAGCTCCAACCGATGATGAATACGATCTCGGTAGACTCTCCCAGTTTGAGGTTATACCCGGCGGTGAGCATACCGATTACGGTCTTTTTGTCCGCGCTGGGTTTGGTACGTTTTGTGGGGCCGTCGAGCTTGCCGTCCGCCGAGTAATCGTCCCAGACTTTCTGACCCTTGTCGAACCAGCCTGGCTCATCGAAATTAGTCGCGTAGGTTACATTTTTCGACAGCGTAACCAGCGCCTGCGTGCCGTAAGCTGCGTGGCCCTTGGCGTACTTTTTCGAGGTCATCGAAATGCCGCGGATGTCGGGACTCTCGCGATAGGCATTTACGTTGCCGCCGAGTCCTGCTCCGCAGCATGCGCTGTTGCCGATCGTGTTGGCCATACTAAGGCCGATCGTCCCGCTTACCGGTTTGCGCGTGGGGTTATGTACCGTGTAGACCAGGATCGCTACGGGGATTGCAGAGTCTTCTGCATTGCCGGGGATCATCGGGTTGAATGCCTCCAGGCGGACGTTTACCGGAAGAGACTCATCCTGGAAGAAAACTCTCGCGACGGGATAGGTGCCCACGAAGATAGCTTCTTTCATTCTGGGTACGCCTGCGAACTGATCGGGCGGCAGGCCTTCGGATTTATGATGAGGCGGCAGGAGTTTCCGCTCCAGTACCTTAGCTGTCTTGCTGTTGCCCTGTTTGGCGAAGATGTAGGGCATTGTGTATTCGGGGCGGTAACCGAGTTTGGGGCTGTTATAGATCTCCCAGTCGCGCAGCTCGCCTCTTCCGCCCAGACCAATAGTTCCCGTGCCGATACCACCTAATGGGAACGAGATCATCTTCAGCGCATCGCCCGTATAACCGGGTAAGTCCGGGTCATAAAGTACGCTTTTGGAATAGGGTACCGATTGAACGGTTTTTTTAGCGGCGGCCATTTTCACACTCCAAATGGTGAAATATATTTAGTTTGAATAGACATTCATGCCAGAATCACTTACCTAATTCAAGCTTCTTTCAACCGAATCCGCAGGCATGTTAAACCGTGTTAATCTGCAAGCAGTTCATAGTAGCTTATGCTTGTTGTAGTTAGCGGCCGGGCTGTATAGAATGGCTAGTATCGATGATTTGGAGAGCAAAAACCTATGGATAATGTGAGTGAGAACCCGTTTCCAGAGACGTTTTTTTCCCAACCCAAGGCCCCGCCTTGCATTATTGTGTTGTTTGGGGCGACGGGGGATCTGGCGGCAAGGAAGATAGCTCCGGCTGTTTATAACCTAAGGCGGGAAGGTTTGGTGGGGGAGAATATTGCTGTCATCGGCTGTGCCAGACGCGAGCGAACCGAAGAGCAATTCCGCAACGAGATGTTCGATGCGATAAAGGAATATTCGCGCAGCCAGCCTATCGACGATTCGATTTGGGATCAGATGGCAGATAGATGGCACTATCACATCACCCGACCCGATGAGCCCGAAACGTATTCGACGCTGGCTGAGCGATTGCGGGAAATGGATGAGCTGTATGGAACGCAAGGGAACCGACTATTTTACCTGGCCACGCCGCCTGAATCTTACCCGCCCATCATTGAGAATCTTTCCTCATCTGGTCTAACTCAGCCAGGCAAGGCCGACTCTTTCCTGCGGGTTGTGGTTGAAAAGCCTTTCGGGAGGGATTTAGCTTCAGCCCAACAACTCAATAAGATGCTGCTCGAGCAATTTGATGAATCGCAGATCTACCGGATAGATCATTACCTGGGCAAGGAGACGGTCCAGAATATGCTGGTCTTCAGGTTTGCTAATGCGATTTTCGAGCCGCTATTGAACCGTCAATTTGTGGACCACGTGCAGATTACGGTTCTCGAATCGGCCGGCATGCCAGGCCATCGCGGCGGGTATTACGAGCAGGCTGGGGCTCTCAGGGATATGGTCCAGAATCATATGCTCCAGTTGCTGTCATTGCTGGCGATGGAAGTGCCAGTTCGGATGGACGCTGAGGCGATTCGCGACGAGAAGCTAAAAGTTCTGCAAGCGATCAAGCCTTTAAATGCTCGGGAGGTAGCCGAGCGGACCGTAAGGGCCCAATATGTCGGAAATGGTGACAAGAGGGCCTACCGAGAGGAATTCGGCGTCGATCCCGAGTCAAAAGTTGAAACGTACGTCGGGTTGAAGCTTTTCGTGGAAAACTGGCGCTGGTCAGGTGTGCCGTTTTATTTGCGGACGGGTAAGTCCCTGGCCACCAAAGCCAGCCATATCCGGGTTTTTTTCCGTCAAGAACCCATGAGTCTGTTTCGTTGGTTCGACTGTGAAGAGGATAGAGGTTCGAACCAACTTTGCATTTCAATTTACCCGTCAGAAGGCATATCTCTGGTATTCGATGCAAAAGTTCCAGGTTCTTCCATGCTTTTGAGGCCTGTAAGAATGGATTTTCGTTACGATACGGCCTTTGAGCGGGCTTCGCCTGAGGCCTACGAACGGTTGCTTCTGGATGCATTACTTGGCGAGTCGATGTTATTTATTCGCTCAGATGAGGCTGAGGCTGCATGGAGATTGATTGACAGTATCCGAAACGTTTGGGAAAACAAAGACATACCGGAGCTGGGCTATTACAAGTCAGATTCGTTGGGGCCTGGGGATGAAGAAAAGTTATTTGGTGATCCCTACAGGCGTTGGCATCCTGTATAGTCTTACCAGGTAAGCAACTGAGAAACCCTATGGCAACTTTCAGAGAAAACGCAAAAATCATCGTCGAGCCGACTGTCGAGGCAGCGACCTTGGAAGCGGCTAATCTCGTAAAGACAATTATTTGTGAGTCGGTTTCCAGAGATAGCATCTGTCGGATCGCCTTGGCTGGTGGGACTACGCCAAGAGCGCTGTATAGGGTCCTGTCCGAAACGGGCATGACCGATGAGGTTCCGTGGGGCAAGGTCGAGATATATTTCGGCGACGAGCGTGACGTGCCGCTCGACGACATCGAGAGCAATTACAACATGGCCCAGCGGGCATTGTTGGATCATATCCCCATCCATCCGGTATCAGTCCACCCGATGCGGGCTGACATGGAAGATCTTCACGAAGCTGCCGCAGAATATGAGCAGGAAATCCGTGCTGCCTTTGGTAGCGGCCCGGATGAGATTCCCAGGTTTGATTTGATTCTGCTGGGTGTCGGAGCCGACGGACACACTGCCAGCTTGTTCCCGGGAACGGAAGTCCTGGCTGAGCGGGAAAAACTTGTCGCCGCTTGCAATGTTCCCGTCCTGGGCCGATGGCGGATGACGTTCACGTATCCGCTTATCAATGCAGCCAGGACTGTGTTGATGTTGGTGACCGGTGCGGATAAGTCTCATGTGGTGGCTGGGCTGTTTAGCGAGAGTCCTTCAGATGCTGAGAATCTACCAGCTGGGGGTGTGGCTCTTGACGATGGCATGTGTATTGTTGTTCTGGATGCACCAGCGGGGCGCGGGGCTGGCCTGCGGTTCTAATAGAGCCTTTTCAACTTCTTTGTAGCGTTGGGGCTGGCTGCGACGTCGGCTGTCTTCGTCAGGCTGCATCGACAATGCAAAGGCATTGCCTTCTTCGCCTTCCTCGACATCCTTGTCCTCGCGGCGCCCAATCCGCTACACGAAGGTTGAAAAGACTCTTTTCGTCCAATTTCTGAAGTGATTACAAGGAAAGCTTTCTGTGACGATTGTCTCAGGATTTATTCCTGTCGCAACAGGCATGCGTGCATGTGCTCGCGGTTACCTGCCACTGCCATCAATTTCGGTTGCTCTGTTTTACACCGGCTGACGATTCGCAGTTCGCGCCCTTCACTGAGGATCGTGTCGGTTTGATTGGCTGGAAGGTCATGGGCGACTTGCCGCGTAAATGGGCATCGAGGGTGGAAGGGGCACCCCGATGGTGGATCGACCGGTGAGGGCATCTCGCCTGGAAGGGTTCGCTGTCCTAGCTCCCGGCCAGGCTGGGGACGAGGCACTGACCTAAGCAATGATTCCGTGTAAGGATGTTTCGGCTGGGCATACAAAACATCGCGAGGTGCCTGTTCTACGATCTTGCCCAGGTACATCACAGCTACATCGTCGGCGAAGTGTTCGACCACAGCGAGATTGTGGGCAATAAACAGATACGTCAGGCCCAGCTTATCCTGAAGATCATTCAGTAAGTTTAGCACCTGCGCCTGAACCGACACATCCAAAGCGCTTACGGGTTCATCGCAGACGATAAACGCAGGCTCCATCGCCAGGGCGCGGGCGATACCGATTCGCTGCCGCTGGCCTCCGGAGAATTCGTGTGGATAACGAACCGATACGACGGTTGGCAGGCCTACCAGTGAAAGTAGTTCAGCTACCCTGTTTAACCGTTCCCACTTGCTCAAAGAAGTGTGGACCTTCAAAGGCTCGGAAATAATATCGGCAACTGTCATTCGCGGATCTAGCGAGCCGACGGGATCCTGGAAAATGATCTGCATTTGGCTGCGAAGGCGTCTCATCTGGCGGGGTGGAAGTGAAAAGACCTTTTCGCCGTTGAAGGTTACCTCTCCTGCGGTAGGTTTGATCAGTCGAAGGATAGTTCTGCCTACGGTTGTCTTGCCCGATCCGCTCTCGCCGACCAGTCCAAGCGTCTTGCCGCGTTTAATCGAAAGATTCACGCCATCTACTGCTCGAACAATTCGCTTTGGGCGCAAGAATCCCCCCGAAATCTCGAAGTAGGTCTTCAAGCCCTCGACCTGAAGCAGCGTGTCATTATTTTCCGTAGCCAATTTTGTCATATTCGTTGTGTCAGTTCTGGTTGTGTTGATTAATTTCCACAAGCTCTGAAGGCATGGCCGGGTCGGTTTCTGCGGCTTGTTCGTAGCCGGGGCATTCCCAGCATGCTGCCCAATGGCCTGGTTTGATTTCCTTCAACGGGGGCGATTCCTTCTGGCAGCGTTGGATGTCGCGCCCAACGGGACATCTTTGGCAGAAACGGCACCCAGGGGGCAAGGCAAGCGGGCTTGGCAGAGACCCTTCAATAGATTCCAGCCGGTGTTTTTCCTCGCCCAGACGAGGCAGGCATCTCATCAGGCCTTGCGTGTAAGGATGAAGGGGGTTAGCGAACAGATCGGCAACGCTGGCCAGTTCGACAATCTTCCCTGCATACATCACAGCCACCACGTCGGCAGTTTCTGCAACTACAGCAAGATCGTGTGTTATCAGCATAATGCTCAGGCCTTCATCCCGCTGAAGCTGCTTGAGCAGGTCGAGAATCTGAGCTTGTATCGTTACGTCCAGTGCGGTCGTCGGCTCGTCGGCTATCAGTAGCTGCGGGTTGCAAGACAGGGCCATGGCAATCATTATTCGCTGCCGCATACCCCCCGAAAGCTGGTGGGGATACTCGTTAAACCGCGCTGCCGGGTCGGGGATGCCAACCTTAGCCAGCATGTCGATGCTCAATTGTCGCGCCTGGGAGGGGGGAAGTTTCTGGTGCAGGCGGACGGCTTCGACTATCTGTGACCCGCAGGTGAAGACGGGGTTCAGCGAGCTCATCGGCTCCTGGAAGATCATGGATATCTTCGCCCCGCGGACTTGGCGCATCTGCTTTCGGGTCGCTTCGAGCAGGTTGCGTCCCTCGAATTCGATTTCCGATGGATTCCCCGCAGCCAGGTCAGGCCTGCGTGCCAATTGCCGTTTGGACGTAATGATCGCCGGCGGCATCTGTAGCAGCTGGAGAATCGAAAAGGCTGTTACGCTCTTGCCGCATCCGCTCTCGCCGACCAGTGCGAAAACCTGTGCCGGTTCAATGCGAAAACTTACATCGTCAACTGCCCGCACGAGCCCGTCTTCGGTATCGAAGTACGTCCGCAGATGGCTGACTTTCAGCAATGTCTGGTGATTACTCATACGTTGCGCAGTTTCGGATCCAGTGCGTCCCTCAGTCGGTCGCCGAATATATTCCAGGCCAGGACGATTATGAACATAGCTGCCACCGCTGCCGAAATCTCCCACCACCGGCCTACGACCAGGTCCATTCTCGCCTGAGAGATCATCTTGCCCCAACTGGGCATGTCCTTAACGCCAAGATTCAGGTAGCTGAGAATCACCTCAGCCGAGATCGCCCCGACAAACCCCAGCGAGAAATTAATGATCCCGATATGAAATACGTTGGGGATGATGTGACGGATCACGATCGGGAAGCTCCGCCTGCCCGCAGCACGTGCGGCGAGTACGTAATCCAGCTCCCGCAGTTTCATCGTCTCAGCCCTGACGAGCCGGCAGGTGCCTATCCAGCTGGAAATGGCCAGGACGATGTACATCCCTGACATGCCCTCGCCGAGGTCCATCTCAAAAAATGTGTCCTCGAACAGGATCTTATCGGCAAAAGCGAACTTGATTGCTATCAGCCGAATGATTCCGGGGACTGCCAGCATTGTTGTATATAGCCAGACGATAACGTCATCGATGCGCCCGCCGTAGTAGCCGGCGATAGCGCCAAGAATCATCCCGGCCGGGACAGCAATTAAATTACTAATCACCGCGACGTACATTGAAACATGAACGCCCAGCAGTGTCTTTTGGAGCACTGATCGGCCAAGGGCATCTGTTCCCAGCGGCTGGGCAAGTGACGGGGCGGCATTAATATTGTCGTAATCCTGGGTCGATTTCCAGTCACTGAAAACAAGCGGCGCAACTACCGCAACGGCTGCATAGATGCAGATAACGATAAAGCAGATTACAGCAGCCTTGTCTCGCCTCAGCCGGCGGAATGCGTCCGAAAGTAGGCTCTTGCCTGCCCGGCTGGCTAGATCGATCGGTTCAGTTGTCTTGGGTGAGTTATCCACTACCGAGGCCTCATTATTGCAGTCGAATCCGTGGGTCGAAGACAGCGTAAAGTAAGTCGGTTATCAGCAGGCCACTGACATATATCAAGGCAGTCAGGAAAGTCAGCCCGGTGATAATTGGCACATCGCGCGTATTGACGCTCGACAACATCAGGTCGCCCAGGCCGTTGATGCCGAAAAAGCGTTCGAGCAGGAGGCTGCCCATAATTAGAAACGGTATAGCCAATACCAGGTTCGTAAGGATCGGAAGCGTGCAGTTTTTCAGCACATGAACGAAAAGGATCGACGGCAGGGGAACGCCCTTGGCCAGGGCGGTCCTGACGTAGTCTTGGTGGATCTGGTCAAGGATAATCGTTCGGTAAAAACGAACCGACCCGCCAAGTCCGGCGACCACGGCGATTGCCACTGGCAGATAAATGTTTGTGTTCGGGTCCGTACCCCAGGCCGCCTCGGGCTTGATCTGGAACATCAGCCACTGGCCGAGGATCATGTAGGCCAAAAATGGAAAGCACATCCCCAGGACGCTTATAAAAACGCCCACGCGGTCGATCCACGTGTTGCGATAGTAGGCAACGAAGCAGCTTACTACCATTGCTGACAGCCAACCTGCAGCCAGTGCCGGTATTGTTATCGCCAGGGAGTACGGCGCTTTTTGTGCAATGATTTCCGTCAGCTTTTCGTTCGTGTTATAGCTCCTGCCCTGGAAGGAGACGGTGTCCTTCATGAAGTGGACGAATTGCGTGTCCCAGAAGGGCTTGGTCCATATTTGATAGGGCGCTTCGGGGTTAATAAAGGCTGGTTTATCGAGGCCATGCTTTTGGAGCCAGGCCTGTCGTTGCTGGGGCCCGGCTTTTGCGCTGACATAAGATGCTGAGACGTCCCCAGCGATTACGCGGAATAGAAGGAACGTAAGCAGCATCACCCCGGCTATGGTGAAGATCGCCTGTCCCAGTCTGCGTAAAATGAACGATTCCACTTTTTATTAACCTTGTGTTATCTTCCCGTCACTTGCTTTCGCAATTCCGTATCGATGCGAGTGTATTTACTGAAGCCATAACCTATAGGATGCCGTTTGACGTTTTTTACCCAATCGTAGTAGAGCACGAAGCCAGTCGGCTCGGACAGTGCCAGGACGGGGCAGTTTTCGTTGACCATCCGGATCATTTCAGCGTAGATAGCCGTCCGCTCTGGCGTATCGTCCATGGTCCTGATTTTCTCGTATAGTTTATCGAAGGTTGGGTTCGAGTAGTTCGAGTTGTTCGTGCCTTCTGCGATATTGCCCGTGTAAAATAACTGAAGGAAATTTTCCGCGTCGGGGTAATCGGCATGCCAACCCATCGAGTATATCTGGGTTTGCTTGTTCTGTACCTTCTGTTGAAGAGTAGGCCAGTCGTTTAGTGTTATTTTCAGCTCAATACCGACCTTGGCGAACTGGTGTTTGATAAATTCGGTTTGGGTAATGGCTGCAGAAGAATCGCTGCCGACGTCTAGTCTTAGCGTTGGCATCCGGTCGCCTTCGAGCAGGCCAGCCGCGGCTAATTCCTTTTTGGCCTGGGCGATTTTTTCCTTGGCAGCTTCGACGTCGAGGCGGAAGTATGGCCCCGGTCCAGCCTCTTGGAAACCCTTGAAAGAACTTGGCACAATACTCTTGGCCCGTATGCCCCGGCCGTTGAAAAGCACGTTAATGTAGTTTTCGACATCGAAGGCCAGGCAAAGCCCCTGCCTCAGTGATTTACTGGCAGCAAAGATTGGGTCTTCCATGTTAAAAACGAGCCAGTAGACCACTGGAGAGGAGTAAGTTTTAAGGTAGATATTTTGCTTGGCCCACTTTTCGGTAAGCGATTTTCCGGGCGTGATTACCTGAGCAAACGTTTCTTTGGGTATGCCGGCAGCATCGGTCTGCCTGGAAAGGAACCGCATCCACGCTGAATAGCTCTCAGCTACATAGTCGTAATGCAGGACGTCGATAAACGGAACCTGCTTGCCTGCATCATCCAGCAGGCCGGCTTCGGCGTCGCCGGATGCTCCTTCGGTTGGGTAGAAGTCCGGCCTGAAGTCCGGGTTCTTCTCCAGAACAATCAGGCTCTTACGTTGGAATGTCTTGAGTATGTAAGGGCCAGTACCGATAACCTGCTCGGCCTCGCGGAACTCAGTGGTCCGTTTTTCGAGAGGTATGGCCCTTCGCCCGCCAAAACCGTCGTCTTCGCTGGCCAGCCAATAGTCGATCCCCTCATGGGCGATTGGCGAGTAAAGGTGCATTGCCAATATGTAGATGAACTGCGGGAAGGGCTCTGCCAGGCGAATTTCCAGGGTTAGATCGTCGATTGCTTTTATGCCCTCAACGTCCAGGTCATACCGGCTGAAATCACCGGCGGGATACTGCTTGGTCTTTTGACGATAGTCGTCCAGGCCTGCGATTCTGCCTCTGATCAGGGTCCATGCAAGATCGGCCAAGACGTGATAGTCCGCTATCCGCTTGAAGCCTAGGACAAAGTCATCAGCAGTGACTGTGCGCGTCTTGAAAGTTTCGTCGGCATTGGTTCCGAAACAGGGATTCCGTTGGAATTTTATGCCGGGCTTGATTTTAATCGTATAGGTCAGCCCGTCTGTCGTTTCGGGCATACCCGAAGCGAGAAGGGGGATTACCTCGGGTGGTCTCTTGAGGTAGTGATAGCCGTAAAGGCTCTCGTAGAAATTGCCCTGGATTGATGAGGAGGTTACATCTCCACAAGTGGCAGGGTCGACAGATTTGACGGAAGTACCGTAGCTGTCATAGCGTACGACGAGGCCCTGGGCATCGTAACGAGCCCTTTGGCCACCTTCAGGCAGCCAGAGCATCGGTAAGAGAATTACCACCACCGTAACGGGCAAGGCCAGAATGTAGAGCCATCTCATAAGGTAATCAGTAACCTCGCGGAATATGGCTGGTTAATTGCCGTTCTCGGTTTGGTCGCCAGGAGCGACTTCCGGGGCCTTGGGTATAGTTATGCCCTCGGCCTCTAGTTCCTCGATCCAGGCCAGGACCCCGTACTGCTTGGCGGTTGTAAGATCCTTCCAGCCGCGAGGGGCAGACGCCAGATCGGGAATCGAAGTGTCGGTCAATGTTCTGGCCAGGTAGTCCCGATTGCCCTTGGTTATGCTATTTAGGGCCTGCTCGCAGCTTCTAAGAAGAAGCGTGTTGGCTTCGATCTTAGTGTTAGCATCGTCTTTGGTCAGGCCCGAAGCCCGTTCAGCCACTCGCATCGCAGCCTCGTAAGCCTGCGCCGAAGACCAGGCGACATCTATAATCATTTGCAGGTATTTGGTCCG
>SDBV01011806.1_pt1 | contig 11266 bp, 14 predicted proteins | sample 2277081 | NCBI WGS metagenome assembly SDBV01 (sample SAMN10402039, study PRJNA504765) | marine sediment metagenome | isolation source: marine sediment core GS10_PC15, 223 cmbsf | place: Arctic Ocean: Southern Knipovich Ridge | collected 2010
ATTTTCATCGTAATAAAGTCCGGATTTGGCTATCGCCAATGATTGCTTGAGTAGCTTATTGGCTACAGCAATCAATGCCAGCTTTTTAGACTTCCCTTTTGAGATAATTCGTTGGTATATTTCACTGCATGATTTGTTATGCTCACAGGCCGTAAATGAGCACATGAATAGCAGATTTCTTATATGATTATTCCCTGTTTTCCTTATCCTGCTTCTGCCTCTGACACTGGATCCTGATTCGTGGATTGTTGGATCAAGACCAAAATATGAGATCAGTTGCCGGCTGGTTTCGAAATTCTCAAACCCCTGGGTTATTACGATTAAGTAGATAGCAGTTCTCTTGCCTATTCCAGGGATTGAACACAGCCTGGTGATCAAGTCTGCCTGGTGCGCTTTAACCACTTCTTCCAGCTTCAATTCCAGGGTAGACACCTCATTATCCAGGTTACGGATCTGGCGACGAACTGATGTGACAACAGGTGACTTTGTAATACCTTTAGCTATGAGACCATGAAGCTTGTTTTTAAGGGCTGTCCTGTGCTTCAATAGCAATGCTATCAACTTATGCAGCTCATTTGCCTCTATAATATATTCAGAGGGTGGCTGCCATATATCAGGGTTCTCAGCCTCACCATACAATCGGATCATCTTTGCATCTGCCTTGTCTGTTTTGAAGGTCTTCAATCGCATCTGGATAAACCGTTTTATTGATAGTGGATTTACCACTGATACATCAATGGATTTTGAGTACAACCATGTGGCCAAGCCCTGATAATAGCTCCCGGTTACTTCCATTACACAATGCGTTTGCTTGGTTAGGATCTTGTAAAATTCCTTAAATCCTGATTGATCATTTGGGTACTGGTGGTGATTCTCATTATGGTCCACAACATCAAATACGTCCTTTGAAATGTCAATGCCACAGAATTGCTTATTTTTATTCATACATTATGTGTTAGGAAAGAACAATCTACTGTACTTCTTACAACCTAGAAACGGGCTTCGGGGCCCAATGAACTGTTCAGAATTGTAGTAGAAAAGAGAGGGGATTACCAATGTTAGCGAGCTGTTAGCTCATCGTGTAAAATAACCTTAATCCTCTCTTTTGTTCTTTCTGATTAAAACCACTAAATTTATTAGAAGGTAAACTTAGGTAGTGTATATGAAACGCTCCATACATCGTTCACAACTCAGAAATGCACTGGCAACAGTCAGAAAATCAAACACTGCTTATGAAATACAACAGTAAAAGATACCACGCTTCACATACACATGACCGTTAGCGGAAAAAGTATTTTATTGGTTCCTTATCAAGATTATCTGTAAATTTGTGTGTGATGACAATATCAGAAAAAAAAATAGCATTAATAAAAGATTACTTCAAAGACCAACCAGTCTTAAAAGCTTACTTGTTTGGATCATTTGCACGAGGTGATGCTAATTCTAAAAGTGATTATGATATTCTTGTAGAACTTGACTATTCAAAAAGGATTGGTCTTCACTATATCCAGATGCAACTTGACTTAACTAACTTGCTTAATAAAAAAGTTGATTTAGTTTCTGATAAAGCGCTTTCTCGCCACATTAGGCCGTTTGTTGATAAGGAGAAATATCTCATCTATGAAAGGTCAGCTTAGTGATAAAGCCAGATTAAATCACATCCTTGATGCAATTCTAGCTATTGAAGGATATACAAACGGAATCTCCTTTTCTGAATTCGCTGATTCCTCGGAAAAAACATTTGCGACTGTCAAACAATTTGAAATTGTTGGTGAAGCTGCTAACAGGATCACTGATAAAACAAGAGAATTGGATCCTGATATTAAATGGTCAATGATAATTGGATTACGCAACATTCTCGTTCACGACTATTATATAGTTGACCAATCAATTATCTGGGAAATCATTGAAGATGATCTACTTAATCTAAAATCCCAAATAGAGGAGCTAATTGACAGAATCTGAGCTTATCACTTCTTCCGCTAACAAAGTGTCATATGAAACGCTTCATTCACAGTTCCAACTCAGAAATGCGATAGCAATAGTCTGAAATACACAACTGCTTATGAAATACAATTATAAACGATACTACGCTTCATATACACATGACCGTTGTAGCGCAATAATAAATGAAACGTAAGTCACTTATAATATTAATTACAATCTTCCACATTCTAATTTCTTGTGAAAATTCCTCACTATTCAATTTGATGTTAGCAAAAGAAGTAAGGAAAATGATATAATGAAAACCACATCTTTAAACACAATTTGTATTGTAATGGCTGGATATATTGGAGCCCAAATTAGACTTCATTGTACAATATATGCCTATGCCACCAGTCTTGTATGCAATCCTTCGCATGCCAACATAAGCCGCACAACGGGGTGGGATAGGTATCAATTCGGCACCCTGTGGGATATTGAATCGACGCCTAACTTTACCGCCAAATGAGTGCCAGTAATACACAGCACCATCCGAGGCGCCTCCTAAGTGCCGGTTTCACACTGGCTGTCACCATTGGCGGCATCATTGGCCTGGGTATCTTGCGCACACCCGGGGAAGTTGCAGCGGTTGCTCCCGGTCCCTTGCCATTTGTATCCCTCTGGGTGCTGGGTGGCCTGTTTGCTCTACTGAGTACTGTCGTTGCGGCTGAACTGGTGAGTATGACACCGCGATCGGGAGGAGCCTACTCCCTGGTACGACGTGCCTACGGGCCATTCCCCGGTTTCGTCATTGGCTGGGCTGACTGGTTGAGTTTTGTCGGGGACATAGCTTTGAAGGCAGTCGTGGTCACTGAATTTGCAGCATTGCTTATTCCGACAATGGATCAATGGCAAACACCAATTGCCATCATGGTATCCTCGGTATTCGCCGCGCTTCAATTGCGGGGCATTGCCCTAGGTGCGAAAATACAGCAATTCGCTGCCGCCGCCATGGCACTGATCGTTGTCGGATTCACTCTGGCACTGGTATTCGCCGGGTCGGAAGTTAGCAACGATGCGGCTTTGGTCCCTCCTGCGGCTAAGGGGTTCGGCACTTGGAGCCTAGTGATCGCATCCCTTATTTATGCTTACGACGGCTGGCTTTATGCAGCCTATTTCAGTGGTGAAATAAAGGGCGGAGGTAAGGCTGTAGTGCGTTCCTCTATCAAGGGCCTGATTTTCGTCATTCTGCTCTATACCTTCCTGACTGCGGCCCTGGCCTGGAAGGTGCCACTAAAAGACCTGGCCGGAAACGAGCTGGCTTTGGCTGGGGCACTGGAGATGGTCGTCTCTCCGCTCGCGTCAACCGTCGTACTGGTTGCGGCAATAATAATGATGCTGGCCCACCAGAATTTGCTGTACATGAGCTCGCCCCGGATTCTCCAAGCACTGGCGGTAGATGGCCTGGCTATCAGGCGCGCAGGGAAAATCTCAAAAGGTGGCAATCCGGTCTTTGCAGTACTGTTTTCCTGGGGGCTTTCAGTCTGCCTGATCATCATCGGTGGGTTCGAATTTCTGCTTCACCTTACCGTATTCTTTCACCTGTTCGTATATGTATTGCTGATCGCAGGAGTCATCATCCTACGTTCACGCCAACCGGATGCTGACCGTCCCTACCGGGCCTGGGGTCACCCCTGGAGTACATATACATGTCTCCTCGGCTGGATCGTTCTTGCCCTGTTCCAGGCAATTGGTCAAATCGAAACCGCCGCTTACGCAGCAATCCTGGTGGTGATATCCTGGCCTATATACCGGATCATTATGCGCTCGGGACTGACCTGATCCGGGGCAAAGGAGGTCGCCTGATTATGTCTCATATACAAAACTTGACAATTGATATCAGCATTCGGAGAGGCAAGTCATTTAGAAAAGACATTGAAAATAAAGGGTTTTGAAAGATTTCAATAAAAAACTTTTACCAAGAATGGTATAGAGAAAATGAGGAAAATATGAGTAGAATAGTAGTCCTGGGCTGTGGAGCAGTTGGAAGACACATGGCCATCGATCTATGCAAGGATCCCAGCTATGAGGTCATCTCGGTGGACGTCAACCGGGAGGCTCTGGAGCGCCTGGCCCATGAATTTCCAGTCAAGATACGGGTTGAGGACCTTTCCACGGCTGAAGGAGTCACGCGCGCCGTTGAAGACGCGGACATGGTCATTGGTTCGGTGCCCTATTCCATAGGATACGTAATGCTCGAAAACGTTATTCGTGCAGGCAAGAATATCGTGGACATCTCCTACTTCTCGGAGGATCCATTCGGCCTGGACGACCTGGCGAAGACAATGGGGGTCACTGCCGTGGTACTGCGGCGTTGTGCCGGGCATGAGCAACATCATTCTCGGCGATCATACCCGGAAGATGATGGTTACCCGCTACGAGTGCTACGTCGGCGGCATTCCAAAGTCGAGGACCGCGCCCTTAGGGTACAAGTCGCCCTTTCCTGTCCTCGAGGTTTTAGAGGAATACACTCAATCCGGCAGCATTGTTGAAGATGGTAAGTTGGTCGTCAGGCCGATGCTCTCCGAAACCATGACGATCGATCTCGATAAGGTCGGCACCCTGGCATGCCTCAACTCCGACGGACTCAGAACCCTGATCCGCACCATGGACATCCCCGACATGTTTGAGAAGACCCTTCGCTATCCCGGACATGTAGACCTGATGCGCATTTTCAGGGATACTGGATTCCTCAACATGACCCCCATCCAGGTGGAGGGCGTTTCAGTGCGGCCGATAGATGTGACCGCATCGCTGCTCTCCCCGCTTTGGAAATACGAACCGAGCGAGGCCGATATAACTGTCATGAGGCTGGTAATTTCCGGAGAGGAGGACGGGAAACCAGCGACCTACACCTGCGACTTGTACGACGAATACGATCCTGCGACAGGAGCCCTCTCTATGGCCAGAACGACAGGGTACACCTGTACAGCTGTCACCCGTCTGGTGCTTGACGGCAGTTATTCACAAAAAGGGATCAGTCCTCCTGAGTTCGTGGGTCGTGTTAATGGATGCTGGAAAAGCGTCGAGCGATATCTGGAGGATCGAGGTGTCCATTGCAAGATGCAGCGGTCCAGATCTCCACGACCATGCAAGCAAAAATGAGAATTATCGATCCGTCTTTTCTCTCTGCCTTTTACCCGTGAGTTTGATGAACCTGATCCGGGAAATGAATCTTTTAAGCGGGAGATAGATGTTCTAGGACTTTAACATAGGAAAGAAAGATAAAAAAACGCGCTACAACAACAAATATAGTGCATTTGGCAGATTGGCTTGAAGATGAGGTTCTTAGATATAAATAACGATTATTTGAGCTTGAAATCGATGCTTTCCAAAAAGCCAAACGCACCATATTCAAGACGTTAGCACACATAGATGCTAAAAAACAGAAGAATATTCACAATTTGTAATGATCATTATTTGTACTTATATTTGTACGTAATAATGTACATAAAATATCAATTATGATAACTACAACTATTTCTGATTTCAGAAAAGACATCAAGAGGTATCTCGATAGTGTTACCAAAAACTTTGAAACCCTGATCATTAACAGAGGAAAAGACAATGGTGTTGTGATTATGTCTCTTGACGAGTATAACTCCTTAACAGCAACACAACATGAGCTTTCTTCAAAGTCTAATGAACGCAGACTTGATTCTGCAATTGAGAAATTGAAATCAGGAGATTCATTTGAGAAAAACCTACTCGACTAATGAAGTACGTATTTGCAGAAGAATCTTGGGAGGACTATCTGTATTGTCAGAAAACTGATAAAAAGATTCTCAAAAAAATAAATGAACTCTTAAAAGACATCTCAAGAACTCCCTTTGCAGGAAAAGGGAAACCAGAACCTCTGAAGTATAAAAATAAAGGCTATTGGTCGAGAAGAATCGACCATGAGCACAGACTTATTTATCAAATTAAAGATGACGAAATTAGAATTGCAAAATGCAGATATCATTATGATTAAAAGTATCTACGCGTGCTAACAATGTAAATGAAATGCTGTGGTCTCAGCTTGATTTAGTAATTTCATGGTAATCGTTAGAAGATATGACACTGCTTACCCAGGCTCATTTCATATATTATCGCAATTCACATACACCTGGCCGTTGTATGCAATTATTAATAGTACTTGTTAAATTCAATATAAAATTCAAAACATGGAGAACAAACAAAGACATGGGTGCGTCACAGCATGGTTTATTCTGATGATCATTGGAAACTCCCTAAGCGCACTAACCTATTTATTTGCAAGAGAGTTCATAGCTCAGAATCTTCCTATTGAAATACCTACAACTCTGATGATCGCATTAGCCATCTTAGGTATTGGGAATGTCGTATTCGCAATAATGCTTATCAATTGGAAAAAAACTGGATTCTGGGGTTTTGTTGTATCCAGCCTATTGATATTCATTATCAACCTGATAATTGGAATAGGAATTGTTCAATCCTTGTTAGGATTAATTAGTATTGGGATATTGTATGCTGTACTCCAGTTTAAAAAGGCGGATGTTTCAGCATGGGATAATCTTGATTAACAAAAATCATTAAAAACTGCCTACAACATAGTGTATATGAAAAAATTGAGCTAACATTTAAAAACATATTAAATTTATCTTTAAAAACTTTTAAAATTCTGGGAGAATATTACAATGAAAACTGAATATCAAAAACAAACTGGAATTTTTTTATTATTTTTATTAGTCTTTACATTTATTCAATCTTTCAATTCTTATTCACAGACATCTAATCAATTATTCACCGAGAATAATTATAAATCACATTTTGAATTTCTAGCCGACGATTTACTCGAAGGTCGTAAACCAGGTACCCGGGGTGGCGATCTGGCTGCATTATATATTGCAAAACAATTTGAAAATGCCGGACTAAAACCTATATCTGAAGAATATGGTTATTACCAAAATGTACCAATGGTTGGTTTTTCTGCTGACTATAATTCAGTTCAATGCACAATTTCATCAGATATTATGGAAGAAACAATTATTCCTTATGATGAAATTATATTATTAAGTCAGGATACTATATCTAATATCCAAACTGAAGGAGAATTGATTTTTGTAGGTTATGGTATAAATGCTCCTGAATATGAATGGGACGATTATAAAGAAATAGATGTGACAGGTAAAATTGTTGTGGTTCTTTGTAATGATCCTGATTATGAAATGACAGGATTTGGTGCAGAAGGCTGGACTTATTATAGTCTTTGGACATATAAAGAGGAAATGGCGATCTTAAAAGGTGCTAAAGGAATTATATATCTTCATAATACCGAAATGGCAGATTTTCCTTTTTCTGTAGTCCAGCACTCGGTCACTCCTGAATGGTCATATCTTAAAAGCCGCACAAAAAATCCATTATCATTTTATGCTTGGATGTCACAGCCAGCATTTGATAAAGTATTTTCAAATACAGATTTTGATTTCGTTCAATTAAAGAAAAAAGCAGATAATTAAGGTTTTCAACCAATACCTCTTGGATTAAGCATTAATGTGTCCTTCAGTCAAAAATATCGTTTTTATAAAAGCCCAAATGTTTGTGGAATCCTTCCTGGGACTGAAACAGAAGGTGAGGCTATCTTATATATGAGTCATTACGATCATTTTGGTATTGGTAAAGCCATTAACGGTGATAGTATATATAATGGAGCACAGGATAATGCAAGCGGTACAGCTGCTTTAATCACATTAGCATATGCATATAGCTCCAATCCTCCAAAAAGAAGCATACTCTTTTTAGCTACTACAGGAGAAGAATCCTCGATGCTTGGAAGTGAATATTATGCGACGCATCCAATTATACCTCTGGAAAATACAATCATAGGTTTCAATATGGATATGATGTCATTTTATGGGAGACAAAGCGGCTTTATCTTAGACCCGATTGAATTTACAGATGCAATTGACCAAATAAAGAAACTGGGCGAAGAACTTAGCAGTCAACTACTCCCAGATTTCAAAGGTTCGGGGGCTTTCCGGACAGATGCTTTCCCGCTTTATTCAAGAGGTGTTATTGTTCCAAGTGTGCACTTAGATGGAGAATATTTGACATTGACTAAGGATGATATTGAAAAGACAAAGCAGCAGATAGGGGATTTTTACCATCTTCCTAACGATGAAGTTTATTCAACATTTCGTTATGATGGAGTAATCCAGCAAATGGAAATTATTTACCATATTGGACGTTTTTATGCAGAAGGTGATGAAAAACCAAAATTATTGCCTAAAAACCCATACAATGCACCCATGAGATTTTATAAGTTAAAGCATGATAAAGGAATATTTTGATAATATGAATTTGGAATCAGAGGTACAATTTCATCATATAACACGGTATATATTCAAGAGCGGTTTAGGTGGTTCTCAAAACTTTTTTACATTAGAAACAAAAGCAATTAATTGAAAATGAGGCAGTAAAATATCTTCTCCTAAATATATACCAATCGTTAAGCACAATTAAGAAAAGGGGATATTCAAAAATCCATATAGGAAACCACGGTAAATCATGTCATCAGAAAAAAGTCAACAAGAAAAAACAAGGCTGCATTCTCGAAACAAAAATCGAGAAAGATATGACTTAAGTGCATTAATGACCTCTAATCCTGAATTGGTAAATTATGTAAAGCCTAATAAATATGGGGGGGATTCGATCGATTTTTCAAATCCTATTGCTGTAAAAGTCCTAAACAAAGCATTGCTAAACCATTATTACGGAATAAAGAATTGGGAATTCCCTGATACAAATTTATGTCCTCCAATACCTGGAAGAGCAGATTACATTCACCATATTGCTGATTTATTATGCGAAAATAATTTTGATACAATTCCAATTGGTGATAAAATTACTTGTTTTGATATTGGTGTAGGGGCTAATTGTATTTACCCTATAATTGGAGTCACAGAATATGATTGGAAATTTATTGGATCTGATATTGATCCAAAATCGATTGAATCAGCAAAGAATATTGTCAATTCTAATTCATCACTTAAAGATAAGATTGAGTGCAGATTACAAGAAGATCGGAAAGATGTTTTTTACGGGATAATAGGCAGAGAAGAGAAAATTGATTTATCTATATGTAATCCTCCTTTTCATTCTTCTTCCGAAAATGCTCAAAAAGGAACTCGAAGAAAAGTTAAGAATCTATCAGGAAAAATAGTAAAAACACCTAAACTCAATTTTGCAGGAATTAGCAATGAACTTATATGTGATGGTGGAGAATATAAGTTTATACTTAATATGGTTAGAGAAAGTAAAAAATTCTCCAAAAACTGTTATTGGTTTTCAACTTTAGTATCAAAACAATCTAATCTAAAAGGAATTTATAAATCATTGGAAAAAATTGAAGCTAATCAGATCAAAACGATTCCCATGGGAACCGGGAATAAATCCAGCCGAATTGTAGCTTGGACATTCCTTTCAAAAGAAGAACAAAAAGAGTGGAGAGAAACTAGATGGAAAATACAATAACAGAACTAATTATTAACATGTGCATAACAAAGGCTAAAACGACCATGTTTTGCTAACGCTGCACACGGCGCTTAGCCTGGCCGTTAGAAGATATTTAACCAATTTATCAAACATACAAACTAAAAAAGGAAATAACATGGGAAAAAACAATAGTATCTCTCTGGAAGGTTTCTTCATGTCTGAATATATGATTATTTCGTTAGTATGTTTATTTGCAATGCTAGCAGGTTGCAGTGGAAAAACTAATAAAGCTGGGAGTAACCAGACTCTGAATCCGGATGTTCAGGCAGTTATCAATAACGTATCTCAGAAACAGTACCGAACGTATCATCTGGATATAGAGAATATGGGGCTCGGAATGTACGGTGGGGCTCATTACGACATGGGTTATCGTAACCGTGACGGCTGGGAGGGCCTCGGTTCGCTTGGCAATCAGGAAGCCCGTCTGTATATTAAGGACACTTTCAGGGCTATGGGTTTACGCGTCTCTGAGCAAGGATCCTACTTAAACGTAGTCGGTGAACTAACCGGCACGACAACCCCTGAGAATATCTACATCATAAGCAGTCATTATGACCACCTTGAGGGTGACATGCCTGGTGGTGATGACAACGCCTCGGGTACAGCTGGGGTACTGGAAGCTGCCAGGGTTTTGAGTCAGTACCAGTTCGGGTCAACAATCCGTTTCATTTGTTTCAATGCAGAAGAAGACAAGCAGATCGGAAGCAAGGACTACGTAAACAAGCATGTGATACCGAACGCTGAAAAAATTGTCGGTATGATAAATATTGAAATGATCTTACGGCCGGGCTCAGATGCTAATCCACATACGGTCATTGATGCCGAGCTGGAGGCCCAATCCAAGCATCCTCCTTCGGTGGCCTGGGCCAGGGAATTTCTGCAGGCGGCCATTGATTATGTTCCTTCCCTGATCGTAAACGATACTATTATTGATTGTGAGTCTACGAGTGACAATGACGCATTTCTAAATAATGGCTATCCGGCTTTCCTGGTTCTCGAGAATTCATTGCCAGACTTCTGGATAGCGAACAAATATTATCATGGATTCAATGATGCTTCGGACCGACTTGCTAATGACCCTGACAGCCCCAGTGGTGTGACCTATGATTTTGCATTTGCGACTGACATTACCCGGGCCGTTGTAGCCTTGATCGCCCAGGAGGCAGTACTAGTCCCCGAGCCGGTGCAACGCTAATTTTGCTGGAGTAGATTGGTCACAAAAGCATAGTCAACATCTTCTAACAAGTGGTATAACCAATGCTTAGTTTACCACAAATACATACAATAAATCATTAACTTGGCTCAAGCGAATTGTACAAAGAAAAATCCAAACCAGTATCAACGACGACGACAAAAAAAGGTGAAAAATTTGTGAAGTAGACCAACGCAAGGATTCCATGTAACTAAAATTAATCCTCTTTAGTATCTCAGGCTATCGGTGTTACTGCTGTTTTTTGATTTCTGCTCCAGAAGTATAATATCAAAGCAGCGCTAATTGACATGATTATCGCGGTTACCACAAAATTTACTGGAATAACGATCAAGCAAACGTTGTATATTGGTAAGCCTTTGGTCTGGTAGGGAGCGGTACCCCTGCGCCGGTTCAGGTGAAGGTAAATCATCGTGGTACGGATGTCCGAGTGGACTAACAGTATTTGGATATCCAGCAGACTGACACCCATACTCAGCAGGTGAGAAGCAAATGAGTGCCTAAGGTTATGCAGAGACAGATCCTTTTTGATCCCTGTCCGTTTAATGGCCTGGCGAA
>SDBV01011807.1_pt1 | contig 11266 bp, 15 predicted proteins | sample 2277081 | NCBI WGS metagenome assembly SDBV01 (sample SAMN10402039, study PRJNA504765) | marine sediment metagenome | isolation source: marine sediment core GS10_PC15, 223 cmbsf | place: Arctic Ocean: Southern Knipovich Ridge | collected 2010
GAGTTCATCACATAACCAAGTGCTGTGTTAAGTCTATCTATCTTAGCTCCGGCAGTTGAGTCAGTTTCTATTGACTCCGATATTGGCTTGTAGTGATAGTCGAGATCGGCGTTAAATGCCAATGCCGTTTCCTCACCTAGTATATCTATTGCTGTCTCAGCTAACATAAACTGCGCAGACATCATTATAATCATCCAGTACAAGTTACCCATCATCGTGTGTTCAAATACAAGACGCTTGTATTGGCTACGCACGTTTACCTGCTTTTCTGCCCTTGCAACCGTAGTGGCTGCGGCTGAGCTTAACACAGGTACTCCAGAGTCTCTTGCGTTTGTTTCGTTAAACTTAGCAGTCAGCATCTCCATCTGGTTAAGTGCTGGAACTGTATTAGTAGGGAAGTCAACGACCTCTGTACCAGCAGGCCATATAGCCATCGGCTCGATACGAAGTGGCATTTCGTCCTCGTCAAAACCCTCTGGCTGCTTGATAATCTTTAGCATACCCATCAACGTATTGTCGTTGTTAGCGTTGAACGTGTCGTTAATAGCTTTTTGTAATCCCCTGGAACCAACATCGTCACCAAACCCCCTATCCTTCGTAGGATGAATATAACACAGTCCTCTCGCTAATGGTATGTAGGGATTACCAAAATTATCTTTATAGGGATTAAGTTCGTGTCTTATCAGAACCTTCTCACTAGATTCTCCGTTAAGTACTGCTATGTTCTGTACTAGATGTACAAGTACTGCGTTATCAAGTTGTTCACCTTTTTCATCGTAACCATAATCTATATCAGTTGGTAGACCATTTTCGTCACGTTCATTAACGATAGCGTAATCCATACCCCAACGCTCTATTACCATTAAGTTCTTAACTGGTGTAATATCGTTGTCACGTTTAGCAGTGCCTCTTGAATCCCAATCAATTGTTTTGGTTTTAACATCGGTCTCACCAGACAGTTTAACACCTTCTAACTTATCTATGTTTATATAACCCATTGTCTTGGCATTACGTTTTAACTCATGCACAGTTGTATCATATCTTAAGTCAATCCAATTCTTATTACGAATATTATATTGATACTCACTAGAGTAAACAATGTTTCTTGGATCAATAACATCGAATGCAAATCTATCTATGATAACTTCGTTAAAATCTTGCTCAATAGTCTGTTCGAGGACTCCAGATTCTTGACCTGGGTCAGTCTTAAGGTTTCCGTTTATATCATGATCTTCCAGAACTGTTAATTGCTTAACAGGTACTCTAGTTGTCTTTATATCTTGTTCCCACCAACACCTAACATAAGATCTACCACCTATATTCTTAGTCTGAGAGAGTCTAATATACTTCTGGAAGAAATCTAAATCAGTTCTTGCCAGTGTCTTGTCAATCATATCTTTTGCGGCATCAGCGGAATCAATATCTTCCTGTTCTTTAGACTGAACATTAACACTTACAAACTCCTTGCGAGCGAAGTAAGCATTAGCATCATCAGCGGTCTGACCTTGAATTGCATTCAGAAACTCAGGTATAGGAATATTACTTTGCCAATCGTAATCACGTTCAGTCCTGATGTTATCAAACATATCAAGTGCGGCTTCGAAATCTATGTTATCTTGTGTGTTATTGAACTCGCCAGTTGTATACTCACTGAATATCTGTTTTACTATAACATCTTCAACTATTGCTTTAGTGGTTACTTCCTTTATCTTCTCAGTCATACCTCTCCTCTTAGCGCCTTTCTTAATCCTTCTATTTGAGCTTGCTGTTCTTTGATAAGTTTCTTACTAGCAATCTGCGCTCTCTTGAATCTAGGTTTATCAACTTTAATTGCGTTAGCATCTGCTAGAATTCTAGCGTCACCTTCAGGGAAGTGATCTATTCCAACTACAGATGGTTGTCGTTTCCTTTTTACCTTCTTCGGTGATTTCTTTGCTTTAGTTGTTTTCTTTTTAGCCATTATCGCCCTCTTTTAGTTGTAATAAGTAATCTCGCTCTCATGAAGTTATGATGAATACTAGGTTCTATTCTCCAATACAATGTTAATTCTCCAATATTATCTCTAACACGTGTTATATATTCCTTTATCCATGTTTTCCATAATTGTTTAAGTTCTTTGATATCATTATATCTTATTTCTACCTTTATAAACTCCTCACCAGTGACAGAGCAATACCTCATACACTCTTCCTTTTCGCCTGTGTTTCCAATTAGATTTTCTGCTATGTCTTGAAGTTCTTCTTCTATGCCCATAACTATCTCCTATATTTTAAAGTAATTTGTCGTTGTCTTGTTTTTATATTCTCTCCTACGTTTATCCATTTCATCTTCCTCGGCATCATTCCTGGGTTTAAAGTTTTTCTCCTTCATTATACCTTCCAGGGCAGTGCAATGATGACTCCACTTCTGACTGGGTTTACCATCTTCCATTCTCCACTTATATAACGAATTAACCGTTACTCGACATCGTTCTGAAATCCATAGTGTAGGTAATAATTCTTTAAATCCTGTTCGTTCATTCACTATCAGGTTACTGAATGGTTTCTTCGCTTTAGTTGCGTTAATTAAACGCTTCTTAATATTATCTCTACCAGCTATAAAGCCTCTGCGTGTAGCATGGTATTTTGTATCATACGGCAACCATAATCCACCTGTACCAAAACCTTGTCGTCTATACATCTTGAATAACTTATTAAGGTCTTGTATGACTGTTGTGCTTGTGTTGGGTTGATTAACACCTGCTATTGGATCAATACGGTTTAGTTTAAAGCGCAGTTCCCCAGAGGCTTCAATAATCTTTTCAGCTATCATCTCAGTTGTGTTCTTCTTAGGGTCAACATTTATTTCATGCCAAATAAAACATTCATTCTGAGGTGATAGTGAGAGAAATATTATTGGATTTTGATTAGAAGGGTGAAAATCATATGATCTGAAGTGCGCCCATCTTTCAGGTATTATCTCTAGCACGTAACACCCATCCTTGCCTTAAACTCTTTTTCCAAGTCAATACTATGCGTATCCCACCTAAACTGTGGGAATATTTTAGAAGAAAGTTGTTGGAATATACAGAACCTGCGCATCATCTGCACTTCTGGATCAGGGTACTCCATCAGGTATTCAACTACTTGTTCAGTTGTTAACACCGGGTTATCATCTGACGCTGACTGAATTACTGCGATACTATACGGAGAATTAGTTTGTTCTATACGTGCTTTATCCTCGCCAAGAACTTTTTTATAATATTCATCCAACATGAACTGTGATCTATAATAGACTTGCGCTCTATCAAATATTTGGTCAAACAGAACAGTACTCTTCGTGTCCTCGGTTACAGTATATGTTATAAGGAAGTCACCGTTTTCTATCATCAACCTTGGACGTTGCTCATCGTAGAAACCTTCCGAACCTAACTCGTCAGCCCAAATACTAATTCGCTGATGACCTCTAGTACTCTCAACTGGCATCTTATATGATACGAACTCAAAAATAATATCCTCACCACCATAAGGGTCCCACAACTCTATTTGTTTCTTACGTGATGTAGGTAACTTCTTGATAAGAAATGGAGGGCACCACTTCATAAACTCAAGGTATTGAATACTCTTAACCTCTTTAGTACCTTTACCTACTTCATCCTTCTCGCTCTCAGGTAATATATCACCAGCGAAACGAATAATCTTATTACCACGTTGGTTAAGTCTGACCTCTTTACGATTCGGTTTTGCACACTTCGGACATAACCCATCTTTATACCTCGGTTCGAAACCATCAAGCCATTCACTAGGGCTAAACGTATGTCCGTTATAACATTTAAAGTAATTAATATTACGCTCTGCTATAGGATGACTACCCATAATTCTATGGATATATCCCATTATAGTCATAGCACCTTTACCTCTTTGGTTACCAAAGAATAACGCTATAGTTTTTTGTTTAATCTTTAAAAATTGTTTCGACTCCCAGGTATGTACGTAGCCTGCTAGTGGTGCGAAGTCGTTTGCTTGCTTAATAGCGTCAGGTGTTAGCAATCCGTTTTGTGGTGTTATTATTTTATTATCTGGTGTGAGTATGTTTGTCAATTCTCTCCGTTAATTATTACGCATAAAAATCAGGTTTTAATGCTTTTGTTCCAATTATCCCAGTTGTTTGGTAGTGTATATCTACGAAATGTATAAAGGGATCAGGAACACCACCACCGCTTACTGTTAAATTATTTACGTCCATTTCAAAGGTTAATTCAATTACACCGTCTGGTTCAAAATTATCCCTATCAAATAAAGCTGAAGTTGCTGAGGCTCCTGATATAGTTACTTCTGTTATATGTTGCTGACGTATATTTAACCCACTAGCACCATCATTTAAATCTATTGTTGAAAACGTTGCTGTGATAGGTGTGGCTTCGAACGTAGACCCGGAAACTTGATTATGACCCTTAGCATATATTGCTGTATATTTAAAAACCAAAGTACCACCAGTCACAAGCGCGCTATCCTTTTGGGACCAATGAATATGCAAGTGTACATCAGTAGAGGGCACATAGTCGTGTCCGATATGATAACTAAGATACGCCTCCTTGCCTGCGGCGAATTTCCAAGCATTTATCACTCCGTTATAAGATGTTAATGTTGGTTTTGTAGCACCTGTATTCCGGGTGAATTGATCTCCAAGTAAATCAGCGAATCCAAATGTAGGTACATCCCTATCAACATAGATACCATTACCTGATGCTTTATCAATAACAATATTAGCGACTTTAAGTCTATCGTTAACGCTGTCATATTGAAATAAAACATCTTCTAATATAGCATTAGATAATACAAATGGAACCGCCTTGTCCAAGAAATCTGTTTCTAGTATTTCTAGTTTATTAACAACTCTATCAAGTTGCACTGTAATGGGGTTTATAACAAACTTATAGCGAGGTTTAGTTACACCAGACCCAGCGCCCATACCTTGCTGAGTTGCCATGAATAATAGCATATATTGCTCCTTATATTAAACTGATACTATTGAATAAGCAATATAACCATCAACATCCCCACCAGTTATATCTATTTCTAGGTCTTTATCTGTACCTAACTTGAATATAGGCATTGAGAAATTACCACTTGGAGGAACCGAGATACCGCCATATTTAGCAAATACCATAACACCTGTTAACGCTACATCAAGTTCGTCTTGTAAACTCACTGTTTGCCCATCTGCCGTGCCGCATGTAAAGGCGTAGCCATATATCCATATTTGCTTATTTGCAGCACTTGATACTAAAACTTGATCGGCGGCAGTGGTTAGATTAATTGCAACATGTATATAAGAATCAATAGCTGTACCTGGCTCTGCTGGTCCGATTTGACTCCTTGGTAATGTAGTAACAACTACCGCACCTGTATCACAGGCTGTTATTTTACCATCAATAGATGTTGTATCACTTGCTATAACTCCAGTATCAGTTAAGATACCTGATGCACTAGCTTCTGTACAATTTAAGTCCCCGGCAGTGACTTGTACTACTTCTACACCTCCTACATTATCAACAGTCACGTTATGTCCGTCAGCTAATTGTGCTGCTGCTGTAGCTGCTCCCGCAGGAAGTGGTAATGACGCGGCACTCACAGGCTGAGTAACTCCACTGCCATCTACAGTCAAAGTAACAGATGCTGTAATATCTGCATCTACATGTAATCGTCTATCAACAGACATAGCAACCATGCCTATGTCGTTAGCAGCTACAGCAGCATCTGTCGGTGTAGCCACAGCCATTATATTTATACCTTCAGTAGTACCTGTCACATGCGTTGTTGTATCATCCACAGATACTACACTTGAACCGTCTATTGTTACATCATTATTAACGCCGAGGTCAACTGTTAATGATGCGTTATCGACAGTTACATTATGTCCGTCTGCGAGTTGGTTAGCCGATGTGGCAAGTCCTGCTCCATCTGCCACGATATCAACCTGCATTTGACCAGCAGAGATTGCGCCTGCGATAGTAGTTGTATTAGTTTGAATTGTATTTGTATCAGAATCTATAGTGACCAGCAACGCAACTGCCGGATCATCTGACGCGAGTGTTACTCTTGGAACAGTAACGCCAACTGCGCCAGCACCTGCCGCAACGCCAGCCTGACCAACGATAAGATTAACCTTCGCTCTGTCAGATTCATCCCAGTCGTCTATAATTTGTAACGCGGTTAAGGCTGCACCATCTTCCTGGATAGTAAAAGTTGCTCCGCTATCTACAGTCAAGGAACTACTATTATCATCTATACTAAGAACACCAGTAGAGTCATTAGCGATAGTTACTCTCAAGGCTGCGGCTTCAACGCCCCCACCACTAGCTATAACGGTTGTTGACGAGGTTGTACCATCTATTAATTTTATCCTCTGGTATTCAACACCGCCTATATCCTCAGTGGAAATTGTATCCCCACCGCTTCCCGGACCGTCCAGTGTAACATTGTTTGCCATATTTTAATCTCCTAAATTCCTACTCCCATTAAACCTAATGAACCCGGCAATATTGCACCACCTGCCACTACTTTATCATCAGGAATAATTCCTGCACTTATATAATAAGCATTTACTGCATTTAATTCGGCTGTGTCATTTGGTGGCAATGCTGCTGTTATATGATATTCATTTGCCATGTTATATTATCGGCACAATTATAGCCGTTCTCCTCGATGTTGCATCATCCCTTAAACTGAAATCCTCTGAACCATCAGTCTTGTTAGTGTACCCCTCATTCGTATCTGCTTGATCTTCTGCATCAGTATTAGAACCATTATCTTGAACTTGTATAGAAATAGCATTCCCTAATGCATCTTGAATATTGTTACCATCATTGTCCTCGTAATAATTCCATCCATGAAGCATGATCTCACCGTTTGTGTTTAATCCTATACTACCTGCTGTACTATGATTTGTAATTCTTGTACCAATAACAGCCGCTAAATGAGCAGATGAACTTATTGCCCTATCTATTCCGTTATCAACATTTGCTTCTACCACACAATTTAAAACCACTGAATGCGCTCCGAAACTCTCAATTCCATCATCGCCATTATCATAAAAGAGAGAGCCTATAAAAAAGAACAAACCATTCAGGCATCGTATACCACTTGCTGTATTATCGTGAAATGAACAAAACAAGAAACTATTCTCGTCTCCCCTATTCACCCCATCGGAACCATTCAGGAAAAAGGTACACCGAAAAAAGAATGAAAATTGTATCTGCGTAGAATCTATGCCAAAAGTACTATTATTATTAAAACTACAATTATTAAAAAACCAAATGTCTGGAGATGTTAAAGCTCCCAGACCAGCGCCAGACATTTGTGTGAATTCAAAGTTTTCAATATTCCAAAAATCAGTTGCAGTAGCTATGCAAGTCCAAGTTTGACTATTTCCATCAATAACTGCCCTTGTACCATCATTAGTAACAGGGTCTATACTGCTAACACCAATAAATCTAACCATACCATTCGTTTCATCTCCACTATTACCGTCAAGGTCAAGGTTCGCTCCTAACGTATCCGTTCCCACACAATAAACTATATCACCTGCCGCCAATGTTACTTCATCAACCGCTGCCTGCATAGATCGAAATGCATTAGCAACACTTGTTCCATCATTATTTCCAGTTCCTAAATCGAAATTAGCCAACCATGTCGCCATTTAAACTACCTCCGTATCTAAATAATGATAAACAGTATCAACTACAACACCATCTATAGTTATAACATCTGTATCCACAACGTGATTACAATTTTCTACTTCAATAGGAAGTCCTTTTTCTGTCCACCGAGGATGAATATTTGCGCAAAATTCTCTATGCCTGTTGGGAGAATCTATTATTGTAGCATTCACAGGTACATCACAATTTGTAAGATTACATTTAGTAAATGTTAATCCAGTAATACCTGAAAATATTATTGTATGGGGACTAACTTGTGTGAAATTAACCATATTGAATGTGTGTCCATTACTCACGGATGGTAATGGTCTTCCTGTAGTAAAGGCATAATTAGGCATCGTCTACCTCCTTACTAAAAAAGTTATCCCTTAGAAATTTATACGACTGCCACGCCAACGTTATAATCGGGTCTTTCCCTGACGTTATCCATAACTTCTTTTTTTCATCAGACAACTTATCCCAAATTACCTTTCTCTCATTCAACCTATCTTTAAGAGTTTGAATATGTGGCGCAATGTTATTTCTATGTGATTGCTGTCCGTTTAAATTTAAGTTTACCATTGTTCTCCTTTAAGGTGAACCAAATCCTGTTACTGGCGACATAGGTATTACATATTTTATTTCATACAATGCATTACTTTCATTACCTGATGTGTCAACTCCTTTAACTGCCAAATAATGTGTTCCCTTTGCTAACTCTATTACATAAAACGTATCTTTCCCTACATTAATAGCGTCATCATATTCACCGCTTTTACTACCACGATAAAAATTATAGTGGTCGAAATCAGCATCAGTAGTATTCGGTTTCCACGAAAAAGATACTGATTCAGCATTAACTCCGCTACTCCACAGAAACGAAACCAAAGCTATTGTTGCTAGGCATGTAAATATTTTCTTTTTCATATCGTTATCTCCTTAAAATGTATTTTCAAATGTATCATAACTATTACTAACCCTAGTTGCCCATGAAGATGCTATATCTGATGATCCTTTCAAAAATTCATAAACATCATTACCAGTTGCTAATGTTTCTTTCATTATAACCCAGGAGCCATTAGCTTTCTGAAAGCCATAGAAATTAGGCGATGCATCAGCATCTATTTTATAAACCCCATAACCAACTGGAAATACAGCAGCTTCGTTACCGTCACTATCAAGCACGACAACGCCCCTTGCCCTACGTCCAGCAGTGTTAATGAAAGCAATATTATTCTCACCAACCGGGAAAGGTTCTTTACCTAAATCTTCGTTCATCATATCTCCTAGAAACCTGCGTTATCAATTGCGCTAACAGGATTAATAGGTGACTTGCCTATTTTATTTATTCTGTCTTTTAAACGATTATCATTATTACGCTGTGTTCCATCGTGTAATCCTGTTTTATTCTCAGCTATGAAGTCAATCCATTCCTCATTCCACTCGTTAAGTATTTTACCTATCAATTCCATCTCTAATTCATGTACACTCGGAATCGTATTCTTTATACGTTCAAGTATTATACTTGCGTCAGGTATCTGGTTTATGTCAGTCATGTTATCTCCTTAGCTGAAATATGGTGTACAACCAAGTGTTAATACAATATCACCTAACGCTCCAGCCATATTTACAATAGTTGTTGCAAAATCACCTGTCAGAACAGTTGCGATAACCTCACCATTACCTACCTCACCCAAAACATCTACTGCTGTAATAGTTGTTGTATCAGTTGTTGTGTCAGATGTAAAACCTGATGTACCTGTAAACGCATCAATATTAGTCTCAAGGTCTGCCATGGTTTGGTTAATAGATGTATTAAAGGCAACTGCACCAGACGTTACCGTTACGCCACCAACTGTAACGCTAGTAAATTGGCTACCAGCAGTACCAGCAGTCAACTGTATAGTACCTTCAGCGGCGGTGTTCTTAACCGTTACATCTCTATTAACCAGGCTAACATAAATCTTACCACTATGATCTTCGTTTATATACTCAACACTCTGACCAAGTGGATTCTTGTAGTAGTATTGATTTGCTCCAGCGATCTGAGTTGCACCATCAGTACCCTCAGTTAATGATATACGATTAATGATTTTAGCTTCATCCATATCACTATCGTCATAACCTGCCGTTCTCCAGAATATAAGTTCCAGATCAAGTCCACCCTGAGTACATTGTAACATCATTTCTGATATCAAGCATTTATAAATCCCAGCAGTAACCCAATCCGTAGGCATAGACAGCGACTCGTTTTCTATTGCATGTTGTGCAAGCGTTGAATCGAAGTGCAAATCCTTATCACTTGATATGTATTTCATTCCCAGTCCAGCCATAATACTTTCTCCTTATTAAAAAACTTTATTTGTTATTAATCATATTCCTTCTTATCTAATTTTCTTTGAAGTTTCATAGCTTTTCTTATATCAGAGTTAGGTTTATCAAGTTCAATATCAAGATCGGCTTCAAGTATCTTCCTCTTCTCTGGTCGGGTGACTATAGAGTGATCTATTTCTACACCACCAGTAAGTTTTTTTCTCCACTTATTTCTTGTTATTGTGTCATAAACAGGTAACCCGGATTCATCTATATCTTCATAAGTGGCGCCGATAAGTATTGGCCTAGTTGGAATGCCAGCATCTTGTCTTTTCTGTTCTTCTCTATCAAAAAATTCAGTATATGTTTCTTCTGGTAATAATCGTCTAGAATTTGCTCTCTTTACCGTAATCCCACCATCAACACGATAAAATATCCTTACTATAGCCATTATTGATTACCTCCTATTAAAACGTGAACTTGGTCTGGATCATCTTCAGTAGTGGAGTCATTATTATTAACACTAATTATCTCTACTGTCCCTGCCGTAGTTCCAGCATTATCAACACCAATATTTATATTGAGTTCACCCGAAACATCTGACGTAGCTGTAACAACTGCAATAGGGAAAGCATCTGCTAAATCAGTTTCAATATTTAGTCCCCACCTACCAACACCATCATCGTCAACTGATAAAACATTATGATCGGAATCCAAGACCGCATCAGGGCCAAAGGTAGCTTGAGCTTTTAGGATATTACTTTTAACTAACGTATTAACATCAGTATCAGTTGTGCCCGTAAGTGTTAAACTTGTACCAGAAGCATCTCCAAGCACAGGGCCAGCAAGGGTATTACCACCACCCGCCGCGTCCGCATGGTCGTGAGTTGCATTAGTGAAACTAGCAATAGTAGGTGTGACTATCGTGGGTGAAGTTAAAGATGCACCACCACCAGCCGCATTGCTATGATCGTGTTGCATGTTAGTAAGACTAACTACTGTAGGTGTTACTAGAGTTTTATTTGAAAGACTGTCAGTTGTCGCTTTACCTACTAATGTATCTGTAACATTTGGGAATGTAATAGTCCTGTTATCTGTATGAGATGTTACTAAGGTGAGTTTCTTCGATGCGGTTGCACCTGATTGATCTAGTATTGTCTCCTTTGTTGGATCAGCATCATCCTGGAATGTTAACTCACTACCAGATGCGGCACGTAGTTCAAGGTCGGCTGCTCCGATAAGTGCTGCATTTATTGCTGTTGTTCCAAGGTTATC
>SDBV01011808.1_pt1 | contig 11265 bp, 23 predicted proteins | sample 2277081 | NCBI WGS metagenome assembly SDBV01 (sample SAMN10402039, study PRJNA504765) | marine sediment metagenome | isolation source: marine sediment core GS10_PC15, 223 cmbsf | place: Arctic Ocean: Southern Knipovich Ridge | collected 2010
GCCCAGGGGGACCTCCCCGACGTGATCGTGGAGAACTACGGCCCTGACGACAAGGCCTATCGGGGCGCTTGGCAAGCGACCGTGGACGCCGCGGAGGCATACAACGATCCGGGCCATTTCACGGCGTTCATCGGGTACGAATGGACCTCACTGGTGCGCGGCAACAACATGCACCGCGTCGTCATCTACCGGGACGGGGGAGACAAGGGGAGCCAGATGGTGCCGTTCACGTCGGCGTCGGTTGGGCGTTCGCTCACCGGGCTGCGAAGACGTGGCCCGACGGCGGCGACGGTGGAAGGACCGCGTCCCCTGCGTCCGGTGGACCCTGTGCCGGGACCGGTAGATACTGGCAGGACGGCTCTCTTTACCAAGGTGGACGACGTGGTGCCGAAGGGGCCGTCGCAGGCGATTCAGAGAAACCTGCTGGTGGAGGACGGGGGTGCCTCAAACCTCGCGACCAAGGCGAAGAAGGCTGGGATGACGGTCGAGGATTACACGGTGGCCGTGCGGGCGAACCTTGAGAAGACCTTGCTCGACGCCGAGGTGTGGGTGCGGATGGATCCGTCGAAGTTCGAGAAGGTGTTGAAGAGTGGGAGAATCAAGTCGCAGTTCGAATCTGGTACGTCGTCGGGCTTGCTCGACATAGAGGCGCGCAGAAAGTTCGAGACGAATTTCTTCGGGGCGGCAGACGATCTGGCTGCCTCACAGCGGCCGATCTATGGGTACCTCGCCGCCAATGAGGCCGGCAAGGGGTTCGTCTACAGCACGGGCGGCACAGGGACGCAGCAGTACGGTAGGGTTAGGATCAAGCTGAAGAAGGGCGTGCGGACGCGGACAACATTCACGCAGGGTGATAGCCTCGACCTCAATTCATGGGGAGCGACGAAGTCCTCGACGCCGAAGGACGTGCGCCCGATGCGGACTGTGCCGTCGCCGATGAACAATCCCGACGTGCGATCGGTGAATTACCTGTCGGTCGGAGACCCGCTGACACACGCGTCGGTGAATGACGTGGTTTCGTACGCGGAGGCTCAGGTCTGGGGAGGTGTGGAAGTGGCCAATATCGAAGAAGTGGTGTTCCTGATGGAGAAGGACTTCGTTCGGTTCCGAGCGCGGCTGAAGAAGAAGGGCATCAAGACGAGACTGGTGGAGGGGGCCCAGTAGTCATGGCGAAGATAAAGGTGTTGGCGCAGCGGGAAGAGGAGACCACCTTTCTCGTGCAGACCGCCAAGGGGCTCGCGGCCGTCGTCGAGATCGACGAGGAGCTGGAGATAGAGCGGGTGTCCCCGGAGCAAGACGCGCAGGCGATCCTGCTGCGCGGCGGGTGGCACGAGGTGGTGGATGACGAAGAAGCCAAGAGGGCTGTCGAGCTGATCAACGCGGCGCCCGCCGCGGTCTTGCGCCCGAAGGAGCGGGGCACGTTCGACCGCGGGCCAGGATTCTGAAAAAAACACTCAAGGAGTGAGGTCATCCTGCCGATAACTACTACATGACCCAAAACGGCAAGGAGGCCGAAATGAAGATCATGGTCAACACCATCAAGAACGCGTCCGTGGGAAGCACCAGTACGGCGTCTTCGTACTTCATCGCGGCCGGCAGCAAGCCCGGCGCGGCGTACGATGTCACGATCAACACGGAGACCGGGCACTTCTGCACCTGCCGCGGACACCTGAGCAAGATGGGTGCTGCGAAGCGACGGGGCTTCAAGCCGGAAGTGACCACCGCAGGGCACTGGTGCAAGCATGTAAAGGGCGTGCTCGCCAACGCCGCACTGCTGAATGTGGGCCGCGTGGACCGGAAGGCGCAGCGGGCCGCGTAAGTAGCTGTCTGCTATACTCGGTGGGTCGGGACTAGCACCCGGCCCGCCGGTGTAAGGAGTGACGATGAAGGCCACGATCATTTCGTTCGGTTTCAAGTACGGCGAGATGCCGACGGCGCAATTCGTAATTGACGTGCGGCACGTCCGCAACCCGCACAGGGATCGCCGGCTGCGGTACCTGTCCGGCCTCGACGACGCGGTCGTGCGAGACGTGGTTTCGTCCCCAGAGTACGAGGATTTCTTCGCGACGATCCGGGCCATGATGAGTCAGGGATTGCGCGACGGCGGAGTCGTGGCGTTCGGCTGCACCGGAGGGCGGCACCGCAGCGTGACGTTCGCTCGGGCGCTGGAGACTTGGCTGGGTAAGCGCGGGTGGGAGGTCAGCCTGATCCACCGCGACGTGAACCGGAAGCGGGAGCAAGCCGCCTGATTCTATGCTATGATTCAGACACGCAAGGAGGCATTATAAGTGGCAGTGGTGAAAGTTCCGAGTGGCAGCACGCCCGGCGTGGTGTACGAGGTCGACACGACGATGGAGACCTGCACCTGTCCGGGCTATTCGTTCCGGCGGCAGTGCAAGCATCTTCAACTGGTAGAGGCAGCGCCCGAGAAGTTCAGCCCAACCGGCGTGAAGGCGGTAAAGAAGCCTGGGCTGTTTACGATCGGGCACAGCAACTTCGCGATCGGTGAGTTCCTTGAGAGAGTAGCTGCGTTCGATCTGGGAATCGTGGTGGACGTGCGGTCGACGCCGTTCTCGCGGCGGCAGTTCTGGTTCAATCGACCCAACATCCGTGACAGCCTGCGGCAGAATGGGATCGACTACTTCTGGGCCGGCAAGGAGCTGGGCGGGCTGGGCGATGTGTCCATCAACTCCCCGGGCTTCGTGCAGCGGATGAAGAAAGTGGTCGAGATGTCCAAGTCGTTCCGGGTGGCGCTCATGTGCAGCGAGGGAAATCCGGTAGAATGCCACCGGGCCATGAAGCTGACCGCGTACCTGCACGGGCTGGGCGAGCACGCGATCCACATTTTGCGGGACGGGCAGATGGAGCACAGCCAGATCGTGGAGGCCGGGCAGTCGGCCGACTGGTTCTATGCGGGCCTCGGCCCGGGAGGCGGGAAATGAGGAGGGAGTCTCGGCTTGCTGTAACCGTGAGAGTGCTCCTGGCCTTGGGCTTTGCCCTCGCGTTGTTTGCCGCCGCCCATAGGGCCAATGCCGAGGACAAGCCCTGGTCCGACGCGCCCGAGGGCATCCACGATGCGGTCGAGGTGGACTTCGGCCGGTTTTTCTGCGTGGTGATCATCGGAGAGAAGGCCCGGGTGGGGCCTAGAGTGCTCACCTCGACCTGCGTGCTCAAGCCGTCGCGGTGCTGGTGGAAGTCCGTGAATGCGTGCGTGGGCAAGGGGTTTCCTATGGCCCCGAAGATTCGAAGTTTCGAGATCGAGAGGAAGATGTGAACACCCAGAGATCGAAGCGGTACCGCAAGCACCGCCGGAGCAAGTACGCCTTCCCGACCGTCATCGAGAAGGGTGGCGGGTGCCGGGTCGGCGCCGATCGTGCGCTGAGGGACATCGAGGCCCGGGTGGGCCGTAGGCTGGAGGTCGTGAAGACCGGCCATTCGCGCAGCCAGTGGGTATTCTTGGAGAGACGCCCAGAGGCGCTCGGCGATCTGGTCAGGAAGACGATCGCTGACAGCACCGAGGTGCTGGAGGAGCTAGCCGATGTTTGATTTCGCGCCTTCATCGTTGGACCTGCTGGCCTGGAGCACCACGGTTGGAGTCGGGGTATACATCGGGGCTTTCGCTGCTCAGGCGGGCCTGGGTTTTGCGGGTCGGGCGCTGAAGCGGGCCTATCGCTTCTTGCGCGTTGCCTTTGAGAGGAGCAAGTGATGGCGAAGTTGGAGATTCGGGTGACCCTCAAGGAAGGCAAGATCGAGGGCGAGACGGTCGACATCCCGGCCGACGAGATCGGGCGCCTGGAGGGTATGGACGGCGGCGGGACGAGGATCGTCCTCAAGGCCCCAGTCAATGCGTTCTTCGATGTGCAGGACTCGAAGGCCGCAATCCGCGGGATGATCCAGCGACTCGGACTCACGGACGACGGAATCGGATCCTGAGATAAGAATTCTTGTGCTCCGACAAGGCCAGTTGTGGCCGTCGGGGCGCAGACGTCTGCGCAAGGAGGCAAAGGCATGGCCGGACACACGCCCTGGTCCGAGATCAAGAAGGTGAAGGCGAGCGACTTTTCGCTCTCAGTGGAGAGGGATCTCGCGAGTCAGCAGTACGTGTTCCGCATGGTGGTCGCGATGCCCGGTGAGCAGCCCGAGGCCATGAAGGCGACGTTCCTTCCCGTGGACGCGGGCGAGAAGATACCGCCCGCGTTTGGGCTGGCTCCCGAGGCGGCGCAGGAGCTGTTCGACGAGTTGTACCGGCTCAACTTGAGGCCCTCGGACGCGGTGAGCCCGAACTCGACCATCGAGGCGCAGGCCGCGCACATCAAGGCCCTGGAGCGGCAGTTGGAGGCGTTCCGCATGGTGCCGCCCGAGCTGTACGCCCTAATGTTGGAGAATCTGCAACGCCAGCCCATGCTGGAGGGCGCGGAGTGGAAAGTGCGGCTGATCACAGCCGGCCAGAAAAAGATTCAGGTAATCAAGGAAGTCCGAAACATCACGGGCCTCGGACTCAAGGAGGCGAAGGATTTGGTCGATAGCTTGTCGGCGCCGGTGTCGTGGGTAGAACTGCCGAACACGTTTACGACGCTGCAGTCGGCCAAGAATGCAGTCGAGCTACTCCAGTCCGCGGGAGCCTCGGCGGTGGTCGCATAGGAGGCAACATGGGAAAGCATATCGTCACAGTTTCGATGCCCAAGGGGCCGCAGATCCCGCTCGGGACCGAGGTCCATGCGGACTTCTCCGGTGACCCCGGGGAGCCGGGCGAGAGCATAGGCACGGGCCATGTGATCGGCGTCGTGGAGCGCGAGGAAGATCGACTCGTCACCCTCGACCTGAGCACCGGGCCGGGCGCCGGGGAGCGTTGGAATTGAGGGGCCGAGAGAACATCCGCGCGATCCTGCGCAGGCCGCACGACTTCGATTGGTCCGTGCAGGGGCTCGGCATGTTCCGGGCCTACCTGAGCGACACCGTCCGGCTGCACGTCTGGGATCCTCGGGCCGTGGTGAAAGCAGTGAGCACGATCCACGACCACCCGTGGGACTTCCAGTCCACGGTAGTGTCGGGGAAGATGGTCAACGTCCGGTATTGGCCCTGCGGGCCGAAAGACCTACGGAGACCGGAGTCCTATCGGTTCGTGCGGATCAAGTGCGGAGAGGGCGGTGGTGTGATCAGTGAACCCGAGGGCTGCTATCTGACGAGCGCGTTCATTCCTCAAACGTACCACGCGGGTGAGAGCTACGGGATGAAGAGAGGCGAGCTGCACGAGTCCCAGCCGAGCCCGGGCGCCGTAACGATCTGCATCCGCGACCTGGGGTGGGACCAGTGCGATGAGGCCCGGGTCTACTACCAAACCCCGGAGTGGGTGAGCGCGGAGCCGCGCAAGGCCCTGATAGCCGAGGTAGAGGAAATGTCCAAGCTGGCCCTGGAGAACTGGAAATGAGGGGCCCGGCCGGTTTCGCATTGTTCTGGGCGGGCGTCGCGTTCTCGGCGCTGATTGTCACGTCCAAGAATCACGGTGTGGTCGATACCGGCTGCGTCGTCTTGTTCTTGGGACTGCTGGCATTCGGCTGGTGGGGAGTCTCTGACCATGCGCAGGCGCCGAGCGGCCCGAAGGAGAAGTCCAACAAGGCGCTGATCGAGCAGGGCTGCCACCCGGGCGAGTGCGACGGCTACTGTCCGGGCGGGTCGCAGGATCACTGATGGAATACGACAGCCAGAAGGCGGCGCAGGGCAAGGCCGAGGGACTTCAGAAAGTTGAGGCGGGTGCCTCGGTGGACTGGATGGACACGGCGTTGGCCCTCTTGTTCAAGGTGGCGCTCAAGCAGCAGTTTCTGACGGCCGACGACGTGACGAAGCTGATCCCGGCGAAGTGTTCGACGAATGACACCCGCGCGATGGGAGCGGTTCTGCGGAGAGCGTCGGCCCGCCACTGGATCGAAGCGACAGACACCACTGTGGCGTGCACGAGAACGACTGCCCACCGAGGCCCCCGCAAGCTGTGGCGGTCCCGAATCTACAAAGGATAGGAGAAAGACGATGAGCGAAGGTTTTCTACCGCCCCATCCGATGGACAAGCTGAGGAACCGGACCCGGCGACTGGAGCGCCTGCTGGATATGGAGGCGCCCAACGTGATCATCGAGAAAGAGAAAGACCTGATCGTCCGGGCCGCGCGGGAGCTGTTCGAGGCCGAGAGCACCGAATCGGTCTTGACCCATTAGCGCGCAGACGTCTGCGCAGGAAGGAGTAGAGAGTGACCTGCTACACCCATGCGAACTACAAAGGAAGGAGCCGGCCGCGTACCAAGTGCCGGAGGTGCATGAGGATGTACCGACGCCATGAGGAGGTGTTTTTCGCTGAGATGCCTCGGAGAATCACTGCGGGCGCCCTCAAGAAAATGGACGCTTGCGAGCCGGCCATCAAGGATTTCCGTCTGGCCTTCCCGAACGGCGCGGCGATCACCCAGGAGAACTTGGTCCGGGCCGCACTGGCAGGGTTGGACCTGAATTGGTTCTCGAAACGACTCCGCAAGCACGCCGCGGCGTTCTACAACGCCAGAATGTCCGAGTACCACACGGACGTCCCGAGAGGCATGAAGCGGAATTACGGGACGGGGTTCCTCGACTTCAAGGTGGTGCGGGCCTTGGCCCTGGCAGCGGCGATCGAGAGGTCATAGTGCTACACTGGGGAGGAACACGGCTGATGAAGCAAAGGAGGCTGACGTGAGCCGAGTACGACTGTGGGCCGGGACGACCGCCGCGGTCCTTTTGATGGCGGCGCCCGCAAGCGCGGATCTGATGCCGCTGGAGTTCCACTCCTACGTGCGGGCCGTGAACCTGCCCCTGCAAATGCCCGAGAGGGTTACCGGGCAGGGCGTGGCTGAGGTAGGCGGCGACGCCATTGGCCGGCTGACGCGGTTCAAGTTCGAGGGCACGCTGCACGAGTTCGCGACGACCATCCCAGGCAACGGGAGCGTGGTCACGGTGACCGGAACCGGCAAAATGACCAACGTGGAGTTTGAGCCCGGCGAGCCGCTGAGGTGGGCGCTGAAGGGCCAGACGACCCTATGCCTGCTGTTGGCGAACTGCGTCATCCCATTCACCATCCCGCTGACGGTCAACAGCACGCGCGGCGTGGGCCTTGGCGGAGTTTGGACTGTCAACACGTTCGCGCTGAGCGGGCCCCGCGTGAGTCTGGTGGGCGCCCCGTGGACCGTGGGCCCGATCACGATCACAACGGTCGACGCCGATGGCAAGTCGGTCAAGATAATCGGCGGCGGCGGCGGTTACGGTCTCGGCACGTCCCAGGAATACGGCACCGTGACCCCGTGTCCCTCGGGCAAGCAGTGCGGAGGTTTCGCCCTGGTGAGCCGGGTCGTGGTGAGCACGAATGAAGAAACGAGGCGGGGCATGATCCTGATGGGAGTCCGCTTTGTGCCCGAGCCCGATCAGGGTGTGCTATTGCTGGCTGGTATTGGAGGGCTGCTGTGTCTTGGGTATCGACGTCTCGGAGAATCGTCTTGATCGTGCTCCCGCTCGCCTCGCTCGGTACTTGGGGGTGCGGCAACGGCGGAGGCATACCGAACATCCCGACCGGGTGCGGGTCCGACTGTGAGTGGACCGTGGAGTCCATCGTCAACCCCATGACCGGCGACCACATGCTGCGCCAGCGAGGGCGAAAGACCACGCTCCAAGATGGCGAGATCATCTACGAGCTGTTCGATCAGCATTGTGAGAGGGGCTGTAGCAAGTTCGACCCCCCGGAAGACGCCACCTGGAAGACCACGCGTGACAACATCGGCGGGCCGGAGATTTTCGAGTGATGGAGAAAATCCTGACTGAGCTGGCTCTGTTCGCCTTGATGGTGCACGCCCTGGGTCTGTGGGCTCGGCTGATGTGCATCGTGGGGGTCGCCATGACCGCGCTGATGCTGGAGCCGCTCTACGTGGATCGGAGAAGGCGGGCAGAGCGAGATCGGAAAGTGCGGGAGCGACTCGGGGCCAGCTACCATTTTTCCCGGTTCGAGAATGGGATCACCCAGTTGAGCCGAATCCCGCCCCTGCCGCGGACCTCCACCTTGGGAGAGCGGTACGCTCATCTCAACAAGGTGTCTGAGGGCGGACCCCCGCTGCTGGATACCGGCGACCCCGATTCGGGAGATTCCACGATCGCGCTCGGCCACAGAGGTGACGTAGCTACGTGCTGGCCCTGCCAGCTAGGCTGGTCCGGGCACGGGGAGAAGAAGGAGAACGAGTGATGGGCGCAATCATGTGCTGGCTGGGCTTCCATCGTTGGGCCTTTGCGGTCTCAGGATGCCACGGGTTCCACTACTGCGAGCGGTGTCGGTTGGAAGACCCGAGCGTGGATCAGCGATGAGGCCCTGCCCGATCTGCGGCGACCGCCGAAAAGGCCGAGTGACCCTGAAGAACGAAGACGGGACCGAGGAAAGGATCTGCGTGCCCTGCTCGTCCTGGGCCGTGATGTATCCGATGGGCCTGTGGGATCTGCTGGTACTGTGATGCTGCGCTGGATACTCCGAAACTGGCGAGGCCAGTGTACGAAGTGCGGGCGCCCCCTGGAGCTGGCCGGGATGCCCGGCTGGTGCCCGGTACACGGTGCGTGATTTCGCGGTGGCGTCTGGTGCCGTGGTGTCTCCTCTGACTGAATCCAGAGTGGGGCGCCCGGGTTCCTACACCAGCCGTCGCCGCTTCCCTTCCCGCGCAGACGTCTGCGCGACGCTCGGCGATTCCTTCATGGCCGGGTCGGTTACCGGCAAAAAGAATCAACGCCACTGATGATCTGGATCAACGCCCTTGTCCGACGCAGACGTCTGCGCGCTTGCGCGCCCCGTCCGGGCTGCGCTATGCTGACACCCAGTGACAAGGAAGTGACACGCTGCGCATGAGGCGCGGAGGAGCAGGGATGCTGAGAAAACTGTGGTTCAATATCCGCTACTGGCGGGTGCGACGCCGGCTCAACCGGGATGTGGCCAAGTTCGTCCAGGGCCTCAATGACTGGTTCGCCAAAAACACGACCCCGCTGCGGGAAGACGAGCGCAGAATGGCGTTCTGCCGAGGTGAGGCTGAGCCCGAAGACCCGGAGCATTGGGGCGACGGAGAGTGGCTGACGTGGTCCGAGCGGAAGGAACGGGAGAAGCTGGCCAAGGCTTTCGAGGAGGTGGGACGAGAGCCGGATCCGTCATTCGACGCCCTGTGCCTGACCGGAGACGGGACGGACGAATGAGCGGGAAGCTGCAGCTTGAGCCGCTGTTCCAGGGCGGTACGACCGTCGCCGCCCAGCGGGCGCTGCGCCAGTTCCTCGGGGAGAGCCCGGGCATCTTCGACCTGTACGTGGTGCCGTGCGTGGGCAACTTCACGATCGTGGAACAGCTTCTGGATATGGGCATCGCGCCCGAGCAGATCGAGACGGGGGACATCACGCTCTACACGGGCCTCATGGGCGCCCTGGTGGACCCGCAGCGGACGATCGAGGAGTTGGGCTTCTCCCTACTCAGCCCCGAGCTGGAAGCCCTCATAGGACCGATCCTGGCGACCCAGTTCGCCACGGACCCGGAGATCAAGCACGCGGCGGCGATCATGTTCGCCATCAAGTGGGCGCAGCTCAACCCGAAGCGGGACTATCTCAAGTGGCGTCGGGTGGAGATGGTGCGCCAGATCGACGCTGTGATCGGAGCCTACGCACAGGCGCTCACCAGCTTCGCCGAGCGGTGCAAGGGTGTGGCCTACCGCGCGATGGACGTTCACAAGCAGATCGACGAGGTCCGGGACCGGCCGGGCACCTTGGTCTGGTACAGCCCGCCGTGGTACTCGGGCGGCTATACGAAGATGTTCGACCCGAAGGGCGCCTATACGTGGAAGCCGCCGGAGATCCCCGAGATGCAGCCCAAGGACGTGCCGCCCTGCCTGAACGGGCTGGCCCACGCAGACGCCTGCGTGCTGGGCTACATCCGGGAGGGCCCGGCGTACGACGCCCTGGACACGGAGCAGTGGGACGCGCTGTGCGTGGAGATGGACGAGAAGACGCGGACGCGGGTCTACATGCTGGCGAACAAGCACGGCGAGACCGGCGTGGTGGTGCGGCGGAAGTTCCGGCCCTCCCCGACCAAGGTGCCCCTGGTGTACGACGGCCACGAGATCACCGCCGAGAGCAAGCTGGCGTTCGTGAAGACGGACCAGGACGTGGCGCTGTACTTCTACGACCTGTTCGTGCGGGAGCTGGGGTTCACGAAGGCCGAGGTGTACTACCTGTTCACGATCGACGGACAGGTGGTGGCGACTGTAGGGTTTGACCTACGCTCCTACTTTCGCACGCGGGAGCCCCGGCTGTACGAGACCTTCGGGATCTGCTGCACGAGCGAGCGGTACGCCCGGCTGGGCCGGCTGATGCGGATGGGGACCACGAGCCGGGCCTTCATCGACCAGTTCCTGGCGGAGAATGTATCACCGGGCCTGCTGCTTCCTCCGCTGAAGGAGTACCAAACCACTTGCCTGTCGCGGCACCCGAACGCAGTGAGCCACCGCGGGCTCCTCAAGCGGGTGTCCAAGGAGGCCCTCAAGAACGGGCGATTCCACCTGATCTACCGGACGGACGTGTACGAGCGCGACCTCCAGGCCGTGCTGGACGAGTGGATGAAGAAGCACGCGCACAAGGGGCGGAAGACGTGAGCCACGACCGGTACGAGAGTGTGAAGAGAGCCGCCAAGGCCGCGCACGCTGCCCGCGAACTCCTGCCCGAGGAGGCCAAGGCTGCGCTGCACCGGCTGGAGCGGATCAGTTGGGTATACGGGCAGCTCCGCTGCTCGGGCCGGGACGTGACGATGGAAGAGGTGACCAAGATCGTGGACGACGCCGATGCCGCCATAGACGCGGGCCAAGCCCTGAACGAGGCGATGTGGCAGGACACGGGCAAGGGGGTGACGATCGTGCACGCCCCGCAGAAGGAGCCGGGCAACCGGGTGCCGATGTATCAGCTAGACGACGCTGACGAGGACATCGAGCCCCGCGGCCGGAAGTTCAGCGAGGTGCGGGACCAGTTGGTACTGCCAGCCGGCCCGCCAAATGAGCAGGTGACCAAAGGCGGCAAGACCCGAGACAAGCCAGGAGACGACAATGACGGTTGAGGAAACGCGGACGAAGTTCGCTCAGGCGCACGTTGAGCTGTACGAGGGCATCGAGCTGTGGCGGGTATCCATTGCGGACCTGATCGAACAGTCGATCAACGCCCGGAGCCAGCCGAGCGATATGTTCCTCCCGCGCACGA
>SDBV01011809.1_pt1 | contig 11264 bp, 5 predicted proteins | sample 2277081 | NCBI WGS metagenome assembly SDBV01 (sample SAMN10402039, study PRJNA504765) | marine sediment metagenome | isolation source: marine sediment core GS10_PC15, 223 cmbsf | place: Arctic Ocean: Southern Knipovich Ridge | collected 2010
ACAATAGTAACTATGATAAGTAATATAAATATTGTGAATGTAAATCTAAAGGCACGTAGCCGTTTCGGCGAAGGCAGGGATGACCCACCGCACAGATTTTGGTATTTAACTTATAATTTTTTTCCAAATACCTTTTGAACAAGTTACTTCCTCAACTTGAGCACAGCTCAAACCGGATTCTGCGCAGTCGTGCCACACTGTTTTACAGCATGATGAAATTTACTCAAGTCCTTAATGAGTAAATGTAGATTCAAAGTGATGTGGTGTCTCAGAAGACCTTTGCAGAATTCAAGATCTTTTTGGTTACTTTTTCCCCGCCCGGATAAAAATCCGTTCGGACGGGCATCGACTGGGAAAAAGTAACAAAGAAGAAAAATACTTTAATACTTCCGATTCGATGAACAACCTTTGTTTATCAATAAAACCTAAATGGTTAATTCTATAAATTATTTCGTTTCAATTCGGGTTTCATAGAAAAGAGATTTTTGACCGTGTTCCGGGTCTTGCTTTACGATAAAAATATTCTAAAATGCTCTGTTCCAGATATATTCGTAAAACCGCATAAGCAATTATTGTATCTGATTTTATCGTTATACTTTTGAAAGATTAAACTGGTGAAATGATGGATAAATATTCTTATATATCGAATGCCGATGGTTCATACATCGATGAACTGTACAATACCTACCTTTCTGATCCCCAGTCGGTGGATGAAAGCTGGCAGAAATTTTTTGAGGGATATGAATTTTCGTTGCAACAGTACGGGGATGAAGGTGCTGTTTCGAATGAGGATACTCTTAGAGAAACCAAGGTTCGTAATTATATTCATGCATGGCGGACAAGGGGCCACCTGGAATCAAATACAAACCCTGTTCGAAAACGCAAAGACCGAAAGGCGCTGCTGACCCTGGGTGATCATGGCCTTACGGAAGATGATCTCGATACTGAATTTGATGTTGGCAATGAAATAGGAATAGGAAGAGCTTCATTGCGTAAAATTGTTGAATCCCTGAAAACTGTTTATGCCGGAACGATCGGGTTTGAGTACATGTACATCCGTGAACCGGATATTTTGCAATGGCTGAGAACAAAAATCGAATATGATTCCCTGCACTTCAAACCCGGCATTGAAGAGAAGAAACAGATTCTTAATAAAATAAATGAAGCTGTAGTATTCGAAAATTTTCTGCATACTAAATACATGGGGCAAAAGCGATTTTCACTTGAAGGAGGTGAAACCACTATAGCAGCCCTTGACGCAATTATCAATCGAGGCGCTGAACATGGCGTCAGAGAGGTTGTGATTGGCATGGCACACAGGGGCAGGTTGAATGTACTTGCAAATATCATGGGTAAAACCTACGAGCAAATATTCAGTGAATTTGAAGGAACGGCTGAACCGGATCTTACCATGGGAGATGGAGATGTGAAGTATCACATGGGGTATTCCAGCCAGGTAACAACTCCGTCAAATATTAAAGTTGATCTGAAACTGGCACCAAACCCTTCTCATCTTGAAGCGGTAAATGCTGTTGTTGAGGGTTTTGCCAGGGCCAAAGCAGATGCGCAGTATGACAAGAATTATGATAAGGTTTTACCTGTATTGATCCATGGTGATGCTGCGGTCGCAGGTCAGGGTATTGGGTATGAGCTTATTCAAATGTCGAAATTACCCGGGTATTATACAGGGGGAACCATTCATTTTGTGATTAATAACCAGATAGGGTTTACAACTGATTTTGATGACGCACGTTCGAGTATTTATTGTACTGATGTTGCCAAAGTAGTAGATGCTCCTGTGCTTCATGTAAATGGTGATGACCCCGAAGCTGTCGTATTTTGTGTTCAGTTTGCTGTTGATTTCAGAACAAAATTCAATCGTGATGTTTTTATTGACATGGTTTGTTATCGCAGGCACGGGCACAATGAAAGCGATGAGCCAAAATTTACGCAACCATCGCTGTACAATATCATTTCAAAACATCCCAATCCCAGGGAGGTGTATAATCAAACGTTGATATCCCGGGGTGATGTGGATGCAGAACTTGCTAAATCTATGGATAAAGATTTTCGCAAGTTACTCCAGGATCGCCTTAATATGGTGAAACAGAAGCCACTTCCGTACAAATACCAACCGCTAGAGAAGGAATGGAAAGAACTCCGAAGGTCTAATCCGGCTGACTTTGATCGATCGCCGGAAACAGGAATTTCACAAAAAGTAATTGATAAAGTAGCGAACAGCCTGATTACATTACCAAAAGGGTTTAAGCCTATCAGGCAAATTGAAAAGACAATCAGTCAGCGCAAAGCAATGTTTTTTACAGATAAAAAACTTAATTGGGCTGCGGCTGAATTACTGGCATACGGTTCTATTTTACTTGACGGACATATTGTACGTATGAGCGGACAGGATGTACAACGGGGTACTTTCTCACATCGGCATGCCGTGCTTCGGGATGCTGATACAAACGAGTCGTATAATAGTTTGGACGCAGTTGATGAAAAACAAGGCACTTTTGAAATATATAATTCCCTATTATCGGAGTTTGCAGTTTTAGGGTTTGAATTTGGTTATGCAATGGCAAATCCCAATGCGCTTACCATATGGGAAGCTCAGTTCGGCGACTTTTCAAACGGCACCCAGGTAATAATTGATCAGTTCCTGATTCCTTCTGAAACAAAGTGGCAAAGGATGAATGGATTGGTCCTCTTGTTGCCCCACGGTTATGAAGGGCAAGGACCCGAACATTCCAATGCCAGACCTGAACGATTTCTACAACTTGCAGCCGACTTTAATATTGTGGTTGCAAATGTTACAGAGCCGTCTAACTTTTTCCATTTGATCCGCCGGCAACTTGCCTGGCCATTCCGAAAACCTTTGATTGTGATGGCGCCAAAGTCTTTACTACGCCATCCCAGGGTTTTCTCTCCACTTTCAGAGTTCGTCAAGGGGAAATTCAGGGAGGTCTTGCCCGATAATTATGTCACAAAAACAAAAGTCAAAAGAGTATTGGTGTGTAATGGGAAAATCTATTATGACCTTCTCGAAGAGCAGGAGAGCAAAAAGCGAAAGGACATTGCGATTATTAGAATCGAACAATTATACCCTTTTCCGGAACTTCAAATTGAGGATGAAATTGCAAAATATAAAAATCCTGAAATTTACTGGGTCCAGGAGGAGCCTGTTAATATGGGATATTGGTCATTCCTGGATCGGATGGTCGGTGGTCTTGGAGGAAAGGCAAAACAAATAGCAAGAAAAGCCAGTGCATCGCCGGCAACAGGATATTCCGGAGTACATGCATCAGAACAAAAAGAGATTATTGCAACAGCATTTGCATAACCATAGACAAAAAATAATTTTAATTCAGATATTATGAGTTTGGAAATTAAAGTACCACAAGTAGGTGAATCAATAACTGAAGTAACGATTGCTTCGTGGCTAAAAAACGATGGTGATCATGTGGAAATGGATGAGGTGATTTGTGAACTCGAATCAGAGAAGGCTACTTTTGAGTATCCCGCGGAAGCAACAGGTAAATTAACAATAAAGGCTCAGGAAGGCGATACAATTGAAATAGGAGGAGTAATTGGTGAAATTGATGATTCGGTTAAAGGGGAAAGAGAAAGCAATGAAAAGAGAGTTGAAAAGGTAAAAGAGAATGCTGGTGAACCTAAAAAAACAGGGGAGGTTATTGAAATGAAAGTTCCCGAGGTGGGGGAATCTATTACCGAAGTTTCAATCTCATCATGGATTAAAGCCGATGGCGATTTTGTTGAACTGGATGAAATCATCGCTGAAATAGATTCTGACAAGGCAACCTTTGAATTACCTGCGGAGGGCACTGGTATATTGCGTATTGTGGCAGGTGATGGTGATACCCTTCAGATTGGTGATTTGATCTGTAAGATCGAAATTGCAGAAGGACCTGCACCGTCGGTATCTGAATCTGCAGTGAAGGAGGTTCCTCAAGGCTTAACAGGTGATTCTGGTTATGCAAAAGGACATCCCTCCCCGGCAGCTTTAAAAATTTTGGATGAAAAAGGGATCTCTGCACAAAGTGTTACCGGCAGCGGAATCGGGGGAAGGATTACCAAAGAAGATGCGTTGAATGCTGAAAAAGTAGTTGAACCACCGAAACCCGGATCCGATGATACCGGTAAAATTCCTGCACAGGAACTTGCTAAAGCTTTTAGCCGTGAAGAAACCCGGCAAAAAATGAGTAATCTTCGAAAAACAGTAGCGAGGAGGCTGGTTGCTGTCAAAAATGAAACTGCAATGCTCACTACTTTCAATGAAGTGAACATGAAATCCATTATGGATCTCCGAAAGAAATACAAAGAACAGTTTAAAGAAAAATATGGCGTGGGGCTTGGTTTCATGTCATTTTTCACCAAAGCCAGCTGTATTGCCTTGAAAGAATGGCCTTCGGTGAATGGTTCGATTGATGGTGATGAAATAGTACACCACCATTTTGTAGATATCTCAATTGCTGTTTCGGCACCCAAAGGACTGGTCGTACCTGTGATCAGGAATGCAGAAAGTCTGTCATTCGATGGAATTGAAGCAGAGGTAGTCAGGTTGGCGACTAAAGCCCGTGATAATAAGCTAAGCATTCCCGAGATGACAGGTGGTACATTCACAATCACAAATGGGGGCGTTTTTGGGTCGATGCTATCCACACCTATCATCAATGCACCTCAATCAGCGATTTTGGGCATGCATAACATTGTGGAACGGCCGGTTGCTGAGAACGGTGAAATTGTTCTAAGGCCGATTATGTACTTGGCCTTGTCGTATGATCACCGCATTGTTGACGGAAGGGAATCGGTAAGCTTCCTAGTTCGGGTAAAACAGCTGCTCGAAGATCCGGCCCGGTTGATGTTGGAGATTTAGTATTATTAATAAATTTTGTTATCTATAAATTAAAATCTATTTACGGATGAAATTCGATGTAACAGTAATTGGATCAGGCCCCGGTGGCTATGTTGCAGCAATTCGTTGTGCACAGTTGGGACTCAAAACTGCCTTAATAGAAAAGTACCCTACCCTGGGAGGTACCTGCCTCAATGTTGGATGTATTCCATCCAAAGCACTTTTGGATTCCTCGGAACATTTTTATAATGCCGGGCACACTTTCAAAGAGCATGGTATTGATATTACCCAACCCAGGGTTAATCTGAAACAGATGATTAAAAGAAAAAATGAGGTAGTTGATCAAACCACAGGTGGCATCGATTTCCTTATGAAAAAAAACAAGATCCAGGTGTTGCGTGGCGTAGGTTCTTTTATAGATAGAAACACAATCGAAGTAGCTGACGGGAAAAAAGTTGAGCAGGTACAGACCGACAAAATCATCATAGCCACAGGCTCAAAACCAGCCTCATTACCTTTTATCAAAATTGATAAAAAACGAGTTATTACTAGTACAGAGGCTCTTAATTTGAAGGAAATCCCAAAACATCTGATTGTAATTGGCGGTGGCATAATCGGTGTCGAAATCGGTTCGATATATGCCCGTTTAGGTGCGAAAGTAAGTGTAGTTGAATACCTGGATAGCCTCATTCCCACAATGGATGGCACCATGGGCAAAGAACTGAAGAAGGTGCTAAAAAAACTTGGGTTCGACCTGTACCTAGGCCATAAAGTAACATCTGTAGTTTCCAAAGGTAAAGAGGTGGTTCTTATGTCAGAAAATAAAAAAGGGGAATCAATTGAAGTAAAGGGAGACTATTGCCTGGTATCCGTTGGCCGGAAACCATATACTGATGGGTTGGGACTTGATAAAATTGGTGTTGTTGTAAATGAACAAGGTCAGATTGAAGTTGATAGCTATCTTCAGACCAATGTTGACAATATATATGCCATTGGGGATGTGGTGAAAGGAGCCATGTTAGCGCATAAGGCCGAAGATGAAGGTGTATTTGTTGCTGAGCATTTGATGGGACAAAAACCTCATATTAATTACAAACTTATTCCCGGTGTTGTTTATACCTGGCCCGAGGTGGCCTCGGTTGGATATACGGAGGAAGAATTAAAGTCTTCAGGAAGAAATTATAAAACCGGCTCTTTCCCGTTTCGTGCATCCGGTCGTGCGCGGGCAAGTATGGATATCGATGGATTGATTAAAGTACTTGCTGATACTACAACTGATGAAATCCTGGGTGTACATATGATAGGGCCACGTGCTGCGGACATGATTGCAGAAGCAGTAGTGGCAATGGAGTATCGGGCCTCAGCAGAAGACATCGCACGAATGTCGCACGCGCACCCTACCTTTACGGAATCATTCAGGGAAGCCTGCCTTGCTGCAACCGATAACCGTGCAATTCATATATGAGGAATGTATTTGTTATATATTTTTTTATTTCATTTACAATATCTCACGGACTTTTTGCCCAGGATCAACAAAATAAACGGCCTAAAGTTGGCCTGGTTTTAAGTGGAGGAGGTGCAAAAGGCCTGGCACACATTGGAGTTATCCGATCGATGGAAAAGGCCGGAATCGTCCCGGATTATATTGCGGGTACCTCAATGGGCAGCCTTGTGGGAGCGCTTTATGCCATTGGTTATACGGCCGATGAAATGGAAGCATTTGTGGATACCCTTAATTGGGATGTCCTGTTAGGAAATTCCATTGACTTTACAGATATCGCATTTGAGGAAAAAGACTATTATGGCAGGTATTTTGCCGAGTTCCCTTATGACGATTGTAAATTGAGCCTTCCAAGGGGTGTAATAGATGGGCAGAAGCTTTCCATGCTTTTCTCAAGGATTACACGGTCTGTCCATCATATTGAAGATTTTCATCAATTACCAATTCCTTTTGAATGCATGGGTGCGGACATTGCCACCGGTATGCCTGTGGTTTTGGATCATGGCTCATTAGCCGTAGCTATGCGGGCCAGTATGGCAATACCAACGATATTTACCCCGGTAGAAATTGAAGACCATTTACTTGTTGATGGAGGCCTTCTGCGTAATTTCCCGGTTCAAAACGTAATTGAAATGGGCGCAGATTTTATAATTGGTATAAACGTTGCGGATGACCTGACACCCAAAGAGGAATTGAAATCCCTTCTTGATCTTTTAGGGCAGAGTGCTTTTATAATGAGTGCTTTTGATACCCGGGAACAGAAAAAAAATTGTGATATTTTAATTGAACCTGATTTAAAGGGGTACTCAACAGGTAGTTTTCGGAGTGGTGACAGTATTATTTCAAGGGGCGATAAAGCGGGGAAATTGTTTTTTGAAGCATTTAAAAAACTAACGGATTCATTGAATCGGTATGGTGATCCCAGAGAAGTAGTGAAATTGCCTAACCGCAATAATTATAAGATTTCAGAGATTAAAATTGAAGGAAGTGAAAAGATTTCCAAACAGGTTATTCTGGAAAAATTTAAGTTTTCAAAAACCGACTCCCTGTCGATCGACCGGTTGGAAGATCGGATATCACTTCTGTATGGAGGACGTTATTTTGATAAAATAACTTATGAGATAATCGAAAATAATGAAGGTGACGAGCTGAGACTATCAGTGACAGAAGCCCCTGCAGGTAAAGTGAAAATTGCTGCCCATTATGACAGCGAAAACAAAGCGGGAATCAACACCAATATTACTTTTAGAAATGTACTTGGTAACTACTCCAGGATTTTGTTAGAAATCGATTTTGCCGAGAACCCTTTATTAGACGTTAATTACTTAAAGTATTTTACCCGAAGAAAAGTAGCAGCCATTATTACAGGGGTAAAATTAACGAGAAACCTGTTTCCTGTTTATGATGACAACCGGGAGTCATCTGTTTTCAAAACAGGCACACAACGATTCTTCGCAACTGTTCAGTCAACGTTTTCACAAAAAATGTCGTTTGGTGTTACTGCTGAATTTCATAATTCAGTATTCAAACCACTAATATTTGATGAGATAAAAGAGCTTGTGAAAGTTGAAAACAGCAGCACAAGCGGGCTTTTATTTTTTGGATACAACACCTACAACCGTCCTTTTTATCCTACAAAAGGGATAATATTGAATATCAACTATCTCCATGATTTCAATGGAACGAACAAGATTGATTTAAAAGATGCAAACACAGGTGACATTGTTACTACATCGGAAAATGCAGATGATTTTCAGGCTGCGAATCTTGATTTCAGTTATATTATTCAGGTTTCCTCAAAAGTGTCAATTATAACCAGAAATACTATCTGGGTTTCAACCCTACCGGCAAATAGTTTAAATCTCGACGATTACTTTTTTGTAGGTGGATTTAATCCGCAATTCCTTTTTGCCATTGAATACTGGGGAGCCGGTCAATACGAGTTTCCAGCCAACAATTATTTTTATAGCAAACTTGGGCTTCAGTGGGAAATGTTCCCAAAAATATTTCTTACAGGAATCGCCAATTACAGCGACTCTGAATATCCAATGAAATGGATTTCTTCGGATATTGAAACTATTCCTTTGGGCAACAAAGACCGAAGATTCGGATATGGTGCTTCATTGGGCTACAACAGTCTGTTCGGCCCTGTCATTGTAAGTGTTGCAAAGGATGTTTTTAATGATGATTATAAAACCAATCTTTCCATCGGATTCTGGTTTTAGCATAAGCAGGTTGCTTTTCATAAAGTTCTTCCTTCTTTCTTGATTTAGTATTTACAACACCAGAGGTTGAGCCCTCAGGTTATTTTACTGTTGGGCCAAAAACCCCAATACTGCCACAGGCAGTAATCGAACGCCCTGCAGTGTGCCACAGAAAATATTCGAAGGTATATCCTTCCGCAAGTCCTTAGTGCCACCAACACCAGGCAGCACTTAGATAATTTATCGGAAAACCTTGGGGCGTTCTTGACTTTTTGGTTCGCCTGCCTGCTCGTAGCCGATTCAGCAAAGGCAGATTTTGTATCCACGCCTGCCAAACTTTGGCCATCGCGGTGGCGGGCAGGAAGACAAAATGAACAAAGAAAATTTAATGGTGAATAGTATGGTTTTCTATTTTAAGATCTTTAAAAATAATTATTGTCATACTTGAATACCAAACATTTATCTTCCAGATTATCTATTTTATTACTGTCTAGTAATTTGAAAACAGGAAGATGTTTTTAATGATTACAAAACAAATCTTTCCATCGGATTCTGGTTTTAATCCTTACATAGGTCAGGTTGTTGATTTTCATCATATTTTTCCTTCTTTATTTCATTTAATTTTGCAATCAGAACTGATTATTACATGCAGCAATGATTGATATTACTTTCAAAACAACCATAGAGCCGTTCAAAATAAAAATGGTGGAGCCGATACACATCAGCATACCGGAAGAACGGATAAAATACCTTAAGGCAGCTCACTATAATCCCTTTTTACTTACTTCAGAGCAAGTCATCATAGATTTCTTAACAGACTCCGGAACATCGGCCATGAGTGCAAAACAATGGTCAGGAATTCTTGATGGGGATGAAGCATATGCCGGATCTAAGTCCTGGCTGAAGATGGAAAGTGTTATCAAAGAACTAACGGGTTGTGAACATATTCTTCCTGTACACCAGGGGCGCGCTGCCGAACGCATATTGTACGGGTACCTCGGAGGAGAAGGAAAAGTATTTTTCAGCAATACTCATTTTGATACCACGCGTGCAAATATTGAAGTTACGGGAGCGGAAGCTATTGACCTCGTCATTAAGGAAGCAAATGACCCATCATTGGAGTTACCTTTTAAAGGAAATCTGGATATTGAGAAACTGGAGGCACAAATCCTTGAAAAAGATCCTTCCAATGTGGCTGCGGTAATTCTTACCGTCACGAATAACAGTGGTGGTGGTCAGCCGGTAAGTATGGCCAATGCCAAAGCAGTTCGACATATTTGCAAAAAATTTGGAATATTATTCCTTATTGACAGCTGCAGGGTTGCCGAGAACGCCTGGTTTATCAAGCACAGGGAAAAAGAATATGAAGATATCTCCTACAAGGATATCGCAAAAGAGATGATTGCCCTTGCGGATGGTTCAATAATGAGTGCGAAAAAGGATGGATTGGTAAACATGGGCGGATACCTGGCGCTCAAAGACAAAGAACTTGCCGAAGCCTGTAACAATTCGCTGATTATAACCGAAGGTTTTTCTACTTATGGTGGCCTGTCGGGCAGGGATATGGAAGCCATTGCCCAAGGTCTAAACGAAGTATTCAGTCCGGATTACCTTCACTATAGGATTAAAAGTACGGCATACCTCGGGAACAAACTTGATGCAATGGGGATCCCGGTGATGAAACCCATCGGAGGGCATGCTGTGTATGTGGATGCAAAAGCATTTTATAGCCATATTCCTGTTGATGAGTATCCCGGACAGGCACTGGTTACAAGCTTATACTTAACAGGAGGGATCAGGTCCGTTGAAATCGGATCGGTAATGTTTGGAAAATATGATGAAGCCGGTAAGTTGATTCCTGCACCTATGGAATTGGTACGATTAGCTATCCCAAGGAGGGTTTATACACAAAGTCATATTGAATATGTAATTGAGGTTTTCGAAAAAATTCTGGAAAACAAAAATGATGTGAAAGGATTTAAAATAGTAAAAGAGCCAAAGTTTTTACGGCATTTTACCGCTCATTTCGAACCGATTACCTGTTAGTGTTGCTGATCGTCGTTCATAGCTGAGTCTTGAATATCAAATTCCACACTATACTTGCCCATCATGGCTATCAGCAGTGCCGTTCTTGTGCAACTAATTTGGTATCCAAATGAAGCGATCAAACCAAATCTCCAACATAAGACGATTGCCACTAACGGATGGGTGCATGCGCCGTATTTACCAGCACCAGGTTTTCATGCTCAATTACGTGTTCAGAAAGCACAATGCAAGTCCACCCACAAACCTGATATGACGCATCTGCGCCTTGTTGGGCTACGTAACTATTTTTTAAGTTTCTTCGGATCTTGTCTTGAATCAAACAATGATATCAATTCAGCATGGTATGATCCAATCTGATAATAAATCGTAATCTGTTTGGTTAATACGGATTTGCGTATTTTGTTACTTTTTGGAGATGTAGGAAATATGAATGGATGATTGGCGATAATTTAAAGACGCTTATCCAGTTTTCTAATGAATCTCTTTATTTCTTTTTCTGACCAATTATTCTCTAAATACTCAATGATAGATTCAAGATTCTTTACAGACTCATCAGACCATACAATCCTATAAATATTGGTCATATTTCTTCATAACGGATTGATGTGAATGAATCCTACCGGCTTCAATATCCTTA
>SDBV01011810.1_pt1 | contig 11263 bp, 7 predicted proteins | sample 2277081 | NCBI WGS metagenome assembly SDBV01 (sample SAMN10402039, study PRJNA504765) | marine sediment metagenome | isolation source: marine sediment core GS10_PC15, 223 cmbsf | place: Arctic Ocean: Southern Knipovich Ridge | collected 2010
CGATCACCTCAGCAATATCTTGGAATCGGTGGGTAGCGGTGCTGCCTTCTTTGACTATGATCAGGATGGGAATCTTGACCTATATATAGTAAGCGGCGCCTATATCGAAGGATTCAGCGAAGGTAAAAAGTCCACCGGAAATCAAGGCAACCGGCTTTACCGCAACCGGGGCGACGGCAGGTTTGAAGATGTGACCGGCAAAGCGGGTGTTGGGGATGCCAAGGGCTATGGCGTAGGAGTAACCATTGGGGATTATGATAATGATGGTGACCCGGACATCTACGTCAGTAATTACGGTAAAAACGTACTTTATCGCAATAACGGTAACGGCAAGTTCACCAACGTGACCGACGATGCCGGGGTAGGCGGCGCCTTAAACAGCGTCGAGGCTGTGTGGTTCGACTATGATAATGACGGCTACCTGGACCTTTACGTGGGCAATTATTTGGAATACGACCTTGATTATACCTACTTTTATTCTCCGGATGGTTTTCCTGGTCCTTTGTCCTATTCGGGACAGCCGGATGTGCTCTATCACAACAATGGGGATGGCACTTTTGAGGACCTGACCCGGGACCTGGGACTCTACCGGCCTGAGGGACGCATGATGGGGGTCAGCACCGCCGATTTCGATAATGACGGCTACATGGACATTTACGTCTCCAACGATGCCATGGAAAATTACCTCTTCCATAACCAGGGTGGTCAGGGCTTCAAGAATATCGCACTATCGGCCGGTGTCGCCTACAGCGAGATGGGAGACGCGACCGCTGCTATGGCGGTCCATTTTGTAGACTACGACAACGACGGCCTCCTGGACATCTATGTGTCTGATATCTCCTTCAGTTCCCTGTTCCACAATGAGGGTCACGGCCTTTTCCGGGACCTTTCCATCCAGGCCGGCATCGCCATGCTCAGCGGCCAGTATGTGGGCTGGGGTTCCGGTTTCTTCGATCATGACAACGACGGCGACCTCGATATTTTCCAGATTAATAGCAATGCAAAACATCTCTACGGTCAGGAAGACCAACTGTTCGACAACTTAGGCGACGGTAAATTCCGTGATGCTTCCATGGACCGGGGCCAATATTTCCAGGAAGAACTCATCGGACGGGGGGCCTGTTTCGGCGACTATGACAACGATGGTGATATCGATGCTTTCATCGTCAACCTCAATACCCCGGCTGTCCTGTTGCAGAATGTGGGCGGTAATAAAAACAGTTGGGTGAATCTGCGCCTGGTTGGCAGCACCAGCAACCACGATGGAGTTGGCGCCAGGATCAGGGTTGTCTCCGGTGACCAGGTGCAGGTCGCACATAAAATGAGCTCCAGCGGCTACCTTTCGCAGAACGATCCCAGGCTTCATTTCGGGCTGGGGACGGCATCACAGGCCGACAGCATCGAAATCATCTGGCCATCGGGCCGGAAGCAAATACTGGTAAACGTTCCGGCGGGACAATTTGTCACCGTCACCGAACGATAGGGACCGTGGACTTTATGCTATGATCAAAGGAGCGCATGTGGTGGTTCGGTGGTTGGCGCCTTCCGGCCTGGCCCTGCTGCTATGGACCGGTTGCGGCGGGGCGCTACCGCAAGGCACTATAATCTTCACCCAGGTTCCCGTTGATGAGTTCGCCCAGTTTGAAGATGATCCCATCGCACGCCTCTTCCCCTCCCGCAGCCGCATTGTCGCTCTCCAACCCGGCTCGGAAATAAAAATCCTGACGGAAGATTTCTACTCTGCCCGGGCGCCTGAAGTCTCCTACGATGGCCGGCGGCTGCTCTTCTCCGGCCAACGCAGCGCGGGAGACCCCTGGCAGCTCTGGGAGATGAAGATCGGTGGGGGCCGAGCCCGGCAAATCACCACCGGCCTGGCCAATTGTACCGATCCGGCCTATCTTGCTGGTAACCATATTATTTACAGCGCCAAGGCGGACCCATACCAGGGGTATGACGGCGGCCAGAATAACTTCGCCTTGTATACCTGTAATCCCGATGGGTCCAATCTCCAACCGGTCACCTTCCACCCCGCCGCTGAACTCTCACCGACCCTTTTGCACGACGGCCGGATGCTGTTCACCAGCCTTTCAGCGGGTACAGCCCCCCTGCGCATCATGAGCGGGCGTTCCGATGGCACCGATGTGGAACTGTTCCACCCGGGCAGCCGGGGAAGCTCCTGGATCGGCCGGGGTCGTGAGACCTCCACTGGGGAGGTTGTCTTCGCCGAAGGCACACCCGGACGGAATGGGCAGGGCAGGCTCGTTTCCGTCTCCATGGCCCAACCCCTACATTCCCGGATTGAACTCACGAGCCACCTTGAGGGTAGTTTCCATTCCGCATTTCCGGTAGAGAGTCATCGCCTGCTGGTGGCCTACCGCCCGGCTGACGGAGAACCATACACCCTTCATGAGTTTGACACCGCAGCGCGGGCGATCGGCAAACAGATATGGGGGGATCCCGAGTACCACGCCCTGGAACCGGTAGCTGTCCACCCCCGCCCCGTTCCCAAGGGCATCATCAGCCGGGTGAATGTGCAGAAATCCACCGGCTGGTACTACTGCCAGGATGCGCGCCTCAACGACCCCGGCGCTACCAGGATACATCCCGGTGCCGGGAAGGCGGTAACCGTGAAAATCCGCACAATTACAAAGATCCTGGGCGCTGTCCCGCTGGAAGATGACGGGTCCTTCCACCTGGAGCTCCCCGGCGATACGCCCCTCCAATTCACAACCCTGGATGAGAAGGGCCGCACCGTTATCGGCCCCTCCGACTGGATCTGGATCCGCCCCTTCGAACGCCGCGGCTGCGTTGGCTGCCACGAAGACCGGGAAAGGGCCCCGTATAATCGGGTACCACTGGCGATTACCAAGCCGGCCATTACCTTACCGGTGCCTTCTGCTATAGCGAACTCGGATCAACCGGCTGCCGCAGAGGGATCGTCTCATGAATAATAAAAAGGCCGTCATCATTGGTGTCTTGCTCGCAGGCCTTGCGTCTGTGGCCTGGGTGGGCCATGGTATCGCTCAGGAACATGCGCGCTATATCATGGGCGGCGTTGAGGGCCACGTCGCTACCCCAACCAATTGCATCCCCTGCCACATTGAAGGGGGAAAAAACTTTATCACCGAAAACTTTCTTGACCGCCAATACCGCTCCCCGATCGATATCGCTGTCTCGCCCGATGGCCACCGGCTCTACGTAACGGCCCAGGAAAGCGGCCAATTGCTGATTGTCGATACCGGTCAGGGCCGGGTGGCAGGTACAATCCCCCTTGGGCAACATCCTCACTCGGTCATCCTCAGCCGGGACGGCAGAACCGCCTACGTGAGCAACCAGTGGGCTAACACCATCAGCGTCATTGACCTGGCGAAGGAAGAGATTATCTCGGAGCTGAAACCGGGCGATGGTCCCACCGGCATGGCGTTAGGCCCTGATGAACGGCGGCTCTATGTCGCCAACAATTATTCCAACGATATTTCGGTCATCGACCTTGAATCCGCTCTGGAAATACGGCGCCTGGCGGGTGGACAAAGTCCTTACGCCGTCGCCCTCTCTCCCGGCGGCAAGTCCATTTATGTCGTCAACAAGCTCACCAATCCCACGCCCTACCGGACACCCCCCGCCACCGAGGTAACGGTGGTCGATACCCGCACTCTCCGTGTGGTTGAGCGCAATGTTTTCAACTCCGCCCATGCCCTGGAAGGCCTGGATTTCACTCCCTCCGGCGACTGGGCCATGGTGACCCTGATCCGGCCCAAAAACCTGATCCCCGCCACCCAGGTCAACCGGGGGTGGATGATCACCAACGGCTTTGGGATCATCGAGCGGAAGGAAGGGGGGCGGATCATCCAGCTCCTGCTGGATCAGCCTAATGCCTACTATGCCGACCCCTACGATATCATCATCACACCGGATGGGAAACGGGCTTTCGTCAGCCATGCCGGGGTTGATAAAATCTCGGTCATAGACCTTGACAGCCTGCGTGCGTTGGTGGCCTCGGCCTCCCATGATGATCTGGCCACCTATGCCAATCATTTAGGCGTCAGCCGGCGATATGTCATTAAGCGGATTTCCACCGGGTCCAACCCCAAAGGTCTCGCCCTGTCGCCGGATGGACAGCGGCTCTACGTGGCAGAAAGACTGGCAGACCGCATCTCTGTGATCGATGTGGCACGGCTGGAAGTAACGGGTGCGATCGATCTGGGCGGACCGGAAAAGATTACTCTCACCCGCCGCGGGCGCCGACTCTTTCACAATGCGGGATTCACCTACCAGAATCAGTTCAGTTGCCGCTCATGCCACCCCGACGAGCACGAAGACGCCCTGACCTACGACCTGGAACCTGACGGCCTGGGTCTGAACCTGTTGAACAACCGGTCTCTGCGCGATATCGGCTCAACCTTGCCTTACAAGTGGAACGGCAAAAATACCAGCCTTTATATGATGGATGGCATCCGCTTTGCCAAGTGGCTGACACGCACCAATCCTTTCCCACCGAAAGATCTCGTATCGCTGGCGGCCTTTATCATCAGGAAAATTGATCAACCACCGAACCGTTTCCGGCCGGCCGATGTCAAATTGACCGCTGCTCAATTACGGGGCGAGGCCCTTTTTAACCGCATCATAACCAACGATGGCACACCGATCCCTGCCGGGAACCGTTGCCTGACGTGCCACCCCGCGCCATACTACACCGATGCCCTGAAAACGGACGTCGGGACGTCGACCGAACTGGATACGCACACGTTGTTCGACAACCCCCATCTGGTGAACATCTACGCGTCGTCCCCTTATCTGCACGACGGCAGCGCGCAGACACTGGAGGAAATCTGGTCCCGGTTCAACCCGAACGATCAGCACGGCGTCGCTAACGATTTCACCAAAGAACAATTGAACGACCTGATCGAATATTTAAGGAGTATCTGATCTCCCCAGCCGGGCCCATGGAGTCGTGGATGAAGAAAATGTGTAGCAAGCGATTGGCAGTCAGCCTGACTGCTATCATCACGGCCGCCTTTGTGATGGCCTCTGGTGGTAGCCCAAACCTGCTCTCTGCCCGCGGGAAGCCCTTGGCCGGAGACACGGCCTCCTCGGCTCAACCGGCCACCGATCGGATGCCCATCTACGGCCAGTGGCGTACCTTCACCACCAAAGATGGCCTTCCATCGGACAAGGCCTTCTGCGTCCGGGTGGATGGTGCCACCGTCTGGATCGGCACCGATGCCGGGTTGGCCCGCTACCAGGATGGCCAATGGCGCACCTACTCCACCGAAGATGGCTTGGCCCACCAGGTGGTCATGGCCATCGAGGTGAGCCCCCAGACCGGGGATCTGTGGGTGGCGACCATGGGCGGCCTGAGCCGTTTCTCGGCCGGAAGATTCGATACCTATAACCAGTTCAACAGTGGCCTGGTGAACGATGTGGTCTACGGTGTCACCTGCACGGGCGATGAGGTCTGGGTCGCCACCGCCAGCGGCATCAGTCGCTTGAACACCCTGACCGGGCAGTGGGAAATCTATAATGAAAAAAACACACCCATGCACGAGATCTGGACGTACGCCATCTCGGCCGATAATGATATCGTCTATGCCGGTGTGTGGGGCGGCGGCGTCCTGGAATACAATCGCCGCACCGGCCGCTGGCGCGAATACCGCGACCCGGACAAAGAGATGGAACTCGACCTCTACCCGGACGACGGCCTGGTTCAAGATGTGGTGGCCAGCGTTTCTTACGTGAACGGCATTCTATGGATTGGCACTTATGTGGGGTTGAACCGTTACGACGGGGCCCGCTGGCGGGGTTATTTCGACCACGACCAAGGCCTTGTCAGTAACTTTATAAATTTCGTAAAGGGGCGTGGCTCGGCCGTCTGGATCGCTACCGATAAGGGATTGAGCAGTTTCGATGGCGCTACGTGGATCACCTATCAACGCCAGGATGAGACCGGCAAGGGTGAGGTCTGGATTTCCAGCGGCCAAGAGATCGATGATCGTCTTCAGAGTGAAACGACCATTGCCAACAACTTTGTATTGGGTATTGACTTTCAGGATGATTTCATTTGGGTGACTACCTCTGCGGGGGTCAGTCGCGGGGTGGCCCTGCCTGAATCGAATCGTCCCTCCATTCGATGAAAAGCAGTAAAGGAAGAGAATGACTAACGAAACCTTAAAACTTGATTTACCGATGATTAAGATTGCCAACCTCACTAACGCTGAACGTAAGGAGCTGGAAGCCCTTGAGATGCTTTCATCAGAGGGGGAAGTAAAGTCCTACACCCCGCCCCGCGGTCACCTTGAGCGGCCGTCTCTGGAAAAATGGGCGGTCCATGCCCCTGAAGTTCTGAATGAAGCCTATGATTACTCTCCCAGGCCCTCAACCTTCTCCCGGGCCCTGGCCTTCACCATCGCGGATACCAAGGTGCTCCTCATTTCCGGGACCGCCAGCATGGATGAAAATGGCGAAGTGGCTCACGCCGGCGATTTCCGCGCCCAGACCTGGCGCACCTATAACAACATTACCCAGCTGCTCAAGGCTGAAGATATGACCTGGCACGACGTTGTGCGAACCTCGTGCTATCTGAAGGACATCCAGCGGGACTACCGGGACTTTAACGAGATCCGGACAACCTTCTTCCAGTGGCTGGGGCTTGATCCCGTGCCTGCCAGCACCGGCATCCAGGCCAGTATATGCTGGGACGAACTGTTGGTGGAAATGGAAGCTATCGCCATCGTACGGCTCAAGCAGGAGAGATAGTCGTGCGGCCTTATCCGACCGGACTGATTCTACTGATTGTGTCTCTGGTTATGAGCACGGCCCAGACTGTCGCTCATGGGCAGACCAAGGAGCGTAATTACGGCAATGCCCCTGATGCCATGTTGCCCTATGGGAAGTATAAAAAGCCCTACAAGCACTTTTTCGATGAACCCCAGGAGTTCCTGGGACCGGGCCGTGCGAAGTCCTCGGCGCCAGACCTGACGAGCGTCAAAATCGGTTTCATCGGCCCACTCGAAGGCACCACTGAAGACCTATTGGGTAACCGGATGCTACAGGGTGCCATTCTGGCCCTGGAGGAAGCCAACCAGGCCGGAGGTTACCAGGGGCTGCCTTTCGAATTAGTCGTCCGCAATGACGCCGGTCTGTGGGGAGCCTCGAGCAATACGCTGGTTGAGCTCAATGAGGAAAAAGTCTGGGCGGTACTCGGCTCCATCGATGGCGCCAGCACCCATGTCATCTTGCGGGTGGCCCTGAAACTGGAACTATTCATCGTAAACACCGCGAGCACCGATCCCACTCTCACCGAAACCCGTATCCCCTGGCTGATCCGGTGCTTCCCGGATGACCGCCAGAACAGCTACGCCCTGGCCGATTATATCTTCAACCGGATAGGTATTGAGCGGGTGACCGTACTCCGTAATAACAACCGGTATGGTCGCATGGGTATCGCCGAATTTCAGGACACCGCCCGCCGCCTGGGCCATCCCCTCCTGCTCGAGCTGCGCTATTCCACCGGCGATACCGATTTCGCTCCCCAGCTCGACCGTATCCGTCGGGCCAATGCGGAAGCAGTTGTAATCTGGGGCGACGCCCCGGAAGCCGCCCTGATCGTCAAGCAGATGCGCTCGATGGGGATGGAACAGCGGGTCTTCGGCGCTGACCGCTTGGTCTCCCCCGAATTCATCGAGACCGCCGGCGAGGCGGCCGAAGGCGTCGTTGCGACCTATCCCTACAATCCCAACCGTGATGATCCCCGTCTGAAGGAAGTCCGCCGTCGCTACGGGGAGCGGTTCGATGAAGAGCTGGAAGCCTTCGCCGCCCATGCCTATGATGGCCTGACCATTCTCATCGAGGCCATACGCGTGGCCGGCCTGAACCGGGCTCGCATTCGAGATGTACTTGCTTCCCTGAAGTCCTACCAGGGTGTTACCGGAGAGATCACCTTTGACGCCACCCACAATGACATAGGGCCCATATGCCTGGCAGAGGTTCGTGACGGTCGGTTCCATTTCAGACTTTACCCCCTGGGTAATGATAGTAGTTCAACTGCCGCCCTGAAGGAGTAAGTTTCAAGGGCCGCCTGAAAATGTAGGCCCGTGCGCTACGATATCCTTGATGACGAACCGTGAAAACCCCATTAAAGACTTCCTTAGCAGTGATCGGCCAGTTTTGAAAGACTCCTCCTTCAAACTTGTGCGCCGGGAGGAGCAGTCAACCCGGACCATCGTTGAAGCTCGGGGAGTTCGATGGGGTGGGACCGAGGTCGTGATTATAGCCGGCCCCTGTGCCGTGGAAAGTGACGCACAGATGCTGGAAACAGCCCGAGCGGTAAAGGCCGGCGGGGCCAAAGTTCTTCGTGGCGGCGCGTTCAAACCCCGCACCTCACCATACAGTTTCCAGGGATTGAAAGAGGAAGGCTTAAAAATCCTGGCCCGGGCCCGGCAGACAACCGGGTTGCCCATTGTCACTGAAGTGATGGACGCCCGTCATCTGGATATGGTCTGCCGGTATGCGGATATTCTCCAGGTTGGTTCGCGTAACATGCAGAACTTCACGCTTCTTGAAGAGGTGGGCAGGAGCAGCAAACCGGTGCTGTTAAAACGGGGCCTGTCAGCCACAATCGAAGAATTTCTGCTGGCGGCTGAGTATATCTCCAAACAGGGTAACGGACAAATCATTCTCTGCGAGCGCGGTATTCGGACATTTGACACGGTTACTAAATATACACTGGATTTAAATATCATTCCTCTCTTAAAGCAACTCAGTCATCTTCCCGTGATCGTTGATCCAAGCCACGGCACTAGCCACTGGTGGATGGTGCCCTCCCTGGCTAAAGCAGCCGTTGCTGTTGGGGCCGACGGGTTAATGATAGAAGTACACGCCCATCCGGAAGAGGCTCTCAGTGATGGCCCCCAGTCCTTGCGTCCGGACAAGTTTGGCCTGATGATGGAGACCCTGCGGGCAGTGGCCCAGGCGGTGGGAAGGGAGCTACCGGTCCCGACGGCTTAGCTGGGCGCAGAGCATAATACCTGCTCTCCAATATTGGACAGGATATAGATCCCCGGTGCCGCCAATCAAGTCCATATGCTTACTGGGTTTCCTTGTCTCTCTATCGGTGGGAGGACCCGGCCCACAAGAGCGGCATGGAAAGCACACTCCAGTTGTACCCACTGATCACCGGTTTTCACCAGACAGCACCGGTACCCGATTGCAATCAAAGGCAGCGGTTAAAGTAGGCCTGCTAATCCCGATGCAGGGAGAGCGGGTCAATGATGGTCGGGCCACCCAGCAGGGGGCGGAACTGGCTATTACCGAGGCCAATGCCCAAGGCGGCTACCAGGGGCGTCCCTTTGAATTGATTATCCGTTCGGACGACGGTCCCTGGGGCTCCGGATCGAAGGAGATCGTTGACTTGGTCTTCAATCAGGGGATCTGGGTTCTCATGGCGGGATTAGACGGTCGTGGCGCCCACCTGGCGGAGCAGATTATCACCAAAGGCCAGGTGCCCATGGTGACGCCCTGGGCCACCGATCCATCCCTGGCCCAGATCAACATCCCCTGGTTCTTTCGAACTGTCCCCGATGACCGGCAGCAGGCCGAAGCATTGACCCGGGAAATTTTTCAGTTCCGGCGCCTCCGGCAGGTCGTTGTAATTACCACCCGGCGGTATGACGACCAGATAGCAGCCAAGGCCTTCTTGGCGCAGGCAGCCAAAGAGGGGTATGCACCGGCGCAGGTGCTCACCATCGACCCGGAAAGTGACGCAGACATTCCGGCCCGCATTCAGGAAATCTCTTTTGACGGCCTGGTTCTCTTCACCCCGCCGGAAATGGCGGGAAACCTCATCCGCAACCTCCGCAGCCAGGGCCTATCTCAGGCTATCTTTGGACCCTTATCAATTGCCGACGCGGCATTGGGAACGCCCCTGTTGGCAGTGGACGGAACCGTGGCGGTGGTAACGCCGGGGCATTGGGAGACTGACCAGGGCGAACAATTCCGGCGAGAGTTTGAAGGCATTTATGGTCGTCGCCCATCTGCTATTGCGGCCTATGCCTATGATAGCATGAAAATCATCCTGGAGGCTATTCGGCAAGCAGGCCTGAACCGGGGTAAAATCAGGGCAGCTCTGGCCAATATGGATTATCCTCAGGGAGTAACCGGACCTATCCGGTTTCATCCCAATGGGAACCGGCAGATTGAGGTAAAGATCCAGGACCTGATTTTCTTCAAATCCCGGCTCTAAAGGGACGAGGTTACCACTGCTTCATTAAGGTGGTCGTCAGCATTACTGGCAGCTCATCGTGAAATACAAAAAGGGGCGGGAAAACGGGGCAAGCCGCTGCCTGGCTCGCCGTAGGCTACCCTGGCCGTACCCGAGCCTCGGCGTAGCCACAGCGAGCCCACGGGGAGGCCGCCGAGGCTTGGCGGGAGGGTAATTTGACTAATGATGTCCAGTGGAGACTGGTTTGAGACTTCGCTGGTACGGTTCTGAGGAGTCGTGAATAAAACCTTGGAAACGCAGAATATCTCTGTTAATCTTATAGCCCAAGTAATTCTTATAGCCCAAAACGTTGGAAACTCTCTGCCAACCTACACTATTGAGAGTTTTAACGGAAGGTTTAGAAATGAATGCTTATTCCAAGCACTGGTTCAACAGCCTGGATTAAGCCAGACAAATCATCGAGGCATGGAAGCAAGACTATCATAGAGGGATCCGCATCGTTACGGTCCTTCCGGCAGACTTGTCGAGTTCAGTGGAAACCACACGCGACTTGGACCCTGAAGATGTGGCGGCTCTCGTCAGCAAGCCGCTGAAGACGATGATCGATGATCTAACCAAGTATGGGTGCCGGATCGACAACATCGTCGGGTATTCATTAAATATCCATGTGATCCCCATCATAGCTATTGTCCCGGAATATGGTTAAGTTATTTTTAGCAGAATCGTTAACGATCTCTTGCTGGGGAGTATAACATGCAATCACCTGGCTATCGGTTGATACCGGCGGCAATGTCCGCATCTTGGACATTTGCTCCCTGCTCAATCTTTCCCCAATCCCAGCAATCCGTCGCTGTTTTGGACTTGGAGTCCAGGGGCATATCCTCTTACGAAATTGCCTCATTGCCCAGCCAATTAGGCTCCGGGGATAACCAGGCAGCGTACCTGTCTGCGGAAATGGGTAATAATCCATGCTCTTAGAGGGGATCACTGGAGGCTTCATAGCCCTCCTGCTTACGCGCCTGTTTACGCCGCTATTCTGCTTCATCG
>SDBV01011811.1_pt1 | contig 11262 bp, 29 predicted proteins | sample 2277081 | NCBI WGS metagenome assembly SDBV01 (sample SAMN10402039, study PRJNA504765) | marine sediment metagenome | isolation source: marine sediment core GS10_PC15, 223 cmbsf | place: Arctic Ocean: Southern Knipovich Ridge | collected 2010
AGATATTGATAGAATATATGGAAGAATCCAAGAACAAGTAGATTTATCTAAAGTCAAAAATAAATCAGAATTCAAAAAAGAAATAAAGAAACAACCAGACAACAAAAGATGGGGCAATAAATTAAATGATTTCTTTTGGGATATTCATACAAAGTCACAACCTGTTGTAGAAGAAGTTGAAGAGATAGAAGTAATTCCTTTTAAACCAACACCAGTCGCTAAAAGAAAAAGAACTATCCAAAGAAAGAAAGATACAATAAGTGTTCAGGCTTCTTATAAACAAAAAGCATATAAGAGAACAATTGGAAGAGGGTGGGAAGATGTAGAAATTAAGTTTGCCCAAAGATTAAGAAAAGATGGATTAACCCACAAACAAATTGCTACTCAATTGAATAGAACATCAAGTTCAGTATCAACTAAATTATCAAGGATGGGAGGTTAAAATGGGAGAAGATATAGAAAACAAATATTTGGGAAAAGGGAAAACAGGAAGATATTGTGCCTTTAGAGAGAAACATTTCTGCAATGAGAAATGTGGTCTTTTTTGTGAAGGTTTAGGTTCTTGTGTCCTTCATTCAATAGGTTGGAATATGAAACAGATGTTGGATGAATTAAAGAAATTAAATAAGGAGAAAGAATAAAATGGGAATGTATTATTTAGATATAGAAACTACTGGGTTTAATCCAAAAGAAGATAAAATAATCACTATCCAATACAGAAGAATAGATGATAGAGAGGCATTAGGAACTCAAATTGGTGATTTAGTTATTTTAAAGGAATGGGAATCATCAGAAGAAGAAATTGTTAGACAATTTTATAATGTGTTCATGACTGGAAATGTATGGGAGTTTATCCCAGTTATGCAAAACCATCTATTTGAATTTAAATTCTTATTTGAAAAGTTTAGGAAATATTGTGGATGGAATCAAGACATAATGGATTATATGTTTAGTAAACCTCTTTTAGATATAAAGTATACTCTAATTATGAAAAATAGTTTGAGTTTTAAGAATAGTGGTTTAGACAAAATGACTGGGAAAACAATGGACGGGAAACAAATTCCAATTTGGTATGAAAACAAAGAATACGATAAAATCATTGAATATATAAAAATGGAAGAAAATGCTTTCATGGATTTTTTTAGGACATTATTAAAATGATAACGATAAAATTTCCTAAAAGTCCTAAGAGTATTCAGAGGAAAAGGATTCAAGATATTGGAAGAAAGCATAACTATTCAGAAGATAGTTTTTTCTCAATAATTGAGATTGAAGAATTTAATCAAGATTTTGCAACCATCCTTAATTCAATTAGATGGTGGAAAAGCTTATCTATCCTTATTGATGGGGAAGAAATAGACATTCACAAATTGTATATGATTACTAAAGCAATCCAAAACAAATCTAATGAAGAAGATTTTGGGTGGTATAATTTAGCAATTTTCAGGTGTCATAATTTTTTGGAATTAAAAGAAAATATTGAGATTTGGACAAAAGAGGGTTTAGATGGAGAAAACTATAGAAATAGATGGTTATTTGAAGAATTAGTTGAAAATGGAATTATTAAAACTATTCTGAAAGACAAAGAGTATAGTATAGAAAAAGAGGGTTTAAAAGAAATAGTGCTTGAGGAGGGTTTGACAATCAACAAAATATATCCTAATTTTGATTATAAAAAAGTATTAGTAATCATAGACTCCCTTCCAGATAAACTTACTATCCCAAAAATAGATAATTCTAATCTTGGTGAAGAGAACGAAGAACCAGAAGGAGAAGAATGGATTGATTGGTATAGTCCTACTAAATGGCATCTTAAAGTTTTAGAATTATTAAAAAAGATTGAAAAGAATACAAGAAGATGAGCAAAGTAATCCACACAACAAGCCCCTGTAAAAAATGTAAAAGAAGATATAACCTACTTACAGATAATGATATGTGTGCTACCTGCGACTATCCTGCTTGGATTAAAAAATATTTTACAAAACCAAATAAATAAAATGAAAATAACAATAAGAAAATGGTTTATCTTTACAGAATTTGGAATGGATGCAATTCCTTACATTTTAGATGCTTCACATTTAGATGTTTCTGATAATGAATTAGCTTGGTGTATTCAAGAACAAATATATGGAGATAAAAATGGTACAACCATGTAAGAATTTCAAAGAATGTAAAGGGTATGCAAAAGATAGACACGCAAAATTATGTCCTAAATGTTGGAAAGAGAAACTGAATAATATGATGATGATTCATCCTTTAGAAGATGTTGGATATGATGAAAAAAATATTTATTTAAAACTTAGAGAATGAAACTTAAAAAACTCCTGTGGAAATCTGGGTTGGAGGGTGAAGGAAAATGAAAAAAATAATTATAATCTTTGTAGTTATTTTTATACTGATAATGTTTATTGGAATTAAATCCCTCCAAAGTGAAAAGAAAGTATTAGAACAGAAAGTAAATCAAAGAAAAAACTTATGTGATGGAATGAACTTTACATTTTATACAGAGAGGTGTAATGTTCTCATTGGATGCCCATCATTTTGCTACAATGTTCGAGATAAACAGATTATTGAAGCATATGAGTTTAGGACTGTGATGGGAGCAGAACATATGATAAAAATGGAGAGGAAAAAATGACACAAGAATTTAGAGAAAGAATTGTTTGTATAAGTTTAACATTGGGAATATTAACTGTAATTATATTGATTAAATTATTATTGAGATAAAATGAAAACAAAAACTAAGACAATTTTGAAGTTCATATTTTTTATTATAATCTTCGTCGGAATAACAATTCTCTTTTGGAAACCCTTGTCACAATTATTCTCAACCCCAGAAGACATTCAAGAATTCATTCATGGCTTCGGTATCCTTGCTCCAATTATCTTTATCATAGCCGCTATCCTTCAAGTTCTGTTAGCACCCATTCCAGGACAAGCCATCGGACTAGCAGGAGGATATCTCTTTGGTACAATTTTAGGAACAATATATAGTATGATTGGATTAATGATTGGCTCATTTATTGTATTCTACTTAGCAAAAAGGTTGGGGAGAAAATTTGTTGAAAAAGTTGTTAAAAAGAAAACATTAAATAAATTTGATAAACTTATCAGAAAGAAAGGAGTTCCAGTACTATTCTTAATTTATCTTCTTCCAGTATTACCAGATGATTTAGTTTGTTATGTTGCAGGATTGACAAAAATAAAAATAAAAACTCTTATGATAATTTCTGCTCTTGGAAGACTCCCAGGCATTTTTATTTTAAATTTGGTTGGTTCTGGTTTAGCATCAGAAAGTTCATTATTCTCGTTGTCTCTTTTGGTAGCGATGGTGATTATCTCAATAGTTATTTATTTAAATAGAAATGAATTAGAAAGGATTATGGTGAAATTAATTAAAAAATGATAAAAGATAATCCTTATAAATTCATCTGTGACCATTATGAGAAAAGATATTTACATATGGGCAGAAAAGTTTTTTCAATACTTTCATTACTTCCAGTCTCTTTAATTATTCCAGATATAAACACCGATAAAGTTGGAACAATAAAAAGTAATTTGAATGTCCTTGTAATAAGTCCTCCTGGAACTGCAAAGTCTTCAATAGGTGACCAGTTTAAAAAGATTTGTTATGACCCATTTCCGTTTGAATATATTTCTGATTCTAAATTAAACTCTGTCCTTAGTTCAATGAGCCGTGTTAGTTTGATTACAACAGACATAGCAAGGATTTTTTCAAATAATGTTTTATTAAAACAATTAGAGAATATTACAGGAGATGAAAAGAAGTTAAGTCGTTTTACACAATTAACTAACAAGGAAGAGAAACCAATTGAGGCAGTAGCTTATCTTGCAGGAACTCCAGAAAACCTTAATTCAACAATCACAGAAGGGATATTATTTCGTGTCTCGCCAATTTTAATTTTTCATACAGAAAAAGAACATACACAAATTTTAAAATATGTAAATGATTCAATCGGAAAAGTTCCAAATTCAAATGATGATGAAGAGGAAATAATCGAATATTACCAGAAACTTTTAAGAATACAAGATGGAGAAAATAAAGATATTGAACCAATTGTTGGATATATAATTGACCCAAAATTTAATGAAGAAATTATAAAAGTAATTGAACCACTTGTTTCAAAACCATTTAAGGATACAAATTTTACATTTGTGAGGGAGTTACATCAATGTTATCGTTATTTAGTTTCCCATGCTTTCTTGAATATTTTTAACAGAAAGAGGGAAAATAATATGTTAATACCAAATGAAGAAGATTTAAAAATTGCTTTGAAACTTTCAACAAGAGAAATAAAAACAAAAGCAAAGATACTGACTTGTAATTCAATTGTTTCTGAAAGAAAACTTAGAACAATAACTGAATTAAAAGACTGGGTTCATAATAATATAAAAGAAGAATTAAACCCAACTGATTTTGGGATAATTAAAGGCATAATTAATAAAAAATAAATACTCCCTATAAATGATTCTGAACGACTTTTTTTAATTTCTAATGTATTTCTTTATTAAAAAACAATAAAAGAGAGGTATAAGTATACATATTTTGGATACATAAAGTTTATAAAGGTATTTGTATAAGTATAAGTATGATAAATAATAAATCAAACTCCTTTATAGGATTAAAAAGAGGTGTTTTTAATAGTTTTCATCACGAACAAAAAAACTATTTATACTTAAATATAAATTTCATATCAGGGTGTGTTTTTAGGATTCATGCCCATATAATAAACAAAAATCCTATTTATAATAATAGAGGTATAAGTATAATATATACTACAGAACAACAATCTTTATATAGTGGTATAGGTATAAGTATATATAAATAAATGAATAAAAACAAAATGGAAACAAAACAATATTTAAAAAAGGCTGAAAAAATTAATGAGGAAAGTATCTTAAAAGTAATAGGCTTTTTCAAGAATAATAAAGATGATGAACTAGAGAGAATAATAAAATTAGATGGTTTCAATAAAAGTTCTTATTTAAGTGATGAAACAAACTTTATAATCAAAGAAACTAGATTAAAGGAATTTGAGAAGATAATCCATACCTTTTGTTATGCTGTAAATCAATTTAGAAGGGAACAAAAAGAACAAGAAGAAATAGATAATATCCAATCAAAATATACTCTTAAAATTGATATAAGTGATAAAGATTTGGATGGTAAGAAAGTTGAAGGGTCTTTTGAAATAGAAAAAATAGAGATGTTAGGAAGTTTTAGTAAATTTGAAGAATTAACTGGTAAGTTAGTATATCTGGAGCAATACAAGAGATTAATGATAATCCCAAAAGGAAAAAGGACTAGAGGAAATTTAATAAATAGGGGGTTTATTAAAGAATGAAAAAAGAAAAATTAACAAAACAAATGGAAGAAGATTTAAAAAAATATGGTTTAGGATTGAAACCAGAAATAAGTAAAGAAAATTTTATTAAAAAATGGGGAATGTCTCCTGGTTATATGAGACTTATGTATAATGGATAAACAAAAACAAGCAATAAACCAATTTGAAGATATACTAAACAAAGCAAAAATAAACGCTTATAGTAAACAATCTCTTAAACAACCATTAAGTAAAAGTGGATTAGAAGATTTTAAAGAATCTATTAAAGGTTATTATGGTTTTTCAGACGAAGATTTAAAGAAAGTAATAGGAGTTAAAAAATGAGTTTATGTCAATGTTGTGGAAATGAAATCAAGCCAACATCTGGAATTACAATGTATTGGTTATTTGGTAAAAAGTTTGTATGGTCTGTTTGTTATAAATGTTGGAATAAACCTTTTTTAAAGGCACTTTTTTTAAACCAAAAACAAGACTTACCAGATAATTTAATTAAAACATTTGGATTATCTTTAGGTTATACTAAAGAAGAAATAAAGCAACAAATAATAATAAAATGATTAATAAAATTAAAAAGGATTTTAAAAAATGACAATTCAAACAACAGCAAGATTAAAACAAGTACACCAAAGAAGTTTAAAAATCTCTTATAGTGGATTAAACGAAGTTGAATATAGATTAATTAAACTTCTTGAGAAAAAAGAACAATTTGATAATTTTCTTTATGGATTTAATGGTTTCTATTCTAAGTGCAAAAGAAAAGAAAATAATAATGTTGATTGGGATAAATTAAGTGAAAAAGACCAAAATTATTTTTCTTATGTAAATAAGGAACTAGAAAAAACGAATCGTAAAATTAATTATATTGAAGAGAAATATAATTTAGATTCTGAAGAGATTTTAAAGAAGTTTTATCTTATTCAAAGAAGTAAATGTTATGGGGGTAGCTTCTAATGAGTGAAATTGTCTGGGCTTGTGTTAATAACGGAAGTTTTAAAGTATGGGGTTTTGATTGTTTTACAAATGAAAAAACAGGAGAAACAAACATAATAACTTATTTTGGGAGAATTGGAAGAACCATGCAAGAATTAAGAAAAATAAATAAATGGTTTAAATCTTATGGTGATACTTATGATTATATCATGCAAAAAATTAAAGATAAAGATTGTAATTATATTAGATTTTCAAATCCAAGATATTTTGAGTTAATAAATTCAAATAAAATTTCAACATTAATAAAAGAAATAGAGGTAAAAGGAAAATAAAAGAAAAAACAAAATGGGAAAAATAAGATTAAAAGAAATGGAAGAAGAATACCAAGTGCTTATGATTGAAAGTGAGGGAGTTCATACAGAGGAGATAAAAGATTTAGGTAGAAGAATAGATGACGAAAAAGAATCTATTGAAGAAGAAAAGATATCAAAGAGGGTACTTCGTAATTGATTTAAAAATGAAAACAATACAAATAATGGAAATAAAAAGACCAAACTTAAACAAGGTGATTGAATCACTAGAAAAGCAAATAAACAGTATTTCTATAGAGTATGATTGCAATATCACTAGGAGAAGAGCCGAACAATTAAGACAGAATTTAAAAAAACAGGATAATTTAAAAGATATTCAATGCCAAGCAAAGGCTCTTAATGAAATGTGGGGAAATAATCAAGTTCCTGAACAATTAAAATATCTTTCTAGTGCTAAAGACATTGAATTGCTTTCCTATGCATGGAACGAATATCCAACAGAAGAAGAAATTAAAAATTCTTCAGAATGGAGAAAAGACCCCCTTACTAAAAGGAAATTAAAATTTGATAAATGGGGGCTTAATTCTCAAGAAAAAGTCGAAGAAGCAAGAAATTTATTGAATCAATTAAAGTTACAATTAACTGAAGAAGAAATAAAACAAAGAGAAATTAAAAAGATTGAAAACAACATTAGAGGAGTAAAAATCCCTGGATTTTTCCCAACACCCAAAAATTTAATTGAAGAAATGATTACTTTAGGTTGTATTGATGATTCTCACGAAGTTTTAGAACCATCAGCAGGTAAAGGGGATATGGTTGATGTATTAAAAGCCAATGGAATAAATAATATTGATTGTATAGAAATTAATCATTCTTTGAAGGAGATACTTAAATTAAAAGGATGTAATTTAGTAGGAGATGATTTTTTAGAATTTAACGACAAAAAATATGATAGAATAATTATGAACCCCCCCTTTGAAGATTTGCAAGATATAGACCATATAAGACATGCTTATAATACTCTAAAAGAGGGAGGAATTTTGGTTTCTGTAATGTGTGCAGGGATGATGTCTAACAGTAGAAAAAAAGCAGAAGAATTTAGGGAATGGATTTATTCACTGGGGGCAGTTTATTATAAAAATGATGAAGGAGCATTTAAATCGGCTTTCAATTCTACAGGAGTTAGTAGTTATATGATTAAAATTATAAAACAAGAGGGGAATAGAAATTAATTTATACTCTTTTTATAAAATTTAGTGGTTGGGAGAACACTTTAACGAACTCCCATAATTAAATAAATGGAGAGAAAATGAAACAAGAAATTAAAGACGCAATTGAGCGAAATTTTGAAACCGACAACGCAGAGATAGCCAGACTAATTGCAGACGGCAACACATCTGGAATCCTTGATAATGAAGAAGGTTACAGAATAAGCTGGGATTTGAAAGTTGAGAAGTTTGAATATTAGTGAGGGGTTACCCCAAGAGCAAGATACATAAATAGGAAAAAGAAGAAAGATGTTATTCAGACCATAATGAAGATATAAGAGTTAAAGGTGATTGTGATTATTGTGGTGGAACAGAAATGCAGATTCCAAATTAAATAAAAAACAAAGAAAAATGAGACAAATAAACAATCTGAAAATAAGTTATTCAAAACTTTATGAAAAATACCAAGTAATAACTCCAGATAAAAGAGTTTTAGAAGAGTTTGAAAAAGAAGAAGATGCAATTAAATGGGCGAAAGGAATTAAAGATTTTGTAAGATGAGTAGAAACCTTTAAATATACTAATACCTACACTTATTATACCTAAAATGGCTAAAAAAGAACAAGAAACAAAATTAGAATGTCTTAGATGTGGGAACAAATGGATTCCAATAACAAAAAATCCCAAAGTTTGCCCCCGATGTAAATCTTATCAATGGGATATGCCCAGGATTAGAGAAAAAAGAAAAACTGTTTGGGATAAAAAATAAAATGAAAACTTGTTGGAAATGTGAAAAGAAATTGAAAAAGAAAGAAGTCTATCATTATTATAATCATGATTTTTGTAAAAAGTGTTATGAAATATTTGATGGGGATGCAAAAGAAGAAGTTGATAAAATGATGAACAAAGCAGAAGAAAAAAAGATTATCTAAATATTTCTATTCCATAAGTCTTTTTCTATTTTTTTCCCTGTTAATTTAGATTTTACTAATTTTTCTCTCCACTCTCCTTTATTTAACTTAGCATCTTGAATATTATCAAATATTACTGGAATAGAATCTTGTCCAAAATCTTCTGCCGATTGTTCTGCTAGTTTGTTCATAAATTTAAAGTCTTGATTCATTTTCTTTTTTCTTTCAATAGCATCTAATTTTTCTAATTCTTTACTACTATCAAAATCTCTAAAAGTTTCTATAGCAAAACCTTCTTCACATTGTAATTTTTTCCTCTTTTCATCTTCCCAGCAACCCAATGTTATTGGTTTTGTAGTAGACCCACCAAAACGGGCATTTACTCTTTTGATGTATTTATTATACTGAGATGGTTTTATTTTATTTCCAGAATTATCTGCTTTGGGAAGAATCATAGTAAAATGTGCTTCTCCAACTTGTTTTTTACAAACTTCTAAATTCGCATTTTTTTTTAGATTACAATTTACCATTGAGTTTATAATGTATTTAAACTTTAAATAATTTTAGTTTTCGATAATAGAAAAATAAAATAGGAATCAGTAATCAAATGAACTAGCAAAACACCCTCTTACCAATTCCTACACGAAAATCTCTACAAAACTTTATGTAGAATATTATTACTTTCTTTTTTTTCTTTTCTTACTTCCACCTTTAAGCTTTCTCTTCATACAAGTACTTAATGCTCTTCCTTTCTTCCCTTTACAAGCTTTTCTTGCAACTCCAATACTTCTAGTTTGTGCCATCTTATTTATCCTCCATTTTAAGTTTTATTATTAACATTTGTCGTTTTTCTCCATATACGAATTTGCGATTTTGCCATTTTAATGAGAGTATAATAAATATTCTCCCCCTAATTTAACTATTTTAGTTTTCTTATCGTATCTTGATTCTCTAAACTTTTTTATTTTTTCTGCATCTTTTTTTGTATCTTGTTGTCCAATAAAAGACAATTTTTTCCCATTAAATTTCTTATGGTAGGATGTACATTTTTCATTTGGTTTAAGCCAATTCACACAAACTTTATTCCCACTTGGATTTGCATAGGTTACCATTACTTCTTCAACTCCCTTTTCATACAGCTTCGATAATTCTTTTTTCCTTTACATTTTTTTGCTGCTTTTTTAAACCTTTCTCGTTGAGCTTTTTGTTTTTTACTTACTTTTTTCATTTTAACATTTATCTTTTTTTAATTTTTTGAGTTTTGTTATGTTGTTTCTTACTCCAATAGCAGGGATATTTTTTTCTTTTTCCAAAATCATAACATATCCATTTAAATGTGCTATTGAATCTGAAATTGTTTTACTACATTGATTTACTTTCTTTGCCATAATTATCAATTAACCAAATCAAAAAAGTTTATAAATGTGGGTGTCCATAGTATCCCTATGGTGAATGGATATTCTCAAACAAAAATCAAGATAGGAACTAAAGAAAAATTAAAACAATTAGTCAGACTTGAAAGTTTTAGATTAGAAAGAGATGTTAGTATTAGTGAAGTTTTAGACGATATGATGGAAAATAGTTTTCAGAGATTTGATGATTCTACCATCAAAAAAATGAAAAAGAGTTAATTTGCTAAAACTAAATCATTAATAATCTTGCTTTTATTTTTCCCTTCTAACTTGATTAATGCTTCTTTAGAGAGAGTCACATCTATCCTAACCCTATCTTCTGGAAACATTCCATGCTTATCGAAAAACTGGAACTTCTCAAATATTTTCATTTCTTTTTTGGACACCATTTTCTTAATCCTCGTTCTATTTTATTTAAATCCGATTCATTTGTTTTTGCTATATTTAAAATACCTCTTGTAAGTTTTTCTTCATTACATTTAACTCCATGTCGATTAAAACTTCTCAAAGCAGTGATAGTTGCTGTACTTTTGTTGAAATCTGTAAATGGGTGGTCAACTGCAATAGCTCTAATTAAACAAGCATTCTTTTTGTAGATATTTTTTGTTTTAATATCACAAGCAAAATCCAAACTAGAACCACTTCTTAAATTCCCTCCAAGTTCTTTGTTTATTTTTATTATTTCTTTTTTATCCATTTTATACACATAAATTAGGAAATTAATGTTTATAAATCTTTCTAAGCAGAAGAATTATTTTTAATATCTTTATCTAAATTATTTAATAGAAGAAATAGTGCATACATATCAAAGTAATCTTCTGAACATATTTTTGCTTCTTCTATTTGACCTGTGCTAATAAATCTTGTATAACATTCTTGTAATCTCATTAAACATTCACAGATATGTTTACTTATGCACCAAGACTGACTTTCATTTTGAGTTATGGTAGAAAGGTACTTTGTTCTTAATTCCCTTGCCTTCTTTGAAATTTTTAAGAACTTATCATTCTTGCTTGATACATAAGAAGAAAATGAATGTGATTCCACCGACACCAAATTTTTGCAAAGTTCTAAAATCTCATCCACTAATCCAATATCTTCTTTAATTATTTTGTCTTCCATTT
>SDBV01011812.1_pt1 | contig 11262 bp, 10 predicted proteins | sample 2277081 | NCBI WGS metagenome assembly SDBV01 (sample SAMN10402039, study PRJNA504765) | marine sediment metagenome | isolation source: marine sediment core GS10_PC15, 223 cmbsf | place: Arctic Ocean: Southern Knipovich Ridge | collected 2010
CGCAGAAGCTTAGTTAACAAAATAAAGATACTCAGATTTTCAACTAATAGTGAGGTCGCGCAACAAGTGGTAAACGCCATTGACAAAATGTTTAAGGTTATCATTGGCTTATACAATCTTCCGTTTCTTAAAATTAATGATCCTCTCTGGTGCTGCAGTTCAATGAACATTCAATTCATACAAGGAGGAAAAGATGGGGAAGAGAATGCATGTGTGCCAGATGAATGCCGTATAGTTATAGACTCCCGGCTGATACCTCAAACACCACCAGAAATGGTTAGTATGCAAATAAAAGAATTGCTTGATCAACTTTCGATAGTGGATCTGAAATTCAGAGTTAGTTCAGAAATTGCAGATTGGGATGCTGGAAGCCCAGCTGTGTCAATTGGTATCCAGGAGCCAATTGTCCAAGAGGCTTGCTGCGCAATTAAAGACGTGACAGGTCATCCTGCCATCATAGGAACTTTCCCAGGATGGACGGTGGCCTCCAATATAATCAGAATGGGGCATTCTGCTATCGTGGTTGGTCCCGGGAGACTTGAACAAGCCCATTCTGCAAATGAATGGGTGATGGTAGACGAAGTGATAAATGCAGCGAAAGTGTATGCCCTAATTGCTGCAGGTGTACTGTCAACAAAGGAAGAGAAGAATGTTTGAGGCTCATCAACGTCTGTTAGCAGAAGCTGAAAAATTGTTCGCTGGTGGTGTAACAGCCGCGACAAGAGCCCACCAAGGCCTTCTGCATCCGTTCTATGTGCGTAGTGCAGAAGGTGCGTGGATAGAGGACGTTGAGGGGAATCGTTTCATTGATTTGTGTATGTCAAACGGTGCAGCCCTTCTTGGACATGGGAAACAATCACCCAATCAAGATACCGACTTCTGGGGGTACGAATCACCGTGGATACTTGAGTTGGGCAAGCGGCTCCGGAATTTCTACCCAGACATGGAGCTAATGCGTTTCTGTTTGTCCGGCACAGAAGCAGTTCACCATGCAATTTGCCTAGCCCGAATAAGTACCGAACGACGTATCTTCGCAAAGTTCGCAGGTCTCTATCATGGTAACTGCGATCCATTGCAGGCAAACTGGATAGATTATGGAGAACAACCTGGCGCTGATGGTACCTGTAAACTCCGACTCGAAACAACTGGTATTCACCCAGATGCTGAAAATGACATTAAAGTATTACCATTCAATGATTTTCAAGCACTAAATCGTTTCTTCAAAGCGCACGGCCGTCAACTAGCCGGTATAATCGTCGAACCAACAGCAATAAATGCGGGTTGTGTGCGTGCGCTTCCGGATTTTTTAAAAGAGATACGACAGAATTGCGATAAATATGGTTGTTTATTGATATACGATGAAATTCTATGTGGATTCCGCTGTACGTCTCCTAGTGACGCTAGACCTGATTTGACATTGCTTGGAAAGATCGCTGGAGGTGGTTGGCCTCTCTCAGTTATCGGTGGAAAAGAACGATATATGCAGCTGTTTGGTCAAGGGCGTTTTCATTCAGGAACGCATGCTGCCTCGGCTTTTCTTGCCAATCGTGCTTGTATGGTTCTTGATGCTTTACATATGGAAACGATACACACTATTGAGAATAGAACCAGAAGTTTTATAATATCTTTAGGAGAATTGTTTTTAATGCACGGACAATGTGTAAGAATTGAGCAGTCAACTGACAGATTTGCAATCTTCTTTAACCGGGATCCAAACATGCCTATTGTCAGACCATATTCGACGCCTAAGGAAAGGGAACTCCTTGTCCTTTTTTCACGGCTTGCTTGTATGAATGGTGTTTTCATGCGTCCACAAATACACCATGGTATCAGTTTGTCTCATGACGATAAAGTTCTTGGTGAGACACTGCGGCGCCTTGAACAGACAATAGCAATTTTTATGAAAGGTTTGAAATAACAATGTATCAACGTGGTGCTGATTATCTATGGCTACTTCCTGGCCATGTGATGTACCATTTGAACGCCTTCAGAAACGCGGTATGCACATTGAACCATCGCATGGACTAGAATGGCATAATGAGTATACTGATTTGATCCACCGACTGCAACGTTTGCTGTATTGCCCTGGTGGTGTATTTGTTTTGCCGGGAAATACACACATTGGTCTCGAAATTGCATTGCGCAATTTAACAAAACCCAACGGCCATGTATTGGCCATTGAGAATGGGCACTGGGGACGTCGTCTGGCGGAAATTGCTGAATGTTGTGGTTTTTCTGTAACTAGAATTTCTTTTCCAGAGGGCAAATCGGCTTGTGCAAGAAAGATTTGTGCTGCGTTGAATGAGTTCGAATACGACACACTTACGCTTGTTCATGGTGAAAGCTCTACAGGTGTTCTTAACGACCTATCGGAGGTCATCAAAGCATGCAAGAGTAGGGGTACATCCCTTGTACTTGACGCAGTAGCTACTGCCGGAGCTGTGTCCACTTGTGAAATTTCGAAAGCCAGTTGCGTTCTGGTTTTTAGCGTAGTTAAGGCTATAGGAAGTGAGTGTGGTTTCGTAGTTCTAGGTTTGTCGCAGAGTGCCAGTGATAGAATTCGAATGCGAAAACACCCTGTGGGATACTTCAGCGATATAAATATTTGGCGCTCTTTCATAGGAAACTCGTCGAAACTTGTCCCAACTATTGGTAGCATATCAGTATCACAATTTCGAGTATTATCTGCAGCAGTACATGCTTGGGAAAAAGAGGGTTCGGAATGTAGGTTTGCCCGTCACATGTTAGCATCAAGTGTATTAAGGAGTGGGTTGCGAGCCCTTGGCTTTCAAATAATCGGAGATAAAAATCCTTTACCGACAATCACTGCAGCATATATACCATGGAAAATCAACTCATCAAGATTGGTCACCGCTCTAGCTGTCGAAAACGTATATATTGATACCGGTATAGGAGACGAATTTAATCGAATCATTAGGATTGGGCATATGGCTGAAGGGGCAAATACAGTTCTGATGGAGGAATTCCTAAAACGGTTAGGCATTGTGATGAAAAATATTTTTTGAGGAGTAGGGTATGGGTTTTATTCAAACCATTTTACCCAGTGCAGTAGTGATAGAAACGTATCGCGGATGCAATTTTAGATGCGTGCATTGTAATGTCCCGGCTTTAAACAAAAGCAACTGCGGTCCGATGTCGCAGTCAACATTTGAAGCACTTTCTCCAATATTATTTAATGTAGACGAGGTTGGTTATGACAATTTTGGTGAACCAACAATGAATCCCCTACTGGTCGGATTCATCCGCTACCAGAAAAATCTGAACTCCCGAAGTCGGACCCGTTTCAATTCAAATATGTCACTTCTTTCAGAAGATTATGCACGTCAATTGCTTGATGCTGGACTTGATGAGCTTCAAGCCAGTGTTGATGCCGCATCGACGTCACTTTTTTCTTCTATCCGTGTTGGTGGCGAACTATCAGTTACGTTACGACGGATTGAAATGTTGGCAAAGCTTGCAGACAAATTGAAACAAGGAAAATTTACACTGTCTGCATGTTTCGTGGCTCACAGACAGAATATCAAAGAATTGCCGGCTGTAGTACGACGGCTTGCTTCTGCAGGAGTTACAACTTTGTATGTAAACGGTCTTGAGCCGTATAGATTGAAAGATTCACAAAAAGCGTTGTGGCGAAACTTTAATTTGCGTCAGTTGGCGAATGAAATATTTATTAAAACACAAAAATGGGCACATGCACACAGCTTCTTATTGCACTTACCAAGTCTGGTTCCTCAAGAAAACGCATCTTGTTTGCTCCCACAGAATACAATGACAGTAAGCTTTGACGGAGAAATTTCGCCTTGTTTTTTGTTGGCAATGAAAACTTCTTTTTTTCCACTCTCCGGGAGTCTGCAGATTCGTCCCAGAGTGGTATTTGGCAATGTGGCAAGATCCAGTCCATTGGATATTTGGACTAGCGATCCATATGCGCAGTTCAGGACATCAGTTGCTAAACATGGTGGTGGTGACTTCGCTGCATGCCATTCATGTCTCCAAAGGCAGGGCTTGATCTGTATGTCAGTAACTGGAAATTCAGGCATACAGGACTTCGAACAGAATAACCAAAGTGGGGAAACTCGATGAACTTGTTACTCGCGCAACATAAGCGTGATAGATTTAAACTTCGTCATGTGTTGAAGCCTCAATAAGGATTACAATAATGAATTGCATGTCAACACATAAAAATATTTGGCTGCAGGTATCGAATCCAATTTCATTCTTTGTTTGAGTAAAAGTAAATAGTATTATTTTTCCGATAGAATGGAGTTTTTATGATTTTATTTTAGTCAAATGTTGAATATAGGGTATCGCGGAGTTTCGCGGATATGAGGAACGATTTGTTTTAAGTCGATACTCCCTCCACCAAGTTATTTATATAAAAATACCAGTAATGGTTTTAATCATTACCATCAAGCAATGATCTTCGTTTTTCGCCCACTCGGTATCACCCATACCTTTTCATCAAACTCCTTGAACTGATGCAACAGTCCAAACCGGTACCGGTACTTGGGCAGTTTCTGGGCCATTCGTAATAGCTGCCCAAACTGCTTCTCCACCCTCTCCAATATCGGCCTGCACTCACCATATTCAACCGGCCTCGTCGTCACATCAAAATTTTCCGTGGTGAACACATAGAGGAATTTGGTTTGTTTGGACAGTCCGTATTTCCTGAAATTTGTAATCTTTTCATTCAGCCTGATTTTTTCCTCAAAGATTGCCCTCGGTGTCCGTGTCCGCTCAAACTCAAGAATGAAATCATATTCTCTGCCGTCGAGCTTGTGCCGATACCGGACAATCGCGTCCGGCTTGTAACCGTCAAGGGAGTTCGACGTGGATGGATAGGTTATGGTAATGTCATACTCGTCCCGAAACGGAAAATAGAGACCACACAGTGTATCAATAAGACCGAACTGGTGAGGGAAGTTTTGAACCGACTTCCGTCCAATCGGCGTGTATTGCTCATATCCAAGGGCTTGAGCGCCTTCTTTCGTCACCTGCCAGAAAGTGTGGCGGTATCGTTCGTCCCGGAGGTAGCCGTACTTCCTCACTGGCATGACCAGGCCGTCCCGTTCAAGCTGGGCGACATGGCGTCCGGTACCGACGAGGCAGGAGTCCTTGGTCTCGCCCCTGCTCTCGAAGGCGAGATTATATATTGTGGCAAATTTGAGGTCGTAGAGGGTTTTCAAAAGTTTACGTTTAGCGTTAGGATTTCGAGGCATATTATTTATTTTATTACGTGCAATCTTTTCCTGAGAAGGACAGCCCAATATCTCATGAAAAGCAGTCTGTGATTATAAGGCATTCTGAGAGATTGGGCTGTCCTTTTTGCTGAAAGTAAAAGGACGATGATTGCACACTATGATAAGGCCGTGTTAATCGGCGTTTATTATGATTCGTTGAGGCAGGATTGATATTATGGAGAGTATCGGCGGACAGTCGTATATCTATAGTATATCAGACGCAAGAAATGTGTCAATGGCGTGGTGAAATTGAAAGATCATTGCTGGAATATTTTGGCTTGTCGGGGATAATTTTGTCAATAAATGGAAGAGGGTCTTTAGCCAAATTTTAGCAAAAAAAAAGGAAAAGACTTACGAGATTATCGTAAGTCTTTGTTTTTATTGGTGGAGCTAGCGAGGATCGAACTCGCGACCTCCTGACTGCCAGTCTTATACTGGGGTTATAACGTAAATGCAATACACTCATTATGTTAATGTTTTTCTAGATATTTGAGTGTATAACAAATTAAGAATATATAGCCCTATTTTCTTCATTTTATACACCTTTCTTTAGCCAAACTTTAGCGAAAAATACTTGCATCAGAGTTTGATATGCCCGAGAATTTGAAGATACTTTTGAGTTGTTGAAAGGTTGGAATGGCCGAGTAATTGCATGATTTCAAGAAGAGTTCTTCCTTCCTGTGCCCAAAGTGAGGCTCTCCGATGCCTGAGATTATGCCAACTCCATTTCTTCAATCCAAGTTTTCTAATATATCTTTCCAGAAACTTGGGATTATCTTTCCAGCGTCCAAAAATACAACCCTTACCTTGAATTTTTTTCAAGCATTCCGGCACAGGAATACGTCGGGGTGTAAGATTACTATTTTTGGCTTTGCGTGTCCACAAAGTAGCAAGCCCTTCCTGAATATCCTCGTAACTCAGACGTAACGCTTCATTGATTCTGCAACCTGTTTGTTCAACAAAATCGAATAGTAAACATTCCTCATTGTCAAGAGCAGAACGGACATGTGCAATTTCCTGTTCTGATGGGATATATTTAAGCTTAATATCCACTGGAAACAATTTAATACCAATGCAAGGATTTCTCATTTCTATGTCGTATAAGTATCACCGCTTCCTGTTTCTGCCGGTACAGGTTGTATAATGTGTTCCGTTTGAAACCTTTCGGATAAAACCACTTTTCTTCTTTAATCCCGATATATCCAAGGTGTTCGTTGTTGTGGTCTATGATCCTGAAAGCAACTTTACCGGCCATGATTGACTTTTGTCCGCAATAACCCAAGTCAAAGTACTCTGCCGTTTCTTCATCAATCACCAATTTGCTAACTGCCGGATGGTTACGCTCAAGTTCCAGCACAGGGATGTCCAGCTTATGTGTTCTCGGCTCGTCCAAGAATTGTTTCTTCAGCTCAAGAGCGCAGTCACGGAGAATCCCGCCTTTGTGGGCTTGCAGAAAGTTAATGATACTGCCTTTGTCATCATCTTTTGGATTGAAGTAGATGTTTTTTTCCGTGTTCACAATGAATTCTTCACTCCTGAGTTCATTGCCTTTGCTCATGTACGGGATGTTGAGATAATCAAGCACATCTGCAAATGGTATTTGTTGACTGATTTCTTTGAAGTCCAGAAACTCGGCCATAATTCCCTCCTATTATTTTTTAAGGTACTGTTTCCATTCTACAATAGAAAAAGGGGAACTGTCAAAATAGCCCCCCTTTTTCGAATTTTATCTGACTACAATAACGTTAAAAATTTCGACCCCACTCTTTAATCGTTACGGCACGGCTTTAGGTCGTTCCCCTGTTCGCTCCAAAACCATGTTAGTACTGCCATCGTTCCTTTTTGATAGCGTGAACAAACAAAGGTAAAAAGGCCGTGTCTTACGGTGGCTTGTGCCTATAACCGCGTAAGTAGCCATAGGAGTATATTATAGCATATTTTGAATGAGGTTAGATATGTCGGTGGAGTAAAATAAGTTGATATAGTGGTTTGATAAAAATGGTCTTGGATAAGATTAGAAAGTCTGTATATTTCAGATGTAACTTTGTGGAAATGAGCATTCTAAAAAGTAGTTAAAAAGGGAGTAATAAGTACTGCTGAAAATTTGTAGGAAATGATGTTGAATTGGGGTTTTATACAGACTGTATAAGATTCCTACTAAACTTGTGATGATTATGACTCAACAGATTGATATTTATAATATTACACGTATATTCTTAATATTTCAGTGGGTTCTTATACAGCGCAAATATCTGTATATAGGTTCTTAGCACAGTTCTGTATAAGCCCAAGTTCTGCAGGAGAAGACAATGCCACAACGTTCGAATTCTTTTCAGCGACTCATCCTGCTCGTCGAAGCGAGTTTGAACCCCCTCGGGGCCCGAGTGATTGAATCTCTGATGCTTAGAGACTTAACAACTGGAGACGCCCGTGAAATCGACGTGGCAATTGAAATCCCCACAGGACCACGAACGATCAGGATAGCATTGGAGGTGAGAGATCAGCGAAGACCCGCCAGTGTACAATGGGTAGACGAAATCGCGGGGAAGTACATCCATTTGCCAGTGGATCGCATAGTTGCCGTCTCACATTCCGGGTTCACGACTTCAGCACGTGACAAAGCGGCGAGCTTCAACATCGACCTCTTGATGCCGGAGGAAATACCGGAGTTTGATTGGAAGATACTCTCGAGCGTTAAGCGTTTCGTTTCCACCGCCACAGTTAGCTATCAATGGGAGATCATTGCTCTGGATCCAACTTGTACTGCTTTGAGTGCTCCTCCATCGGATCCCATCGAATCGTTGCTCCTCCATGACCCTTCGGGAGAAACCCAGGAACTCGGGAACTTGATTCACGCCTTCATCGACAAGGCGGAGTCCCGTGCGTCAATGGCGAAGATGTGGAACGATAGACCCGGCGCTGAGCTTCAATTCCAACTGGAACTCGTGGGGTGGTCCTATCGCGATTTAAAGGGGAACGAACACGCTTTGAAGCATGCAGACGTTGCACTCACTGGTCAAGTCGACTGGCTGAACATTGAGCTTCGCACAGTCACATACGCAGGCGAGACAGTGGCTCACGGTGAGACCACATTGGATGGCCAGCCGGTAAGCTTAGTCGTTATTGAGCAGGAAGACCAGGAGCCTCAGTGGTTGTGGTATGTGAAAAACACTGACAAGCAGCTTCCATGGCGACTCTCTTCGCCACCAACATTCGTGCAGGGCCAAAAACGACTTGTATCTGTCTTCCACAGACAACCTACGGGGCTGGACCGAGTGACTTGGCGAACGGATGCGATGGATTTGTGGAAGAGCGATGCCAAATAGACCGCAGAACAATTGAATTAAGGGCGACTTCGATTTCACCGCGTCTCTCCGTTCTGCGGCCAACCCGAAGCGCCTCATTCATCACGTTATGTGGAGATGCGATGGAAATCACAATCATCAAACCATGGCTCGCGGTTATAGACAGGCTCATTCAGCTGTGCACTTACAAGAACAAGAGAGAAATATCTATCTTTGAAGGAGTTCTTACCCCTGTCTTCGAAGACTTACTTCTTATCCATGGTGACTACATTAGAATGTTTGAGGAGGTTGCAGGTCTCCTGCCCGAATTCGGTACTTCGATTTGGTATTCTGCCGATGAGGGTACTCGCTACTGGTGGGGTGAGAAGTGCAAGAAAGCAGCCGAAGTCTTGCGATGCAAAAGACTCATGTTCGAGCCTGTGAGGACAGAGTTGGGGGCCATCGTCAAGGAACTCAAGGACATAAATCTGTCTCCCGAAGCCAGCGAATTCGTTGAGAGGGTAATCGATTACTTTCCAACTGGATACCTTGAAAGTTACACTAACGAATCTGCCTATTTGTTAGAGAAACTCAACTATTGGAGCAATAACCTTACTGTTGAACAGTCCAATGTTGAATCCAACACAATAGAGCCCAATGGCATGCACGCATTTCTACAAGTCACGATTAGCAGCCACCGCAATAAATGGTCAGAAGTGTGTGAGGCATTCGCCCGACTGAAGCTCAAGGTGAAAAACATAGTAGGATAACAATGGGAAACACCGAACTAGGCAATCCAGTGGACTCGTACCGCACCGCTGATCTTATCATTCAGCGGCCTTACCAACCTAAGAAAATCGCACTTCATACAAAATTATAAACAGATATTATTGTAGTGTAGAAAAGCTTAGAGAGTGATTGTCTGGGCAAAACGATCACCTCCTATATCCACCCATCCTCCAGGAAATCCAATTTCACCTCTTTCACCTCAGGTTCTGGTTTGTATTCAGCCGTCTCCGGTCCCGGAAACATCAATACTTTGTGTGACTTCTTCCCAATCCCGATATACGCCTCATACGGTTTAAGCTTTTGAATTTCACTTGGATTAATATTGAGTTCCTTTGCCAGAAGCTCACCGTCCTCAGCCCCGCAATTGAGTGCAACTTTCACAAAACAGCTTGAGAGAATCATCGAGGCCAATTTTTTGTCCACCTGCTTGAGTGAATGTCCGGCAAAATTCATGCTAATATTGTATTTCCGGGCCTCGGCCAAAAAGCGGGCAAAGAGCTTATTGATGAAAAGATGGTATTCGTCGCAATAGAAATACAGCGGTTCGCTTCCCTTCGTGGCCTGGTGGAGATAATAGGATTTCACCGCATTGCTGACAAGTCCCCCGATAAAGGCAATTATTTCGTCATCAAAGCCCTTGAGATTGAAAATGACAACCTTCTTTTTATACACAATCTCGGGGAGGTCAAACTCATTCCTGCCCTGAATAAACGGCCGCAAATTTTCATCCTCGTAGAAAAGTGAAAGCCGAGCTGAAACCCGTTTTGCGCTTTCGATTTGTTCCTTGTGGATCTACCACCCTTTAATGTCTTTCTTATCGAAATTCTGCCAGAATTTGTCCGGCACTTTCTTTCGTTCGGCCTCGTATTCCAGGAAATGTCCCAAGTATTCAATGTCCATCTGCTCGTCCGAGAACACCCTGACGGCATTCCTGATGATTTTGGCCATGAGGACAGTGATCGGCATTTGCTGGTCGTCGGTCAGAGCCATCACCGCCGAGTTCACTACCTCGATAAGCTCATTAGCTTTCTCGGATTTGTTGAGATGGTTTCTGGCAAGAGGATTTAAGGAAATTGGGTGGGCTTTGTCAATGTAGATCAGTCTGTCCTTCGGCGCTAATCCAGCGACACGCTCGGCCAGGTCGCCGTTGGGGTCAAGCACGATCAGGGCATTGCCGATCTCTTCCTTGATGAGATTCAGGAAAAAGGTCGTCTTGCCGCTTCCGGTCGAACCGAGAACGAAAAGGTGTTTGAAACGGTCGGCAGGTTCAATGACGGGCAAACCGTCGCTTGCCCGCAATGGTATGCCAAGATCAATCAATGGTTTCATATTGTTTCAGCCGTTCGAGAATTTCATGTCGGTCAATTTGGAGTTGTTTTGCGTGCCTTTCTGCTCTGTCCTTATCAGGCAGATATTTTACCACTAAAAATATACACCAAACAGGTACTAAAACAAAGAATGTGCATACAAATATGATGGCCCACAAACAACCGCCACCTGGAAACAACTTTGGATACTTGGGAATAGGAATCTCAAAGAATTCCTTCTCAAGCTTTTTGATGTTATCAAGATGTGGTGTCTTCACGTCCCGTGAAAACGCCAACTTGACATAATGATCTGTTTTGGTGATGCTATAAAGATTATCACCTCTGGTTTCGAGGTGATTATCAATTGATCGAATTTCCTGACTGCTGAGCAAATTCCAATAAAACTGATGCATGAAGTCTATCTGTTGCTGTTCATCTTCAGGGCGGACTTGTACCACTTTGCTTTCTGTTCTTACAACCATTTCCACCCCCCCGGATATTTTATTACACTCCAAAAGGTTGCAAACCAATTAATGATTTCCGTGAGAATTAGGACGGGCAAACCAATAATTGCAAGAATTCCTGTTAAACTGATCAGAAATCCAATAAAAGCAATAATCA